>LDZT01011002.1_pt1 | contig 15383 bp, 12 predicted proteins | sample 615521 | NCBI WGS metagenome assembly LDZT01 (sample SAMN03408292, study PRJNA278302) | terrestrial metagenome | isolation source: oil reservoir sample SB1 | place: USA: Alaska, North Slope, Schrader Bluff formation | collected 2011-09
GAATCCAACTGCTGCTCCTTCAGAAAAACCCTGTGCACGGGCTCCCACATCCCAGGCTTTTCGGGGACCCATGGTTGTTATCACTTCAATCTTCTCATCTCTTCCCATTTGAGCCATTGCTTTTAATTCATCGAAATCACTTAATGTTGAACCCTGAACAGTAATAATAGCCCTATGGATAATCACATTCCTCTTATTTGCCTCTTTTATCATGGCTTCCATTGTAGATGCCCGTTCAACTCCTGATATTTCAATTCTCCAGTGAGCCTTATCTATAAAAGTTTTTTCGGAAGAAGGTAGATTATGAAGATCTCTACCCGGAATATCCATCTTTTCCATAAAATCCCGTATTTCTTTTAATGACTTTGACATGATTACCTCCATCTAAATAAATGACCTTTAATGATTGTTAAATTAATTATTCAAACTCCTTCAGCATTTCATAAAACTCTTCTTCCTTGCCTTTCTTGATATGATAGCAATGGTCATCAGTCGGGAACTCTCCATTTTTGACTTCTTTTACATATTCTTTGAAGGCATTGGTCTCAATCTCGGCCACATTGGCATACTTCTTCACAAATTTAGGGGTAAAGGCCTGGAATAATCCTAACATATCTCCGCAGATCAGGAGCTGTCCGTCACAAGGACCTCCAGCGCCGATAGAGTAAACCGGTATAGTAAGTTTTTTGGCTAAGAAGGTTGTCAGTTCCGGCGGGACTGCCTCTAAAAGAATTGCATAAGCTCCTGCTTCTTGAATAGCTAAAGCATCCTTGATTAATTCCCGGGCACTGGCTGCATCCCTGCCCTGGGCTTTAAATCCACCCAGCTGTCCGGAACTTTGAGGTGTTAGACCAATGTGGCCCATCACCAATATCCCGGCATCGGCTATTGCTTTAATCTGGTCACAGACTCTTAGTCCTCCTTCTAATTTTACCGCATCCATATCCGCCTCTTTTAAAAATCGCCCAGCATTCATAACTGCTGCTTCACAGGATACCTGATAGGACAAAAAGGGCATATCCCCAATGCAAAAGGTATTCGGTGCTCCCCTTCGAACTGCCTGACAGTGAGAGATACAGTCTTCCATGGTCACCGGTACTGTACCCTCGTACCCTAACACTACCATGCCAAGGGAATCTCCCACCAAAATCATGTCCATACCAGCCTGCTCTACAAACGATGCCATAGGAAAATCATAAGCAGTAACCCATGCTACTTGCTCACCGTTTTTTTTCATCTCCATAAAATCTAAGCGACTCTTTTTCTTTGCCATTGTAAAATCCTCCTTTAATTTTTTCGATTTTAATAAAATGAATTTGAAATATCTAATGATATACTCAACAAAATATTTTTAGCTTCTTCAAATTTTTTTCCTGTAAAACGTGATGCTGGTCCTGTAACACTTATGGCTGCTAAGGGCTCTTCTTTGTGATTTAAAATAGGAACGCCAACACAATTAATGCCTATCATAGATTCTTCTCTATCGGTGGCATAACCAAGTTTTTTTACTTTTTTTAATTCTTTTTCTAAGTCATCCATCGAGGATATTGATTTGGGGGTAAGTGAGAATAAGTTCTCATCATTACCATAGAGTTGCTTAAAATCTCTATCGGAAAGGCAAGCTAATAATGCCTTGCCCAGAGCAGTACAGTGAGCGACCGTTCTTGAACCTCTAACAATTCCAGTTCTTAAAGTTTCCGAACTTTCGATTGTGTCAAGGTAGACCACATCATTATCTTCCAGGATGGCTAAATTTGCAGTTTCATTGGTAATTTTAGATAATTTTCTGAGGTAAGGCCTGATGGTTTTGATGAGATTTTTAGTACCCTGGACTTCGCAACCAAGTTCAAATAATTTAATACCCAGTCTATACTTTGCTGTTTTTGGATTCTGTATTATATAACCACGATATTTTAAGGTATTCAGTATTCTATGAACAGTACTGAGTCCCATATTCATCTTTTCGCTAACCTCAGCAATACCTATTTCGTGTCCATTTCTAGAGAGAAACTCTAGCACATCAAGTGCTTTATCAATTGATTTAATTCTTTCTTTAGTATTCCGAACTATTTCCATATTACGGAAACACCTTTCCACTTATTAATTTTATTTTACAACACCTTTTCTTGAAATGCAAATTTTTTATTTAACCATGAAAAACATCCTTCTTAGAACTTCTTAGAAGGTGGTAAAGGCTAAATAAAATTGAAAGAAAAAGTGCATAATAAAAAGTAAAACTCAAACCTCTTTTAGAAGTTCTTAAAACCGCCCGCTTGCGAGTGCGATGTTTACTTCTGTTTTACGGATAAAAATATTATTATATATTTTATACATGAGGATTTTTTGAAAGAAAATTTTAAAAGAAACAAAAAGTAAATAATGCCCTATTTTAAAAAATAGAGCACTATTAGGTAGGGAATTTAAATGACAAATACCATAAATTAATATTAATTTTTATAAAAATTATTTCAATTTACTCAAAAAATCATATTATTATTTGTATTTTCATCTTTTAGATAAATAGCAAGCTTGTCTAAATCAATATTTCCTCCACTAAGTATTGAAACAACTTTCTTGTTTTTAATATTAGCTTTATTCATCATGAGTGCAGCTACAGAAACGGCGCCAGAAGGTTCGACCAATAATTTTGCACGTTCTAATAAAAAGATTAATGCCTTCTTAATTCCTTCTTCTGTTACAAGCACAATTTCATCTACGTATTTCTTTACAATTTCAAATGGTTTTTCTCCCGGTTTTTTCAGAGCTAGACCATCTGCTATAGTATTAACCTGACTTTTTTCAATAATCCTATTTTGTTGCAAAGAAAGCCACATTGCATTGGCATTTTCTGGCTCAACTCCAATAATTCTAACCTCTGGATTTTTTGTTTTTATAGCCATTGCTACTCCAGAAATAAAAGCACCACCGCCAACAGGACAAAAAACAACCTCAGTGTCCGGGTTTTCTTTTATGATTTCAACTCCTATTGTTCCATGGCCAGCTATTAAATCATCATCTTCGAAAGGGCTTAAAAAAGTCAGTCCGTCTTCTTTAGCTATATCCATTGCTTTTTTTGTTACATCATTGGAATTCTCTCCATATATGATAACCTCTGCCCCATACCCTCGGGTTGCTCCTATTTTTGTCTTCGAGGCATGCTCTGCCATAACAATAACGGAACGAGTATGAAATAGACTGGCCGCATAGGCTACCGATTGTGCCCAGTTTCCTGCTGAACAAGTTACAACTCCATTTTCTTTTTGACGCTTGGGTAAATTTGCTATAACATTAATTGCTCCACCAAGTTTAAAGGAACCTGTAAGTTGAAGATTTTCGGGTTTTAAGAAAACCTTATTATTGGTAGCTCTACTTATTGTTCCCGAATATTGTAAAGGGGTTGCATTTTTATATTTAGTTACTTTTGCATAAGCATCGATAATATCATCATAGTTTAACATTTGTTTATTACCTCTATCTATATTCTATATTACTATTCTGCATTTCTATTCAGGAAATCCAGTGCAAATTGAGCATATAAAGAAGACCCGATAGGCAAAACATCCTCATCAATATCAAATTTCTCATGATGTTGAGGATATACACAATTTTTTTCTATATTACTCCCACCTAAAAAGACCATAATTCCTGGTATTTTACGATTAAAATAGGAAAAATCTTCTGTAGCAGTAGTCTTTTCGAGAGAACAGATAACATCATCTCCATATAATTTTGTAATACTTTTCTTAGCAATCTCTGAAATTTTAGGGTCATTGATACAGGGTGGAGATCCAACTGTGTAATCGAGTTCTGCTTTAGCATTAAAAGTAGAGGCAGTTTTTTTGATAATTCTTTTAATGATAGAAGGAAAATTCTCTTGAATATTTGGATTAAAACTTCTGGTTGTTCCTTCTATAACAACTTTGTTGCATATTACATTAAAATTAAAACCTCCATTGATTTTACCAAGGCTTACAACTGCAGGTTCTAAAGGATTTATTTCTCGGCTAACTATAGTTTGAAGATTCATAACTATTGCAGAAGCAGCCACAATAGCATCTACTCCCAAATGGGGGACAGCACCATGGCTACCTTTGCCTTTAACAGTAATCTTGAATCTATCTCCTGCAGCTAATCGAGGACCTCCTTCTAATGACACCTTCCCGGCTGGGAATTGAGACCAGATATGGATTCCCAGAATAGCATTAACTCCATCTAATACTCCTTCATCCAGCATTTTTTTGGCACCTTCTACAATCTCTTCTGCTGGCTGGAAAATTAATTTTACTATACCATTTAGCTTATCTTTCGATTCCTGCAAAATCTTAGCAGCGATTAATAACATTGCAATATGGCTATCATGACCACAGGCATGCATAACTCCCTTATTCTTAGACTTGTAAGTTATACCCTCATTGGCTTCTTGTATAGGTAATGCATCCATATCAGCCCTTAGGGCTACTGTTTTCTTGCTATGATCTTTACCTTTTATTGTCCCAACTATTCCAGTATTTGCCACTCTTTCGGTGTCGATCCCTATTTTATTTAGCTCTTCTTCTACTCTTTTTGATGTTCGAACTTCCTGCCAGCTTATCTCCGGATTTTGATGAAATTCTCTTCTATAGGAAATCAATTCATTTTTATATTTCTCCGATAACTCCCTGACATTCAACTATTTGTCCTCCCTATTATAGTGCTTATTATTCTAGTATTTGGTATTTACCTAACCTTTTAAGGCTATGGCATCAATTTCAATCAGGACATCACCAGGAAATTCCTTAACAGTAGTGGTAGTGCGAGCCGGAGGATTCTCTGGGAAAAATTCCTGGAATACCTCGTTCATTTCCTTAAAATCATTAAGATTCAACAAAAAAGCACTTATTTTTACAATATTTTTTAAGCTTAAATCTTCGGTTCCTAATATTTTTTCAATATTTTCAAAAACCTGTCCTGTTTGCTTTTTTATATCTTTCTCTATCAGTTTCTTGGCCTTAGGATCAATAGGTAATTGTCCCGAGACAAAAACAAATCCTCCAGCAATAATCCCTTGAGAATAAACCCCTGAAGGTTCAGGAGCCTTGCTAGTATGAATAGATCTTTTTAAATCATTTTTTATCTGCATATGATTGTCCATCTCCTTCAAAAATTGCCCGAATCTCAGCAGCGTTAGTTGCTTTAGAAAGTGCTGACATACGGTTGTGTTCTTCCTGTCGTAATAATTTTAGTTTTTCTGCAACCTGTTCAAGTTTATTAGCAGGGAATTTGCAGGCACCATTCTCATCCATATGGATAATTTCGCCCGGGGATACGTCCATTCCTGCCACTGACACCGGGGTATTAATTGAATGTACTGCAAAATCTCCATGTCCAGCGGTAACTCCGGTTAACATATATTGAAATTTCATTGGACGAATCTCATCTATATCACGAGATGGCCCATCTGAGATTACCCCCACACAACCTATGGCTTTCATGGCGGTAGTCATATTACCTCCTGATAACCCTACTTTTCCTGCAATTTCAGGTGGGAATATCTGCTTAATTATCAATATTGTTGGCTTTTTTGATTCTTCCAGTGCATCAATAACATCCATAAAAGTAAGTCGGGAATAATTAGAATCTGGCATACCAAAGGTACAGGTCACTGCATAACCTACATTTGGACCAAGATCAGGGTACATACAGTGTAATGACTGGTCAGTATACCAATTCTGAGTCCATGGGTTATAAAGTCCGAGACACACTGGATTTGTAGGATAAGTTGCCACCACATTGGTAACCGAGGGCGTATCATAGTCCTTCAATTCTTCCAAAAGTTTTTTTTCGCTTGACATTTTTTTCTCCTTTTTTAAAATATTCTTTAAATAAATGATTTTACCATAAAAAGATTAAGATAAGCTAGATGACAATTTTTCACCTGAAGTCCAAAGTTGGAAGTCATATTGTTTAGAAATATTATAGCTAAAGTATAAATACGATATTTACTTGTTTTCAAAACATACTCAATTATTAATAACTTTAATATTAAAAATTTATGCAGATTTTCTATACTTCTGCCTTAAAAGGGACATTAAACTCTTTGGCAAGTTCTTCCAAAGATTGAATTACTGCATTATCCAAGGGTATGCCATTTTCTTCTCGATCCTTCATAATCTCATCTTCATAACCACCAGCAGCATAAATTTTCTTAGTTCCAGGAAGCATGGGTAATTTTTCAATAGATTCTATTAATTGGTCCATCTGTTTTTTAAATTCATTTACTGGACGAAAACCATCTATTTTTATAGCCCCAAAAAAATGATTTGAAATTGTATTTAAATCAGCACCTGAAAGTATACTACAAAATATATCTACCAGCACAGCAAGCCCAAACCCTTTAAATACACCATTTTCTGGTAATCCACCAAGGGGAAGTATGCCTCCTTTAAATTGGTCATCATGAGGATTAATCTTTGATGCATCTGTTATAGGTTTGCCATTTTCATCTACTACCCATCCTTCAGGTATTACTTTTCCCTGCCTCTTGGCAATCTCTATCTTACCAAAAGCAACAACACTTGTAGACATATCAAGGACAAATGGATGTTTCTGATAAGCAGGGATTGCAAAGGCAATAGGATTAAGGCCAGCTGCCCTCTCACTACTCCCAGGAGCCATCATTAGTCGCCCCCCGGCAGTCATAGCAACACCTATCATATCATGTTCCAGTGCCATCATGGCATAATAAGCAGCAGCGCCGCAATGTGAACTGTTCTTTACTGACACAAAACCAGCACCGGACTGTTGAGCTCTTTTGATAGCTTCATTCATTGCATGGTAACCAGCCACAAAACCTAACCCAGTATCTCCGTCCATTATGGCAGATGTTGAAGAATTACTCTTTAATTTTAATTGTGGTTTTATCTTTACCTTTCCTTCCTTAATCCAACTTACATAAAAAGGGGACAAGTGAGCAACTCCATGTGATTCAACTCCCCGTAAATCGCTATTTACCAGCATTTTAGCAGTGATATCTGCATCATCTTCTGGAATACCTAGTTTCTTTAATACATTTGCAGAAAATGCCTCTAATTTTTTTGCCTCAAAACGTCTCCTATTGTCCATATCATAATATCCTTTCAACAATTATTATTAATTCAATACTGTTTATTTATAAACAAATTACTACTATGGGTCTATTTTATTCTCTCTTTCCCTTAATGATTAATAATATATGATTTATATAATCAGGGTCAAATGAAACTAACAATTATTGATATTTTCTTTGTGTCAATTTTAATGTGAAGATATAGAGAATACAAATATTATTTTAATCTTTTTTTACTATAAAATTAATCTGAATTAAAAGAAACAAATCCATTAGAAAGGAAGCGTGGAGATGATCCGAAAAAAATATCCTGGATCGATAAAACTATCCAGGGATCTATAAAATGCCTATTTATATAATACATTATGTACTAATTTCAATAACAATACCATATTTTCTATAGGAAATAGGAATAGGATACTATCTATCCAGGTTCCGGTAGAGTTGATTCATCCTAACAATGGGTAAATTTTTATTAAAAAAATTTACCATGCAAATGGGAACCCGGATTTGTTCTTTTAAAAATAAAAAATATAATAACAATTGAACTTATCCAGTTTATACTATAGCTAGCCTAAAAATAAGCGTAATTTTGGCAAGTGAATTTTACTAATTACGCTTTATACATTTCATTAAAGTAGTTTTGAGCATTTATTAGAGCTTCTCTAATATTATCCTCAGCTTTCGCAGTTTCTCGAGCAATAAGATAATCTAATAATTTTTTCTTGTCAATTTCTGCCGCTGCTTTTGCACAAGCCTCCCAGCTTAGAATGCTTCTAATAACCCTGTCTATTCCCTGTTCTTCATTATCATACGGTCTTGCTTGCATATCATGGCCCTTCCATCGATTATATCCAGCATCCTGTATTAAACGCGCAATTGCTATATTCATTCCATTAACTCTAGTACCATGATCGATATCATACTTGCCAGGACCACCAAGAATAATACCATCATTATAACCCTGACTATTCAGGTGCATATGAACTAAGGCATTATTGTCTATCTCTTCAACAGTATCAAGTATATGATCAAGACCAATCATTTCTGTATGCCCAAATTCTTTATTCACTCCCTTCTTATTACGGGAAATATTAAATTCTACCTCTACTTTATTCCAAAATACCAATGCACTTGATACTGTAGGAATTAAAAGAGCCGGATGTCCCTCATTGGGTTTTGGTTCAAAAGCAAAATACAAGTTTCCTCCCAATTTTTCTTCAAACTTACATAATTTTGCCATACTTTCCTTAAGATTCTGATACATCTGAAAAATACCTATCGATGCTATATCATAGCCAAAGGAGCCATTCCAGATAACTACAGTCGGCCATTTTGATGAATCAGTATGCCATGCTTTTCTAAGAGGTCCATAAGTAAGAGAAACTGTCCTTTCTCCAAATTCCTCAGCTGATTTTCTCTCAATAGGATCCAGTGAGGCTATCCCCCCATAGGCATAATGTTTATGAGCACCCGGGGTTACCATGGCTAGATATATTTTCGAATCTACAAGTGTATCAGCTATTTCTTGAGCAGTGTCTTCATTAAACTCATTATCATAATGCATTTCAATACCTAGCTCTACATTATCTGGCATCTTCGGATAGATTTTATCTTTTACCAGCTTAATCATATCAACTGTATTAAATTTATCAGCACTCCATTTTGGTCTTATATCATCAGGAACAAAGCCACCACCGCCTGCATTAAAAGTCCAACGGCAAATACTATGTAACGATTTGTTGTTTTTCATTTTTTTCTCCTTATACTTAAATAGATGGTACTTATATTTATCAATACAATTATTATTTATCATAAGTAACAGCTAATTTCATATGTTAAATAAATCTTATTCTCGCACTAATAATTAAATCTGCCATACCATAAACTGCAGCCATGCTACCTAATTTACTAAATTTAATCTCTGTCTTTCTGCAAGAAACAGATAAACAGCTTTCTTCAAGTTTTTTGATAATCTCTTCATAAATATAATCTTTTATTTCTACAATACCACCGCCTATCACTAATAACTCAGGACTAAGTCCATTAATGATATTAACTAATCCGACTCCAATATTTCTTCCTATTTCATGAAATATCTTAAGTGCGGTTTTATCATTATTTTTCCCTAATCTATATATATCTTCTTTTGATAATTTTTTTTTATTGCCAGATAATTCTAAATATCTATTAACTATATAATTTTCTGAAGCGTATATTTCCCAACAGCCACGATTCCCACAATGACACTGAGGACCATTTGTATTAATAGTTATATGACCAAATTCCCCTGCATTCCCACTAGCCCCTCTATATAATTGTCCATTAATATAAAGTCCACAACCTATCCCTTCATTAATCGAGACAAACACCATATTATTAATTTGAGGATAAGAAGCCCCTCTCTCACCTATTGCTGCAGCCTTTGCTTCATTATTTAAAATTATTGGCAATCCGTATCTATCTTTAAATATTTTTGAAATATTGACATTTTTCCATCCTAGGTTAGGGGCAAATTCCAAAACTCCTTTTACTTTGTCAATCAAACCAGGTACCGCTACCCCTATGCCCAGAAAATCTTCTAATTTCAAATTCTTTTTCGCAATCATATTATCCATTTCAAAAAATACATCTTTAATAGTCCTCATATAGTCATCTTTATATTTTATGGGAATAATACTATCTACTACTATCTTTACTTCCAAATCAAAGATTACAATTTTTATTTGATTAACCTCTATTTCAATACTGAAAATATAGGCCTTATTTGGATTAATGATTAATTGTACAGGTTTTCTACCACCAGAAGAAATTCCCTTATTAGTCTCAACTACAAATCCTTTTTTCATCAAAGTTCTAACATGATTAGAAACTGTTCCTGGACTACATCCAGTTATCTCAGTTATTTTTAATCTAGAAATGGGCCCATATTGATAAATGGTTTTAAAAATTCTACTAAGATTCCATTTCCTCATTGTGATTGAATTTCCTAAGTTGGCTTTACTTTTGTTCATAATTTGTGTTTATTCCTTTGTTTTTAAGATATTAATAAACTATATATAGTTATTTGTGTATTTATTATATTTATAATGTGTTCGCTAAATTCATTTTTAAGATTTATTTTTCCTTGACGATACATCCAGATAAACGGCTAAAATCAATATAGATCCCTTAACAATATACTGCCAGAAGACACTCATATTCATAACACTCATTCCATTTTCAAGGCTGGTCATGATAAGGGTACCCATCAAAGCGCCGAAGACTGTTCCGATACCTCCCATTAAGCTTGTGCCACCCATAACACAACCACCTATAGCAGAAAGTTCATAATTCATACCCCCACTTGTGGTACCTGCAGCAACATAACCAGTAAGGATAATTCCACTAACCCCACATAATAAACCCATCATGGCATAGGTTTTTAAAACAACGGACTGAACATTTATACCGGAAAGCTTTGTTGCCTCTTTGTTTCCTCCCACAGCATATATGTGCCTGCCAAATCGTGTGTTATTCATCAGATAGGTAACCAATATGGCAATGACTGCCATAATCAATACCGGTACCTGTATTCCCTTATAGCTATTCATCATAAATGTAAAAATCAAAACCATTGCTGAAAACACGGATGCAACCAATAAATCAACACTGAGAAATCTAGTTTTAAGACCATATTTTTTCTTTTTCCTTCTATTTTGCATAGTAAATAGAAAAATGATAATGATAGCAATAATTGCTATGATGATACCCGCATATTTTGACAAATATCCCTGGGCCATTAATCTAAGTGAATCTTCGATTGGGATTATGGTTTTTCCCTGGGTAACTCCCAAGATCCCCCCTCTAAGGATAAGCATTCCTCCTAGTGTTACAATAAAAGCTGGAACCCCTCCATAAGCAATGATATATCCCTGTCCCATTCCAATTAATAAGCCCAGCAAAAGACATATAAAAATGGTTATAATCGTACTTACTATGCCTAGGAATTCAACAGACATGGCTGGAAATAGCACCGGTAAAAAATCTGGTAATAAAATAGCCTGTAGGTAAGCAGCGATAACACTGATGAATCCGGTCATCGATCCTACAGAGAGGTCAATATTACCCGTAATAATAACCGGGGTCATTCCTATGGCAAGAAAAGAGATAATAGTCATTTGCCGCAACAGATTTGAAAAATTTCTTGTTGAAAGAAAAATACCCCCGGTTAGAGATCCAAAAAGTAACCAAATAATAACAAGAGCAAAAATAAGTGTATAAGCTCGAATATCGAGTTTAATTCCCCTAAACTTTTGAATATAATTTAATTGTTTCATTAATTATACCTGCAATTTTCTTTTAATATTTGTTGCCAAAGCCATTATTTTTTCCTGGGTTGCATTTTTACGGTCTATGGTTCCAGCACATTCGCCTTCACGCATAACCGTGATCCGGTCACTCATTCCAAGCACTTCCTCCAATTCTGAAGAAATCATAATAATCCCTACTCCGTTTTCGGCAAGTTTATTTATGAGGTTGTATATCTCATATTTCGTTCCTACATCAATTCCCCGGGTTGGATCATCAAGGATAAGAATTTTTGGATTTGACATTAACCACTTTGCAATGACAACCTTCTGTTGATTTCCACCACTTAACGATTCCGTAATGGTAAAAAGAGATGGTGTCTTTATACTAAGGTAATTGGCATATTTTTTACATTCCTGTAATTCTTTATACTTATCAATATTTAATACAGTTGAAAATTTTTTCAGATTTGGCAAGGAGATATTTTTAAAGATTTCTTGTATTAAAACCAGCCCCATTTCTTTCCGATCTTCCGGCACAAGGCTTATTCCATACCTTATCGCATCTTCTGCTGATTGAATTTTTATAGGTTTTCCTTCCAAAAATATTTCCCCGGCAACAATTTTTCCATACTCCCCAAATAGTGCAGTAACAAGCTCGGTCCTTCCGGAACCCATCAGGCCAGCTATTCCTAATATTTCACCCTTTTTTAAATCAAATGAAACATTTTTAATTATCCTTTTATGCTGTACTAATACCGATAAATTCTTCACTTCCAAAATCTTTTCCCCGGGTTTTGACTTTTTAACAGGAAATCTTTTTTTCATTTCACGACCCACCATCATGGCAATAATCTTCTCCTCAGTGTTTTCTGCTGTTTTCACTGTCTCAACGACCTGACCGTCTCTCAGAACTGTAATATTATCTGTAATTCGGAAAAATTCCTCCAGCCGATGGGAAATATAGATACATGTTACTCCATTCTCTCTCAGGTTTCTGAGTATTTCCATTAAATAATTGACTTCTGACTCACTAAGTGCAGAAGTAGGTTCATCAAGAATCAACAACTTAACTTCATGGGATAAGGCTTTAGCAATTTCAACCATCTGTTGTTGACCAACGCTTAATGTAGATAATTTTGAAAAAAGAGGAACATTTAATTTATATTTTTCCAGGATTTTTTTTGTGTCTGAAAATAATTTATTCCAATTAATAATTCCTCTCTTGTCTCTGGGCTCCCTTCCCAAAAAAATATTTTCTCCTGCTGTCATATGAGGAACAAGGACAAGTTCCTGATAAACGGTTGCAATTCCCTCTTTTATTGCTTCTTCGATTGAAGAAGAGCTAAGTTTCAGCTCTTTTTCATTAAAATAAATTTTCCCCTGGTAAGTGTTATTAGGATAGACTCCTGCCAAAATCTTAACCAGAGTGGACTTCCCAGCACCATTTTCTCCGCATAAACCATGGATATCTCCTTTTTTTACGTTAAAAGAAACATCAGATAATGCTCGTACGCCCGGAAAATCTTTTGTTACATTTTTTATTTGTAAAATCAAATTATCTTTCAAATTTACCCCCCCCCATAAAGGGTTTCTTGTTATAATAAATTAAAAATATTCAAGCACAACAAGGATTGTTTCTAGAAACAATCCTTGTTGTGCTTTCTTATTCATTAGATCTTCGGAGGTCTATCTTCTTCAGGAACGCCCTTATATACATCGTCGTAGGACTGATAACCGCTCTTCACAATTACTTCATACAGGTTATCCTGAGTTGCACCGACAACTTCCAGGAACCTACAAGGTACTGTACCGTCTAAATCTTCTCCGGTTAGTTCCGCTAAAGAAAATTCTTTCAAGCCTTCTATTTCTTCACCTTTAGCCAGCTTGACTGCTATTTCGATTGACAGTGGAACAAGTTTTCTAATATCTTTATATACAGTTACTGTAAGTTCTCCTTTGGCTACTGCATTACAACCTGCAGCTGTGGCATCTTGAGCAGAAATAGGAACTTTACCAGCCAGACCCTGTGCTCTTAGTGCTTCGATAGCACCCAATGCAGTTGAATCATTGGAGGCAACTACTGCATCAATTTCATTATTGTTAGCAGTAAGCATATTTTCCATAATTTTCAATGCTTCCGCTGTATCCCAATTGGGTACCCATTGGTCTGCAACAATCTCAATTTGTCCACTATCGATATAGGGCTGCAGCACTTCCATCTGACCTTGTCTGACAAGCACGGCATTGTTATCTGTCGGGCTTCCACCAAGTAGAGCAAATTTACCACTATCCTTTACAGCTATAACTCCTCTTGCTTGAGCCCGGCCTACTTCCACATTGTCAAAGGAAATATACACTGCATTATTTGGTGATTTTATCAAACGATCATAGGCAATACATTTCACACCTGCCTCTGCTGCTGAATCGACTGCTGTTGCAGCAGCTGCACCATCCTCAGCAACAATCAGGATAACATCTGCACCTTGTAAAACCATATTCTCTATCTGATCATTTTGTATCTTCGGATCATGATTCGCCTCTTGTACAATTACTTCGGCACCTAAGCTTTCAGCAAGTTCGGTCATTTCCTCCGCTTCTCTTACCCATCTCTCTAAAGTAAAATCAGAAAAAGATAGGCCGATCATAGGTTTATCTGCAGCAAAAACTGATAGGCTTAAAACAATAAAAAACAAAATTGTCAGTAATGTGATATGAAATTTTTTCATAATTAGAATCTCCTTTTTAAATACTAAAATATAATTCTTTATTGAAATTAGAGAAAAATCTGTTTACCCTTCAAACACCCCCTTTTCTATCTAGTTTTCTATTACTTGTAGGAATTGCAATTGGCTATCAGATAATTTAAAATGAGATAATTATCTTGTTCTGCAAATCAAATTGTATCTATGTCATAAATATCGCAAAATTTTAGATTACCTGATATCTTAAATCTTCATTTACTTGCTATTACTCCTTTTCTTTGGTGATTTTATATTCATCTACTAAACGAATATCTTCAGAAGAACTACCCACCATGACCTTTACTGTTGATGGTTCAACAATATATTGCAGATCCTCATTATAAAAACCAAGCTCTTCTGATGGCAAAAGAAAATAGCTATCCCGAGATACGTTCTTAGCAAAAATAATCTACCAACCAATACAAGTAGAGTCAAAAACTAACAATTTGATTGGTTTAAATAGATAACAGTAATGACTTATTTCCCTCCTTTTTCTAAATATTTTGTACAATGTTTCATAGAATTATTATTATGCAGAATTGAATGATACGTCTTTGTGGTATGACTCGTATTTCTGAAAGAACTTTTTATATTACTTAAAATAAGTATTATATTTACTAAATCAATAATACACTCTTATTAAATCTTAGTCAAGGTATTTTGGATTTATTTTGTATTTTTATCATCCTTCGAGTACAAAGAGATTATTGATTTTCTACTCTTTATTTTCTTTTCATACATCTTATCTTCTGCTTCTTTTAAGATATCGAGGATATTTTTGGATGAAGATTCCTTGGTAGAGGTTCCGAGAGAGATGCTCACAGGTACCCCATTTATATTTCTTTTTTTACATGAAGATTGTATCCTTTTTATAATTTTCAAAGCATCCTTTTTCTCAGTTTTAGGAAGTATAGCAATAAATTCATCCCCTCCCCATCTGGAAACAATATCTTCCTTTCTAAAACATTTTTTAAATATATCTGCAATAGTTTTAAGGAGGATATCACCTTTTAAATGTCCATATGTATCATTAATTAATTTAAGTTTATCTACATCACCCATTACTATAGTAATAGGAAGCTGTCTATCTGTATCAATCCTATTCAATTCTTCATCAAAAAAAGTTCTATTATAGAGTCCTGTAAGCTGATCATGGCAATATAGATATTGAACCTTCTCTTCCGCTTTTTTACGGTCAGTAATATCCCTGGAAATCCCAAAGGTTCCCATAATATTGCCTTCTTTATCATAAAAAGGCATTTTTGT
>LDZT01005157.1_pt1 | contig 15362 bp, 6 predicted proteins | sample 615521 | NCBI WGS metagenome assembly LDZT01 (sample SAMN03408292, study PRJNA278302) | terrestrial metagenome | isolation source: oil reservoir sample SB1 | place: USA: Alaska, North Slope, Schrader Bluff formation | collected 2011-09
AAGGCTTCACGCGCACGCTGCGTGACATCTCGGGTGCACGCAAGGCAGACTACTGATGTCGGCGCTGGGTGGTGCCGCCCCCATTTGCCTTACACGTTCTCCGATGTCATGCTTGAAGCCGCGCCCCGCGACACGTAATATGATGCTTCGCTGCCGCAGGGCGGCATCAACGGGCTGTGGCGCAGTTTGGTAGCGCACTTGACTGGGGGTCAAGGGGTCGCAGGTTCAAATCCTGTCAGCCCGACCATGTGGTGTCTCAGGACATCGTGGACACATTCGAGTCCGCGATAGCCTGATGATTCTTGGACACAAGAGGGTGAGGCGTGTAGGCGCCTCACCCTCTTGTGTCAGTATGCGGACGTCGACTCCGTCCACAAGCATGATTATGGCTTTGTGCCGACATACCCTGTCCACTCCGATGTGACGTACCTTGCCCTCGTGAGGCCTGGTATACACTGGTTCTGCGTCGGCGCGGCTTTTCCTCGCTTGCGTGCCGCGCGGCGTCCCGCGGAGTGGCCCGAGGGAATGTGCAAGCCGGCCTCTTCACGATCTCCGGGGCCAATCGGTGAACGGCATAGACGGGAACTCGTCTATGCCGTGACAATCCTCCTCGGTCAACTTAAGACGAGCTGCGGTCGGGGGGCGGCGGCTCTGTGACGGGGGGTCTCATGCGGAATGCGGTTTCTGTGCGGCGTCGTGTTCTGTCGGCTCTGTTGACGCTGATCCTGGCGTCGGGCCCTACGCTGGCCAGCGTGCCTGCGCAGGCGCTCGCTGCAGAAGAGATCATGCAGGCCGCGCCGGGTGAGCCGCCCGAAGGTGGCGTCGAAGTCCTCTCGCTGCGCACGGCCACCTCGAAGCACTACCGGCTGTCTGACGGCACGATGCAGGCGGTCATCTCCGAGGCACCGGTGCACTTCGAGGCCGAGGATGGTTCGTGGGTCGACATAGACGCCACGTTCGTGCCCGAGTTCATCCCGGGCCGGTATGCGACACGCTCGACAGCCTACGACCTGAGCGTCGGACGCGAGGCCGCGCAGCAAGCGCCCGCACAGATCGGCCGTGACGGCTGGCGGGTGGGGATCGATCTCGTCTGTGCCACGGAAGGCGAAGCCTTCGTCTTGGGGAGAACGGCGTGCTTCGCAGGGGTCTTTGACGGGGTCGATCTCGTCTACGAGGCGCAAGGCGACGGCCTCAAGGAGACCCTCGTGCTCGATTCGCCTGATGCCGGGTCGCTCTTCACGTTCCTCCTCGAGGCCGAGGGTGTCTCGTTCGAGCAAGACCCTCTCGGGGGCTGGACGCTCCGTGACGAGGCGGATGCGCCGGTCATGTCCCTCGGCGGACTGTGTGTGTTCGATTCTTCGCGCAACGAGGCGGATGACCCTGCGTACTGCGATGCGGCGACCATGGACGTGGAACTCGCCGATGGCGGTGCGTATGTCACCTACTCGGTTCCCGACGAGTGGCTCCAAGACCCGGCGCGGGTGTTCCCCGTCTACGTGGACCCGTCGTTTTCGACGGTCAGCAGCCTGGATACCTACGTGTCCTCGGCGTATCCGACGACCAGCTACAACGCATCGACCGAGCTCAAGTGCGGTTACTACGATTCGACCACGGGCCAGAACCGCTCGTACCTCAAGTTCGACACCTCCTCGATCCCGGCCTGGGCGCGAGTGGATTCAGCGGTCTTCTCCATCTACCAGTTCCACACCTACTACACATCGACGGCGACGACGACCTACCTCGCCAAGGTGACGAGCGGCTGGGGGACGTCGACCACCTGGAACACGAAGCCCACCCACAGCCTGATCTCCTCGCAGAGCGTGTCCGGGCGCGGGGTGTGGGTGAACTGGAGCTCGAGTGCAGACACCGACATCAAGACGGCGGTGGCCGGGTGGGTCGCGAACCCTTCGGCCAACTACGGGTTCATGTGCTATCAAGACGAAGGCGGCTCACAGAACACCACGCACTGGCGCAAGTTCTACTCGCGTGAATACGCCACCTCCACGTATCGCCCGAAACTCGTCGTCAACTACACGACGATCCCCGATGCGGTCACGAGCACCCCGACGCTCAGCTCGAACCGCGCGTTCGACTGGTATGAGGAGGTCGATCGCGACAGTGACGGCATAAGCGACACGATGAACGACCTGCCAGGCGTCGGCAGGGGGGCGGTCGACCTCTCGTGGACGGCCGCCGCGCGCGCCGCCGGCTACAACATCTACATGTACGACGGTGACACCTACGAGAAGGTCGGTACCGTCTTCGGCAGCTCCGCCACCGCCTGGTCGAGCGAGGGCTGCGGGATCCACCCGGCCGATTCCGAGATCGACGACTGGAATGTCGCTTCGAGAAACGCACTGACGAGAGCGGCTTCTCCGCGGGCGATGAGCGAAGACGACGAGATCACCGTGCCGGGCGAGAGCGGCGCCGGTCTCGTCGTCACCGACGGCAAGTACCTCTACGTGCGTCAGTGGGGCACCTACGCGGGCCCGAGCGCATGGAAGAAGGTGGGCACCGGCCTTGCCGACACGGTCAAGGGCAGAGACTACGGCACCATCGGCCCGGACCTTTCGGGGAAGGCGGCGTATTCGGCGTTCTACCTCGACGGGTTCATCTACAGCGGCTATGCGACCTCTGCGCGCAGTATCGAGGGCGTGTGGAAGGGCAGCGCCGAAGACGCGGATGATCTCACAACGCTCACCTTCGGCTCAGACCTCATCAACCGCGCGACCGGCCAGTCGATCACCGGAGCCACGGGCGCGCTCCTGCTCACGACCGACGGGGAGCGGATCTACAACATCGCCTACGGCATCAATGGTGGCACCTACAACGGCTACACCATCAAGGTGTTCGAGAGTGACGGCTCCTACACCGGTACCACGGTCACCATACCGATGACCTCTGACTACCTCGATGGCGTGTTCTGCGACGGGCAGGCGCTCTACCTGCTGCAGTGGAACCACTCCGATGCGGCGCATGTGACCAAGGTCCGTCTGAGCGACATGAAGGTCGCCAACCAGTGGCCGATCAACCAGGCGACGACCGATGTCATCTCAGGTTGCTACGACGATGCCAACGACGTCTTCTGGCTGGGCTCGCTCTACTCCGGGACCGTCCACCGCTACCTCGGCAGCGGTCTGGACCTCCGGGACGACCCCGAGCCGCTTTACGAGAAATCCACGACCACGACGTATCTGGACAACCAGAACTACTGGTTCCGTGTCGTGCCCTTCAACGCGCTCGGAGAGATGGCGAGCATCTACGCGTGTGCCGCCTACATGCCGACGCTTGAGAATCGCACGGTGCGTGTGAACGACGATCCGCGCCATACCGTGGCAGATCTCGGGGAGGCTGCGGGCCACTCGCTGAGCGCCGTGCTCGATCAAGGCACGCTCGAGGTGGCCGTCACCGACCTTTCCATCGCCACCTACGGGCCGGCAGCGCAACTCTCGCGGCACTACAGTTCCGGCCGGACAGACGCAGGGCCGCTCGCCAGCGCCCCGGGCTGGATCTTCGACTTCGAGCGGCACCTCGAGTTCTCCACCGGCTCGATCACGTACCGAGATGAGGCCGGAGAAGGCCACGTCTTCACGCTCGAAGACGGCGCCTACTTCCCGCCCAACGGCGAGTACAGCAGCCTTGAGCAGGCGGGCTCGACCTATGTGCTCACCTACAAAGACTTCAGCCGGGACGTGTTCTCCGCTACCACCGGTGTGCTTGAGGCGAGCTACGACAAGAGCGCTAACGCGGTCACCTACACGAGGGATGCCGACACGCTCACGATCGGTGCGGCAAACGGCCAGGAGATCGTCATCGACTACGCTGGCGGCGTCGTGGCCGCTGCCACCTACGGCACCGAGGACGGCACCCGCACAGTGAGCTATGCCACGACCGGTACACCGGGTGTCACCTATTTCGATGGCACGGACTGCGAGTACACAGTCGAGTACGGATATGCCGGCGACCTCCTGAGCTCGATCACGCTTCCGGACTACCCGGAGACAGGCGTCGAAGCGGTGTGGAGCTTTGCCTACTCAGGTGGCAAGATAGCTACCGTCCAGCGCCCGGCAGACGCCTATGCCCATACAGACATCATCTATACGGCCACTTCCGCGACGCTTGCCACCCACGGAGATGTCGCCACCGCGTCGTCCTCCTCCGCGACACACGACGCCGATATCGAGACGCACTACACCTGGAACCCCACGGGCACCACGGCAGGCATCGTCGACCCGCACCTCGCGGGCTCGGCGCACTCGGCGTGGACGTACACGTATGGCCCCACCAACGAGGCCGTGACAGAGCTCTCACCTGCCGGCAAGACGGTCTCGCGAGAACTCGACAGCCGCGGCAACGTGCTCTACGAGTGGGACGAGGAAGGGCACCGGACCGCGTATCGCTACGACGAGCTCGATCAGCTCACCCGCATGACCGACCCGCGCGGCCAGGCGACCTACTACACCTACGGGACCGACCGCTACGCCGGAAGCGGGATGCTCGAGGTCGAGGAGGCTGTGCTCACGGCCAGCGGTTCCCGGTCGAGGACCGAGTACGACTACAACGCTGCCGGTCTTCTGACAGAGGAGCGCTCGCTGATCGGCGGCAGCGACTGGGCCATCACGCGCTACTCGGACTTCGCGGCCTCGGGGGAGGCGCAGGTGACCACCAACGTCGGCGTGAAGCTCTCTGCGAACGCCGCGCCCCAGGACCTCATCACCTCGCGTGAGTTCGACGCGTTCGGCAGCGTGACCTCCGAGACGGATGCGGCCGATGTCACCACTGCCGTGAACGCCTACGACATCGCCGGCCGCCAGCTCGCCTCGACCGACGCGACCGGCACCTCGACGATCAGCTCCTACGACGTGCTCGGCAACGTGGTCGCCAGCAGACGCCAGGCCACAGACGGCACATGGGCCGACCGCATCTCGAACGACTACGATGCGCAGGGCCGGCTCGTGACCGAGCACTACTACGCCCTCGACGCGTCAGGGACCGCTGTCGTGGACCGCTCCATCACGCACGTCTACGATGCGTCGGGTCGCGAGATCGAGACCGACGACAGCAAAGTCACCGGAAGCGCTGTGACCTTCTACGACGCGCGCGGTGCCGCGGTGAGATCGTGGGCCGAAGGCTCCGACACCTCACTCGCGAGTGCTTCGACGCGCTCGGTCTATGACGTCTACGGTCAGCTCACAAGCCAGCTCGAGCCGGGAGCGGAGACCTCTGCCACTATCTACGCCTATCTTCCCAACGGTCTCACCTCGCGCGTGGATGATCCGGACGGCAGCTACACCGCATACACCTACGACGACGGAGGGCTCAAGACCTCCGAGGTGACCCCGGCAGAAGGCGGCGGCACGGCAACGGCGACCTTCTCATACGACGTGGGCGGAAGGCTCACCTCCTCCACGACGGCCGACGGCGCCACGACGACGTATGGCTACGATCTCCTCGCACGCCAGGTCTCTGCAGCCGCCGATGGCGCCACCGCTTCCACAACGGTCTACAACACGCTCGGATGGGTGCTCTCTGAGACGGACTCCGATGGCGTGGTGAAGACCCAGACCTATGATGTCTGCGGCCGGGTGATCGCCGAGACGGACGCGGGCAAGACCACGAGCTACGCGCTGGACACCCTGGGCCGGATGATCCGCAAGACCACACCGGAGGGCGACCGCGCGCTCTACGAATACGACGCCTTCGGGCGCGTCTCGGCCGAGACCCAGGAGACCGGCGCGAGCGTCCTGCTGAAGGAGACCACGACTGCCTACGACGTCTTGTCGCGTCCGACGGTGACGACGGTCCACGACGCGGTCGCGGACAGCACCCGGACCACCGCCGTGAGCTATCCCGCCGGCGGCAGCGCCGAGACCATCGCCACCATCGGCTACGAGGGCGCCACCACGACGGTCGTCCTCGATGGGGCAGGGCGTGAGTCCTCGCGCTCGAGCGAGACCTCGGCCGGCACGCTGCTGCGCGATGACGTCGAGTACGACAGCGCGAACAGGGCGTCGTCGTGGCGCTTCCGGGGCCTCGGGTCGTCCCGCTCCTTCGATGACGCCGCGCGCATCACCTCGCAACAGGGCGAGGGATGGGCGGTCGCCGGGGCGCACTACGAGTACGACTCCGGGACGGGCCGCAAGGCGTCCGAGTCCCTCAGCTTCGCCTTCGACGGCGGCCGGGAAGAGGCCAACGCCTACTCCTACAGCGACGCCGGGCGGCTGGTCTCCGCCACCGTCGCCGGCAAGGTCACATCCTACGACCACGATGCCGCAGGCAACCTCACCGCCGTCACTGCCGATGGGGTCACGCGCGCCTTCGACTACCCGGACGCCAACCGGCTTGCGAGCGTGAGCGTGGGCGGCAGCGTCGTCACGACCTTCACGTGGGACGTGGACAACGGCCGGCGCATGGCACAAGGGCCGCTTGGCGATGCCGACCAGATCCGCTACTCGTACAACGACGGCGGGCGGCTTGCCGCCTACGCGAACGACGCCACGGGGGTATCTGCGACCTACACATACGACGTCCACGGTCAGCGCAGCACCGCCGCGGTGAGCGAGGGCGCCGCGACCACCGCTTATACCTTCACCTACGAAGGACTCACGCTCCTGCGCTACGACGCGGTGATCTCAACAGGCGCGACCGAGACCGCGTCAAGCGTCACCTACCTCTACGACGGCGAGTCGCGCCCCTATGCCGGTGTCTACGCCTCAGGTGAGGCCACCCCTGTCGTCTTCGGCATCCTCACGACCGACAGGGGCGACGTGCGGGAGCTCACCGACATCTCCGGCACCCCCTTCGCCTTCTATGCATACGATGCGTATGGGATGCCGCTTGCCGCCGAGAGCACCGCGACCGCCTCGGTGGATGCCACGCTTGCCGCGACCATCGCCGGGGCCAACGTGCTCCGCTACGCGGGCTACTGCTTCGATGAGCACTCGGGCCTCTACTACCTCTCGCAGCGCTACTATGATCCTGCCACCTGCCAGTTCATCACCAAAGACCCCGCCAAGGCCGACGGCGAGGAGAGCGCGTATCAGTACTGCGGCGGAGACCCGGTGGGAAGCGTGGACCCGAGCGGGGAGGCATGGAGGCACTCGATCAGCACCACTACGGGCGTCATTACTCGTCTCGGATATGCAACTCATGCCAACTTATTCTCAAGAGGGTCAAATGCTGTAGTGAGCCATGCACTTGAGGCCACGTGGTACTACCGGATTGACTGGTACTGGGATCCCGCCAGGAATGTGTGCTATGCAACGGCGACGATTACGGTCACCAAGGTTAACAATCCAACGCCGAACGTTCGTATGTATCTGCGTGCAGAAGCGGTCACAAGTTCGGGCTCAGCTACTGCGGCCCGCACAACGTCGGGATTGTCATACTGGCCGTCAGCACGCGGTTCATGGCGCTACGGTCGCGTGGGTGCTGGGTATACGACGAGGACTCTGTCTGCAAGGTCTTTCAAATCCCTGCGAATGAGCCTTACTTTGCAGACACACCACAACAGCGTCGTCTTCCCCAAGTCAACTTCTCGGGTCGTCAACGTGAAGAACCCCTACTTCGACAGAACGAAAGGACGTCAGCAGCGATGAGGGCTTCATATGGGCTTGTTGCGGTTCTAGTGTTCATTGTGGCAGCCCTCACGGCTGTAGGCTGCTCCACGGAGGTCGAGGAGCCGGAGTGCACGGCAACGGTCGAAGCCTTCGTGGCTAGCCTTGCGGCACGAGATGCGGTTGGCTTATCGAGGACCATGGCGCGAGACGTCAGCGTTGCCGAGGCGGCCGACCTTGCTGCTGAGATCCTCGGGACCGATGACGCTATCGAGGCGGAGCAAATCGAGCTCGAGAGCCCCATAGCCGGGGGCGGGGACTGGAACTACATGGTGCGCGTCATCTCATCAGACTTGCCCGGTGGAGAAGCGCATCTGAACGTGACAGTGACGGCGGAGCGAGGAGATTGGGTGGTAATCGTGGCAGGTCCGGTAGAGGTGATTACTGCTCCATAGCTGTGCCCACCCTCGGTACAAAGTCCCACCACTCGATCTCCCGCATGTCCCGCGTGCTCGGTATGACGGCTTCGGGCTACCACGCCTGGAAGACCCGGCCCGCATCCGCCCTTCGTACATTGGCAGACCTTTTGCGTGCGATGTGAACGTTGTTACACTTGGCACCACCCATTCCGCCCGCCAGACTGGCGGGCAACCGAATGGAAGCCAGGGGTTCCGGGTATATGGCCGGGACCGTGTCTTGAACGCCCCGGAGGCGCCCGTGGATCACGAGTCGAGCGCGTACAAGAGGGAAGACGCGGGCCGCGAGCCTGCCCGTCCGCGGCGGAGTGAGCGCAGCGCGTCGCGCAGAGCCGGTCGACGCAGTACGAATGCCCGCTCGCGGCGCTCTGGGCCCCGGAGAGCGCGTAGCGCCGAGTCCCGACGACGCGCTTCAGTGCCGGGGGTGTCGCCAGGCTCCGTGAACGCTGCCCCACGCCGCACTCGCCCCAGCCGCAAGACCTCTCCGCGTTCCGCCCGCGCTGTCTCGCCCCGCTTGATCGCCGGCCTCGCGGCGGTGGTCGTAGCGCTGGGAGTCGTTGGATTCGGTGTCACACGCCTTCTCAACAGCACGCCGGATGTTTCGTCGGTCGAACCCGGCCAGCCGGTCCACGTGGTGATCGAGTCGGGCAGCACCACTGCGCAGATCGCGAGACAACTCGCCGACCACGGCGTAGTGGAGAACGCGTTGATGTTCCGCTATCACGCGAGCACGGCTGGCGCCGACGGTCAGCTTCGCGCTGGTGAATACGACCTCACCACCGGCATGGACTACGACGACGTCATCGACCTGCTACTGGTGGGCCCCAGCCTCGAATACGTGAACGTCACCGTCCCCGAAGGTTTCACGGCCGAGCAGGTGGCCGAGCGCATGGCGGCACAGGCAGGAGTGTCCGCTGAGGAGATGACCCGTCTGTGCACTGAAGGCGCGCCGGAGTTCGTCGCGGAGCGCCCGTATCTCGAAGGCGCATTCGGCGATTCGCTCGAAGGCTTCCTGTTCCCGGCCACGTACTCCATCGAGATCGGCACCTCTGAGCGCGAGATCGTCGATATGATGCTCGATACCTTCGAAGACCAGGTGGCGACTCTCGACCTGTCCTATGCCGAGTCGCAGGGCCTCGACCTGGTGGACGTGGTGGTGATCGCATCGATCCTCGAGCGAGAGGCGCAACTCCCGGAGGAGTTCCCGCTGGTCTCCTCGGTCATCTACAACCGTCTGGACCAGCCGATGCGACTGCAGTTGTGTGCCACGGTCATGTACACCATGCCCGACGGCACGACCTCCCTCACCAACGCCGACCTCGAGCAGGACACGCCGTACAACACGTACCTGCGCGACGGGCTTCCGCCCGGACCGATCAGCAATCCGGGCCTGGCTGCCCTGGAAGCTGCTGCGGATCCGGCCGACACGGACTACCTGTACTACGTGCTCACCGGCACCGACGGCTCTCAGACCTTCACGGAGACGTACGACGAGTTCCTCGCCGCAAAGAGACTCTCACAGGAGGTCTTCAGCGACTGACGGGGACTCATCCCGGTGTGTATGCCGCCTGGGTCGAACTAGGGCATATACCGTATGAGCGTTCATGAACGGCCGCACGGGTGGTCGCCGAGGTCAGGAGGAACGACTGGTGCTCGCCAACGATGAGGATCGCCCCGCAGAACAGGAAGTGCATCACACCGTCTACTCGGTCGCGAACTTCATCACGGTCTTGCGGCTGGTGCTGGTGCCGTTCTTCTTCACCGCGCTCGTCGATGCCCCGAACCAACGAGGGCGGCTCGTCGCGTTCGCGATCTACGCCGTGGCCGCATCCACAGACTGGGTCGACGGGCAGATCGCACGCCGCACCAACACGGTCACGCAGTTCGGCAAGATCGTCGACCCTCTGGTGGATCGCCTGCTGCTCGCTTCGGGCGTGGTGGGCCTCTACCTGATCGATGTCCTGCCGCTGTGGATCCCGGTGCTCCTGGTTGGTCGCGACGTGTATCTCCTGTACGGCGCGTACCTTCTCGAACGCCACAACGTGATCCTTCCGGTGACCCGGGCGGGCAAGTGGACCACCGCCGTGCTGCTCACCGGGCTCTCGTCGCTCATCGCGGGATGGCCGATGGTGGGTGGCCTCGGGGTCGTGGACAGCGGCTGGCTGCCGGGGCTGGGTGAGAGCTCGGCCCCCCTTGGAGTGTTCTTCGTCTATGTGGGGATCGTGCTTTCGGTCTCTGCGGCTGTGCAGTACACGCGCATCGCGATCCGTGCCCGCAAGACCGCGCTCGAGTCCCGGGAAGGCGGCGCTGCGTGAAAGCTGTGGTGATGGCGGGTGGCGAGGGTACGCGTCTGCGTCCTCTCACGAGCATGCGTCCCAAGCCGATGGTGCCGGTCGTCAACCAACCGGTCATGGAACACATACTCGGGCTGGTAAAACACCATGGCATCACGGAGGTCGTCGCAACGCTCGCGTTCATGCCGCAGGTGATCGAAGACTACTTCGGTGACGGGGACGAGTGGGGCATTGACATCAGCTACGCGATCGAGGAGACGCCGCTCGGCACGGCAGGCTCGGTGAAGAACGCCGCCGATGCGCTTACAGAGACCTTCCTCGTGATCTCGGGCGACGCGCTCACGGACATCGATCTTACCGAGGTGATCGACTTCCACAAGGCGAAGGGAGCCGTCGTCACGATAGCGCTCAAGCGGGTGCCCGATCCGCCCGAGTTCGGCGTGGTCATCACCGATGAGGACGGCAGGATCGAGCGCTTCCTGGAGAAGCCCTCGTGGGGGCAGGTGTTCAGCGACACCATCAACACCGGCATCTACGTGATGGACCCGATGGTGCTCGACTTCATCCCCGAGGGCCAGGCGTTCGACTTCTCGTCGGACCTCTTCCCGCTGCTCATGGCCGAAGGGCACCCGCTCTATGGATGCGTGGTGGATGGCTACTGGGCCGATGTGGGCAGCCTCGAGGGATACCGCGAGGTCCACCAGGATATCCTCGACGGCAAGGCGATGATCTACATCCCCGGCGCCAGGACGAAGGATGACGTCTGGGTGGGACCCGGCGCCAGCATCGATCCTTCGGCGGAGATATCGCCGAAGGTGGTGATCGGCGCCAACACCACCGTGCGTGCGGGGGCGCGGATCGGCCCGTACTCTGTGATCGGCGACAACTGCCTTGTCGGTCAGGACGCTCAGACCGAACATTCGATCGTGTGGAACGACTCGTTCCTGGGCAAGTGGTCGCGGGTGAGCGGTGCCGTGCTCTGCCGCAGTGTGGACATCCGAGGCGGTGCGCGTGTGGAGCAGGGGGCCGTGATCGGCGACGAATCCGTGGTGGGTCACGGCGCGGCCGTTGGCAACGACGTGCAGGTCTACCCGTTCAAGCGCATCGACGCCGGGGCCCTCGTGAACTCCTCGCTGATCTGGGAGTCGCGAGGAGTGCGTTCGCTCTTCGGCCCCGATGGTATCGCCGGACTCGTGAGCATCGATATCACCCCCGATCTTGGCCTTCGAGTGGCCCAGGCGTTCGGGAGCCTCTTGCCGGCGAGGTCGCACGTGGTTGTAAGCCGTGATTCGAGCGCGGCCGCACGGATGGTGAAGCGCGCGGTCGCCGCGGGCCTGAACTTCACGGGATGTCATGTACGCGACCTACGGGTGGCGTCCCCGGCGGTCACGCGGTTCACCACGCGCGACATGCGCGTCAACGGTGGCATCCACATCTGCATCGCCGACGGCGACCCGCAGTCCATCGAGATCCACTTCTATGACGCCGACGGCATCGACCTGTCCACTGGGCAGGAGAAGAGGGTGGAGCGCCTCTACTTCCGTGGCGAGTTCCGGCGGGCATTCTTCGACCAGGTGGGTTCGATCATGTATCCGCCGCGGGCCATCGAGTACTACACCACCGGTCTCACGACCGCCCTCAATGACGCAGGCGCATCCGGGAGACGCTATACCGCTGTGGTCGATATGGGTCTGAGTCCCGCCTCGTTCGTGCTTCCTACTGTGGCCGCCGAGTGGGGAGTGGACCTGATCGGCCTTCGCGCATACGTCGACTCCGAGCATACACCGGTGGACACCGAGAGCCGCGCCGTCAACCTCGATCGAGTCGCACGGTCAGTTGATATGTTCCAGGCCGACGTGGGAGTGCTGATGGATTCCACGGCCGAGCGGATCACGCTCGTCACACCATCAGGACGCATCCTCGACCACGACACGGCGCTCCATGCGATGGTCTGGCTGTGGGTGAACTCAGGGCTCTCACGCAAGGACGGTGTCGGTATCGCGGTGCCGGTGACCGCGTCCACGGCAGTGGAGAGGATCGCCGGAGAGGCGGGTCACTTCGTGCGTCGAACGGGTACATCACGGCGTGCGCTATCCGCGGCATCGCTCGACCCGGCTATCGGTTTCGCCGGTTCCCGTCATGGCGGCTTCGTCTATCCGCACTTTCTCGCGGGCTATGATGCCGTGATGTCCTTCGGCATGCTGCTGACACTGCTCGACCGGCACGGGATGGACCTGGACGAGGTGGTCGCCGGGCTTCCGGAGTCCCATCTTCAGGAGACATCGGTGTTCTGTCCTTTCGACCGCAAGGGTGTGGTGATGCGGTCCATGGCTGCGCGTGCGCGCACCAGCGAGGTTGACGTGATCGAGGGCGTGCGTATACCGCACGACGACGGTTGGGTGCTCGTGCTTCCGCATGCCACTGAGGCTCAGGTGGTGGTTTACGCGGAGGGTGATTCCGAGGAGCGCGCAGCGGAGTTGCTCGGTCGCTACGTGGATGAGGTTCGCGAGACGATAGCCAACGGCTGAGTCACGTCCGGGTGACGCCCGGTCCGCGCCGCGCCTCGGCATGCTATCATCGCCTACTTGGAGTGGCCACATTCTTGCTGGTGAGGCGTCATATCACCGGTACATCGGGAGTCGTCTCCCACGGAGTGAGAGCGGACGATGAGCACGAACGGAACGCACGAGAACGATACGACCACGCAGGGCGCAGGAGGCGGGCGGCACGCCGTCGCCAAGCGGCGGCTCGGTTGGCCCGGCTGGATGGCGCGATGGCCGAAGGGTGCGCGGATCTCGGCACTCGTCGCGGCCGTCCTTGTCGTCATCGTGGCGATCGTCGCCGGTGCGGACGTGGCCGTGTCGCTTGGCACGGTCCATCCGGGTGTGAGCGTTGGCGCCGTCGACGTGGGCGGGTTGACGCAGGCGAAGGCCGCCGCTGCGATCCAGACGCATGTCGCGGAGCAGATCGCGCTTCCCGTGACGCTTGAGGTGGGGGACGATCGGTGGGAGGTCGAGGCGGCGTCGATCGGCGTGTCTGTGGACGCCACCGGGCTTGCCGATGCCGCGTACGGGGTTGGGCGTGGCGATGTGCCCGACGCGGTCTGGGAGCGCGTGCGAGCGGTGTTCGGCGGCGTGACCGTTCCGCTCGATCCCGCGTACGACCCCGCCGGCCTCCGGGCGCTCGTGAAGCGCATCAACGACTCGATCGCGCAGCCGCCGGTGGACGCCGGCGTTCGGGTGGAAGAGGGGGCGGTCCACCGTGTCGCTCCGGAGGACGGTCTCGGGGTGGACGAGGAGCAGACCCGCGATGCGCTTCTGGTGGCGTTCCTGTCCGACGAACGCACCGTGTCCCTGGACCTCGTGTCACTCGCCCCGGAGATAGACCGGGAGCGCGCGGAGGATGCGTACCAGGCAGCCGTGGCCATGCTTTCCGGACCGCTCGAGCTCTACTACGAAGACAGACAGTGGACGATCCAGCCCGCGATCATCGGCCAGTGGGTCGACTTCAGGCGCGCGGAGGGCGCAGATGGGCCCGTGCTGGAGGCATACCTCGCCTCCGAGGAGGTCTCGGCCACCATCCTTCCGCTTGTGGCCGAGGTGGGTAAGCCGGCCAAGGATGCGAGCTTCTCGGTCTCCAACGGAACAGTCACCATCGTGCCGGGCGAGGACGGTCTCGCGGCGGATGCCGTGGACCTTGCGGCCAAGCTCGAGACCGCGCTGGTGGGTGGACAGGAGCGGAGGGTCGAGCTCGCGATGCGCCGCGTCGAGCCCGCGCTCACCACCGAAGAGGCCAAGGAACTCGGCATCAAGGAGCGGCTCGCGACCTTCACAACCGAGTACTCCGCCTCGAACAAGCCGCGCGTCAACAACATCCATACGCTCGCCGATGCGCTCGACGGCACTCTGCTGGCGCCGGGGGAGACCTTCAGCTTCAACGGCACCATCGGCGAGCGCACCGCCGCGAAGGGGTACCAGGAGGCGCCGGCCATCGTGAACGGCAAGCTCGTCCCGCAGTTGGGCGGCGGCATCTGCCAGGTGAACACGACGTTGTTCAACACCGTGTTCTTCTCGGGACTGCCGGTGGTGGAGCGTCACAACCATTCGCAGTACATCAGCCACTACCCCAAGGGCCGTGACGCCACGGTCTCCTGGGGAGGGCCGGACTTCAAGTTCAGCAACGACACCGAGCACTGGATCCTCATCGCCACCGGCTACACCAACTCGTCGGTGACGATCTCCCTGTACGGCACCGATCCCGGCTACAAGGTCACGTACGAGACCGGGCCGTTCACGAATCTCAGGAACCCTCCGGTCCGTGAGGTGGAGGACCCCACGCTTCCCGAGGGGACGCGTGTGATAGACGAACGTGGTGTCTCGGGGCGCACGATCGTGGTGACCCGTGTCGTCACCAAGAACGGCGCGGAGATCCGGCGTGATACCTTCAAGTCGGTCTATCGTGCCACCGAGGAGGTCGTGCGCGTGGGCACCAAGCCCGTCGCCGCGCCGTCGACGCCGGCGACATCCACGCCGTGACGGAGTAGCGCGGGAGTACGCGAGATGAGAGGGGTGGCGGGTGTTCCAGCCTGAGTACGAGTCCATGGACCGCGCGCGGCTCGAGGCGGTGCAGCTCGAGCGGCTGAACGGGCTTCTGGCTCGCGTGTACGAGAACGTACCCACCTACCGGCGGAAGTTCGATGAGGCTGGTGTAGCGCCGCGGGTGGGGTCGCTCGAGGAGTTCGCTTCGTTCCCCTTCACCGTGAAGGACGACCTCAGAGCCGCGTATCCCTACGGGATGTTCGCGGTACCCATGCGTGACATCGTGCGGCTCCACTCGTCATCGGGCACCACAGGGCAGGTCACGGTCGTCGGCTACACCGCCGGCGATCTCGACATCTGGGCCGACCTGATGGCGCGCACCATCGCCGCGGCTGGCGGCACCTCGGACGACATCGTGCAGAACGCCTACGGGTACGGCCTGTTCACCGGCGGGCTCGGGGTCCACTACGGCGCCGAGCGGCTGGGTTGCGCCACGAT
>LDZT01011915.1_pt1 | contig 15301 bp, 12 predicted proteins | sample 615521 | NCBI WGS metagenome assembly LDZT01 (sample SAMN03408292, study PRJNA278302) | terrestrial metagenome | isolation source: oil reservoir sample SB1 | place: USA: Alaska, North Slope, Schrader Bluff formation | collected 2011-09
ATGAGCAAAGAAAAGAAATTGAAAATTACAATCATCAATAATGGACCTTACCTTGTTGAAGGCGATGTTCCCCTGGTGAGAAAAACGCAAATTGTTTCTGAATATGGGGAGCCGCTCACCTGGCAGACACTTGAAAAGATTGAAACAGAACAAGAAAGTTATGCCTTATGCCGCTGCGGCAATTCTGAGCAAAAGCCATTCTGTGATGACACTCACACCCGTATCCCATTTGATGGGAAAGAAACCGCGATCACCGATGGCTCAGAAGAAAATAAGCGTAAGCTGCCTGGAGGAAAACACCTCATCGTTTATGTGCAAAGTGATCTGTGCATGAGTTCTGGTTTTTGCAATTTACGCAACATCGGTTTGATCAACCTTGTCATCGATTCGGAAGATACTATGAAGCGTTCGTTAGCTATGGCAATGATCGAGCGCTGTCCTTCTGGTGCACTCACATATCAGGTGGACGCAGAAGAACCTGAAATTGAGCCGGACTTGCCTAAAGAGATTGCCGATTCAATCGAGATTACCTCCGATGGGCCAATCGAAGGCCCGCTATGGGTTACGGGTTATATTCCGATAGTACGTTCCGACGGGATGCCTTTTGTGGCGCGGAATCGCGTAACGCTCTGCCGCTGTGGACAATTGCGCAACAAACCGCTGTGCGATGGCACGCATCGTCACAATGCTGAATGGGAATCTATCTGGAAAGAATAGCTGGAAAATAAATTTGGCTAAATAGAACGAATTAGACTAAGTGACCGTTTAGTCACATTAGCTAGTCAGCCGCCTTGCTTTGCTTTATAGTTCGAAGATATGCTAAGACCTCCGCAGCGTGGACAGGAAGACTATCTACTCGCAAACCAATGGCGTGATAAAGTGCATTGGTAATTGCTGGTGGGGTGGGGATGCTCACGATTTCGCCAACGCCTTTAGCTCCGAACGGTCCACTGGAGATAGGATGCTCCTCTATGTTGGAGATGACTTTCGGGCTATCCTGCATAGTGGGGATGCGGTATCGTGCGATGCGATCTGTCTGAATAATGCCATCTTCAACTTTAAATTCTTCCATCAAGGCATGCCCTAAACCCATCACCACGCCGCCTTCGACTTGCCCTTGGAACCCTAAGGGATTGAGCACACGGCCAGCATCATGCGCGGAAATTACTTGCAAGACCTTAATTTCTCCGCTCTCTAAGCAAACTTCAATTTGAACGGCTTGAGCGCTGAAAGAAAAGGCAAAGTGAATCGGGTTGCCTTCTCCAAGCTCGAAAGTTCGTGGGGCAATGTAATTGCGTCTAATGGAACGACCGGTGCTGGTACGGTCAAGCAACGTAGCAAGTTGCTGCCAGTTCAGATTGCGCATAGCCATATTATCAAATTGCTCTTGTGGGTCAGGCGTGCAGACTGCGCCTTGAGGAGTCAACTCAATCCGGTTTGTTGGGATATTCCAATATGCAGCCACTGTGCTGAGCAAATGTTGGCGGAGATCACGCGCTGCCAATAGCGCAGCATTTCCAGTCACAAAGGTCTGACGTGAAGCCGTCGTTGGTCCACTTTCAGGGGTGAGGCCTGTATCCATGACCAGAACGTCCACATCCTCAGGGTCGCGGTTCATTGTCTCTGCTACCAAGAGGCGCAATACCGTTACTAAGCCCTGGCCAATCTCGGCAGCTGCACTGCGCACTTGTAGGCTGCCGTCTAAACGTAACTCCACATCTGCAGCGCCCTTATCTGAGTCGTTGCCTCCTAAGCCCGTATTTTTATAAGCTGCAGCTACGCCCCAGCAAGTGATGTAATCCTTACCATTGCGTCTTATCTGCTGAGGCTTGAATGGCTGCGGTCCAGCGATACGATGCAGATGTGTTTTAACCTCACTAAGGCAATCCAGCAAGCCGACGCTTTCTTCTAATAGTTGGCCAGTATTGGTTTGGCTGCCTACCCGTAATGCGTTGAGTTTGCGCAAAGCAAGGGGATCCATGCCTAGTTCGTGCGCGAGTATATCCATCATGCTTTCGATTGCAAATGCTGATTGCAACACACCAAAGCCGCGAAATGCTCCTGCCGGCGGGTTGTTGGTATAAACTGCATAACAATCCGATTTCACAGAAGGGATTATGTAGGGACCTACGGAATGAGTCGTGGCACGGGTCATGACTTTCTCGCCAAGCGAGGCGTAAGCTCCTGTATCCCCAAATAGCTCCGTTTCAGCTGCCACGAGCATTCCATTGCGCTTTGCCCCCAGCTTGACACGAATTTGTGTCGCGTGCCGCTTCGGGTGCACAAGCAAGCTTTCCCGACGTGTAAACAGTAGCTTGACAGGTTTACCCGTGGCTTGCGCCAAGAGTGCGGCATGAATTTGGCCGGCAATATCTTCCTTGCCGCCAAAACCTCCGCCCGTTAACTGGCCGCGGATGCGTACGTGCTCTTCGGCCACACCCAAAGCAGCGGCAACTTGTTCGCGGTCTGCATAAGGGATCTGGGAGCCAACATAGACCTCCATACGTCCATCTGGCAAGGGCACCGCAATGCTGCACTCCGGCTCCATAAAGAGGTGATCGGTGAAAGGCGTATGAAAGGTGTGCTCTAAGATTACATCAGCTTGGGCGAATCCCTGATCAACATCCCCTTTGCGCACTTTGATGTGCTTGAGCAAGTTGCCATTGGGGTGTAGTTGTGGCGCGTCAGGTTGCAGAGCAGCTTGCGGATTGGATAGCACCGGCTGGGGATCAACCTCAAAGGTGATTAACTTGACGGCTTGGTCAGCGATAGCTTGCGTTTCTGCCGCTATCAGTGCCAATGCATCACCCATATAGCGAATGCGCTCACCAACGCCAACCAAGATGGGCCAATCCTTTGTGAAAAGGCCATGTACATGTGCTGCTGGCAAGTCTGAGGCAGTTAGTACGGCATGAACCCCTTGGAGCGCTTTGGCCGCCGATGTGTCAATCTTAGTGAGAATCGCATGCGGAACACCGGCGCGTAGAACACGCGCATAGAGCATACCCGGAAAGCTAAGGTCATCGGTATAAATAGCAGAACCCGTCGCTTTAGCCAGGGCATCTGGCCGAGGTTGGGGTGTTCCAATAACATGTGTGTGCGCGGAAACAGACTGAGGCTTAGGGGTGGGTAACGGCTGACCCGTGCGCATTGTGTAAGCTGCTGCCAATACTGCTTGCAAGATAGCCTCGTAGGCTCCACAGCGACACAGGACGTTCTTAAGTGCTCCTTTTAGCTCTTCATAAGAAGGATCGGGATGAGATTGCAGGTAAGCATAAGCTTGCATAATCTGAGCTGGTGTGCAGAATCCGCATTGTATGCTCCCATACTGGATGAAAGCATCCTGGAGAGGGTGCAAGCTCCCGGGGGTGGGGGAGAGGGCTTGCAAGCCTTCTATCGTCAGAATATTTTTCCCAATAGCCTTGCTTACAGCTATTCGGCAGGATTTTACGGGTTTCCCATCGAGAAGCATGGTACAAACACCGCAATGACCCTCCCCACAGCCAATTTTTGTGCCCGTTAAGTGCAGGCGTTGGCGCAATAAATCTGCTAAACTTTCGTTTGGGATCTCGGGGAAGGAATATGAACGGCCATTAACCATCAAGGAAACATCCGCCATAGCGATATTATATTCTATTGGCTTTTGGAATTACCAAAAAAAGAAGAAAAAGCAAGAAGCAACCTTAAACTAAAAGTTTTATTAATATTTAAGGAAAGTGTCTTATATAATCAAAGATTAGGCTATAATACAATCTAGAAAAACATTTAGAAAAGGAGTTAGATATGAAAGGGAATGAAAAAGTAATCGAAACATTAAACGATTTGCTCTCCGATGAGCTGACAGCGATCAATCAATACATTGTGCATGCAGAAATGGCAGAAGATTGGGGATACCCTGTGCTGCATGAATCCGCTGAAAATCGCGCTATCACCGAGATGAAGCATGCCGAAAAACACATTGCGCGGATCCTCTTTTTAGAAGGTCGGCCGATCGTGAGCAAATTAAAGAGCATTCATATTGGCGAGGATGTGCCCAAGATGTACGAAAATGATCGTATGTTAGAGCAAGAAGCTATCGAGAAGTATAATGCTGCCATCAAGCTGTGTGTTGAAGTTGGTGATAATGGCACCAAGGAGATGCTCGATGCAATCTTACAAGATGAAGAAGATCATATCGATTACATTGAAGGCGAACTAGAAAAAATCACTCAGATGGGGTTAGCAATTTATCTCACAACCCTGACCAAGTAATAAAGCAAACATTTCAACAATACTCCGCCGTGGTTGGGTGGAGTATTGTTTTATTTACCAGGGCGACCGACTATGGTTATTGGAAAAAGCCATTTTCAATTCGAGATTAGTCCCCCGAGCGAAAGGCTAAAAAGTTTACTTAGGCAAACAGATTGTAGAAAAACTGTGGGACTATAAAGTCGCCCATGTGAAAGACATAGCTGGCAACCAAACCTCCAATTGCTAGGAGAGCACTAAAACCTAGAACAATATAATCCCAGCGGTGATACCGGAGTTCATAAAGCCAGGTGCGTTTGCCCTGGCCAAACCCCCGCAAATCCATGGCATCAGCGATATCTTCACTTGAGAGTATAGCGTTCATGGTGACAGGTATGATTAATGGAGCCATCCTGGCTATTTTGTTAAAAATCCCGCCCTTGATATCATCCAGCTCAAAACCTCTCGCCCGTTGAGCGTCCATGGTGACCGAGAAGTTACGTGCTAAGCTGGGAATAAAGCGGATTGCTAACTCTGTGGTGTAAGCCAATTTGTCCGGCATCCCTAAGCTGCTAAACGTGGCACCATACGAGCGTGCATCCATTGTGTAAGGGATAAGGATAAAGTTCATCGAGATTCCCAAGATGCGTAAAACCTGACAGAAGGCAAACCAAATACGTTCAATCGTTAGCCCAAAATGGACGGTTTCCCCAAAAAGTTTAAAGCCATTTGGCCAAACCAGTTGACCGCCTGGAGGAACTACGCCGCCAGCACCTCCTCCAGTAATGATTGTATTAATCACAATCATCATGAAGAGCATAAATAAGACCAGCCTCCAGCCGCTGCGGGTCTCTTTCCAGGTAGTGTTTCCTAATCGGTACCAGATGAGTGCAATAATAAAGTAGGTAAGTAGGAAGATCCAATTCCAGGTGGAAGTGGCTGCGATAAGAAAGGCAAAAGAAAATATCCAACGTGCCCGCGGGTCAATGTGATCCATCGGGCTATTGCGATATTTATAGCGCCAACTCACTAACATATATTATCTAAAATATGGGCAGGCTCGAAAGCTAGCCTGCCCAATTCATTAGTCTCGGCCGCTGCGCTCCACAATAGCAGCGTAAGCAATCATTAAGAGAGGGACGAGGATTAAGCCATTGATGACATCTGATATGAAGGCTGGCAGGAAATTGGCAAAAATTACCGTGTTCATGTCAGCTCCAGATACCCACATTTCAGAAATAGAAGCCAAACCCATGCCGATGAGCGAACCCAATACGACAAATATTTCTGCCCTCCAGATAGATTTGCTCGCTCGGTAGCTTTCAATTGTCGGATAAATCAAGCCAGGGATAAGACCTAATAAGCCATTACCTAGATCCCACCAAAGCCAAAAGCCATAACCAGAAAGCAAATCAGCCAAGATATTGCCTACAAAGCCAGTGATAAACCCAACGATCGGACCGAAAGCCACACCAAAGAACATGGGTATAGCCACAGCAGGACGGAAGGAAACATTCCCAGCCCCGGGTAATTGCAGCATATTGGTTGCGATAGCCAATACGGCATATAGCGCCGCACCAATGGCGGCATACACAACTTGCTTGGTTTCAAAACCCCATAATTTCTTTTTTTCTTCCATGAGAACCTCCTTTTGAAATTAGATTGGTGAATGAGATAACTTTATTTTAATCCATAAATTGCGCTAATGCTTCAGCTCGTAAGAATTTGCCTGTTTTTGGGTACATTTGGAAGTTAAGCTCGAGCAAACTGGTGGCAACCAGCCGCCACTGTTTAATTTTTTGCCTATCTTGGAGAACATCGACAGGTTTACCATCTGCTACAATTACTCCATCATTAAGCACAATAATGCGGTTCGCATAAATCAAAGCCAAGTCAAGATCGTGCGTGATAAAAATGATGGAATCAAAACCAGGCATTTGCAGAATCGAATCCATAAATGCCTGGTAATTCCAATAATCTTGGCCAGCGGTGGGTTCATCCATCATCAAAATACGGGAGCGCATCGATAAAACCGCAGCAATGCTCACGCGTTTTTGCTGCCCAAATGAGAGTGCGAGTGGAGGTGTTAGTAATTCATCTTCCAAATGCACCGTTTCAATTGCCCATTGTACATTTCGGGCAATGGTCTCCTGATCAAAGCCTAAGTTTTTAGGACCAAAAGAAAGCTCTTCTTTTACCGTAGGTGCAAAAAGCATCTGAGAAGGGCTTTGGAAAACATAGCCGATCGTTCGGGCAGCTTTGGCTACAGTTAAAGTGTGCGTTTCCACACCTTCCAGAAATACTTTGCCCTTTGTCGGTTTGAGCAGCCCCAAGGCTTGTTTTACCAGAGTGGTTTTCCCTGAGCCGTTGTGCCCCAAGATGGCAATAACCTCGCCAGCATGGATCTTGAGATTAATATTGTGCAACACTTCTGGCGCATCGTCATTATAGCGAAAATGAACCTGCTGAAATTCAATCAACGGATTATTGGTATCTAGCGGTGGAACTGCTGGTTCGAAATTGGGCTGAGGCTCAGCTTTTGCGCGTTCAACAACGACTTGAGCGGGCAATTTTATCCTGTGATAATCTACCACTTGAACAAGGCCTTGAATATCGCCATGAAAGCAAATTCGACCGTCTTCCATATAGACGATCCGCTCTGGTTCGATAGTTAAGACGTCCTCAACCCGATGTTCGACGAGCATAATTGCCATGCCTTGATCGGCAAGCTCCCGGAAGAGATGCAAGGCTTCGTGTGCAGAGGCAGGGTCAAGGCTTGCCAAGGGTTCGTCTAATAGCAAAATTTTGGGCTGCATGGCTAACACACCCGCCAGTGCCACCTTTTGTTTTTCACCGCCAGAGATACCGAATGTTTCTTTGTCGCGTAAGTGTAAAATGTGCAAACGCTCTAAGGCAGCTTCACCTCGGCGGATCATTTCCTCGCGTGGTAAACCTAAATTTTCCAACCCGAAGCACACCTCGTTGAGCACATAGCTGCCCAAAATCTGCCTTTCGGGATCTTGCAATAGCGTGCCCACTTTTTGAGATATTTCAGCCAACTTCATCCCCGCATTACTTTGCCCATAAAGTAAAATTTCTCCCGAAAGCTTGCCACGATAAGAATGGGGGATAAGGCCGTTTATGCAACGCAGCAGCGTAGTTTTGCCACACCCGCTGGAGCCAGCCAGCAACATGATTTCGCCTGGATGCAATTCTAAAGATATTTCTACAATGGCTGGCTCGGTGCGAGACCGATACTGAAACGATAAATCGCGAACGACCAGCGGCAAAGGATCAGCTTCAACCATTAAGGCGGACCTCGACGATATCATCAATCTGCGCAGAAAGAGCCTTTTGGGCACTGCCATTCACCTGTGCGATTTCGACGTAGCCCTCGCTATCTTCCAGCGCCACGAGGTCACCGGGCTTGGCATGCCCATAAGAGGGTACAAGACCATGGAGGGTGTGGCCCCGTAATGTAAAAGTAACATTGGGAGCATTCTTGACCCATGCAGCGGGCAAATCTGTGGTTAGGTTCCCAAATACATCAGCTAAAAGAATATGAGCCTGATAGCCTTGTGGAGTGCGTATAGGTTTAGGTAAGGGTGTGCGCATAATATCGGTGATAGGCGTGCCGAGTTCACTGAGGGGAACGCCAGTCGCGAGATGTGCGCCGCAAGGAGCAAAAATGTCGCGTCCATGGAAGGTATGGCTCACGTTTTTCAGCCAAAATTGAGGCTGATCAAGACAGACCATCTGGATAGATTCATCCGCAGCCTCTGCAGCCTCCAGCAGGGGAGTGAGCAATCCGTTATCTGGCGCAATAAAGAACTGACTGCCAAAACGTGCGCCAATAGCTCGTCGTTCTGTGCCGACGCCTGGGTCGATAACCGCAATGTGCACAGAACCCGAGGGGAAGAAGGGTACCGCACGCCACAATGCAATGGCACCCTGACGGACATCCTGCGGGGGAATTTCGTGCGTAATATCAGCAATCTGAACATCTGGCGCGATGCCCCAGATGACGCCTTTCATTGTGCCAACGAAACCATTTAAATTTCCGAAATCTGTGGTGAGAGAAATGACTTTCACCACTTAAGATTAACCTTCAGTTAAAAATCCGTCAAGGGAATTGCCCATAGATCGAGGAGAGTAAGGGCTTGCTCTCGGCATTCGGGAAAGGAAGGTCGTCGCTCTTTAGGTTTTACGCCCGCCAGATTGCATTGAAACTGAGCTGAAGGCGCAATAATCCAAAAGCCTTGGCTTCTAGCCATAATGATAAAATGGATAAGCGGTTACCGCTTATTTTAGATTGGAAATTCTACCTTTTGGGTGGGCTTGGGCTTGTTTACCAAAACTATATAGACCCCTTAACTTAGGCAGAATTTGCTATTAGATTTACTCTTAGTAAGAAAGGTCGCTATGAAGTTACATTCGAGCTCAGCTGAGATTTATGTTCCTAATCGCTTATCACCCGAACAAGCTTTGGGTAGGACTACGCACTTTTGTGTCGCAGCGCACCCTGATGATATCGAAATCATGGCAGCGCAGCCGATCCTCGAATGCTTCCATCAACCAGAAAGAGCCTTCACTGGCGTAGTCGTTACCGATGGACGCAGTTCGCCTCGCGGTGGATTCTATAAGGATTTTACCGACGATGCGATGCGTCTCGTCCGCTTTAGTGAGCAGCGAAAAGCAGCTGATGTGGGTGAATATGCTGCTATGGTGCTGCTCGATTACTCAAGTAAGGTGGTGAAAGATTCAGCGCGTAAGGATCTCGTCGAAGATTTGATTACGCTCTTGCGGGCAACCAAACCTCAAGTAATTTACACGCACAATTTAGCCGATAAACACGATACCCATGTGGCAGTCTCCCTTAGGCTGATCCAAGCCTTACGATGCTTGGAGCCTGCCGAGCGTCCTGAAAAGGTCATTGGATGCGAAATCTGGCGCTCATTGGATTGGATAGTCGATACGGAAAAAATCGTCATGGATGTTTCCGAACATCAAAATTTGCAAGCAGCTTTGCTCGGTGTTTTTGATTCGCAAATCGCCGGCGGAAAGCGCTACGATACTGCTGCAATGGGCCGGCGACTGGCAAATGCAACCTTTTTCGAATCCCACGCGGTGGATAAGTCCAACGGATTAATTTTTGGGATGGATTTAACCCCGCTTTTTCAAGATTCAAGTTTAGATATATCCCAATACAATTTGGGATACATTGATCGTTTCAGCCAGGATGTAGCCTTACGGTTAGAGCGACTCAGCCAATCCGCGGATTCCTCGGCAGAAACATGAAAGGAGGAGGAAGGAAGGTTTTTAAATCGTCATGCCCAAAACAAACATTACAACTTTTGATCAAAAATTTAAAAAGGAGAACTAAGATGCGAAAGAATATTTACCTTGTATTGTCAGTGTTCATGGTTTTTGGCTTGATCCTGACAGCTTGTGGCGGAACCACTGCCACACCGACAGAGACAACGGCGCCTACAGAGCCCGTTGCCGAAAAAGTTACACTGAAAATTTATCTATTAGACTATACGCCGGATACGATTGAATGGCTGAAGAGCGAAATCAACCCCGCATTTGAAGCCGCACATCCTGGCGAAACCGTTGAGATCACCGAAGGCACCTGGTCTGGCTGGGAAACAACCTTCAGTGGATTCTTTGCGGCAGGCGAAGGTCCAGACATCATCAACCTTGGGTCGGAAATGAATACACTCTATGGGGAGAGCTTAGCCGATATGGACCCCTACTTAGGGGGAGGTTGCCTGTAACAATCCCTGGCTTACAATAATATCCAATCCAACTAAAGGCCAATAAGTTCTATATTCGAGTATCAGTGGGGTTGATAGAGCATTATTTTCTATCCTGATCGAGAATTTAATATATTGTTTACAATCCGAAAATATCATCTTGACAAACCGTCTAAGTCGATTAAAATAATTGATATATATACTAATTGTTCAGCTCCACAAATAAGTGATGGAATATGGTCGCAGGGAAAATGGAATTCTACAATTCACTCAAAGCAATATTCCTGCATCTTGATAACGCAGAGAAAGCGTTTTTGAGCCAATTTAACCTTTCCGTCCCCCGTTTTTATACGCTTTTTCATATTTACAACCATCCCGGGATCAATTATATGGATCTCACTGACCTATTGCTTTGCACCAAGAGCAACACAACGCGCATCGTGAGAAGTCTACAAAAGGAAGGCTTAATCGATCGCAAAAATCACCCGGATGACGGCCGTAGTTTCCAGTTGTTTTTGACCGACGCTGGGAAGGATCTTTATGAACGCATCTATCCACAATATGTAGCTCATGTCAATAAGCTAATGTCCCATTTTAGCGATGCTGAACTGAACCGTTATTCTTTGGTGAGCTTTCACATTGAAAACACCTTAGCCGAAGCAATCCTTGGAGGGTATTCCGCCCAAGCAGAACCATCCTCTAGATATTCACCGCAGAATCTGCAAGAGCAAAATTCCCCTCCGCATTGCGAGGCTGAGATGTCTATTTACCAAGGCGAAAAGCCAAACTATTCAAATCTAATCAAAGGAGAAAAGATATGAAGAAAAGTTTTACTCTACTCGCAGTCTTTTTGATTGCATCTCTTTTGCTTGGTGCTTGTGCACAAGCAACTGAGGCCCCTACCGAAGTACCTACTGAAGCTCCAACCGAAGCTCCAACTGAAGAGCCTACCGAAGCTCCCACAGAAGAAGTGGTTGAGCCAGCTGGAAAACTGGTGGTATGGGCAGATGATACGCGGGCGCCTATTTTGGATACATTGAAAGAAGACTTTTTGGCACAAACCGGCGTTGAACTGGAAGTTGTGCTGAAGTCTGCTTTGCGCGATGACTTCCAGCTATATGCCCCTGTCGGTGAAGGTCCCGATATCCTTTTCGGCATCCCGCATGACCAAGTTGCTACCATGGTGGCAAATGGTTTGATTGCATCGGTTGACCTGGGCAACAAGGCGCAAGATTTTGTCCAATCTGCCCTCGACGCCTGCATTTATGACGGCGTGCTCTACTGCATGCCCTATGCTACAGAGAACTTGGCTTTCTTTTACAATACCGAGCTTGTAGAAGAACCGCCAGCGACCTGGGATGATGTTGTTACCATTGGTGAAGCATTGAAGGAAGAAGAAAAAGTCGATTACATCATGTCTGTAACCGGTACCACTTATGACCTCTATCCTTTGTTTACCGCCTTCGGTGGCTACATCTTTGGCAAAGACGCCAATGGTAACTGGAATGACCAGGACTTAGGTGTGGACAGCCCCGGCATGATTGCTGCGGTCGAATGGTTAGTCGGGAATGTGGAAAAGGGCAACTTGCCAACCGACTGGGATTGGGCAAATAACCATGCTCTGTTTGAAACTGGCAAAACCCCATTCATTATGGCTGGTCCTTGGGCATTGGATCGCATTCGCGAATCTGGAATCCCCTACGCCATTACTAACTTCCCGGCTGGTCCAGCAGGTGAAGGCTATCCCTTCTCAGGCGTGCAAACCATCTTAATCAATGCCCAGAGTGAAAATAAACTTTTGGCAGAAACCTTCCTTATCGACTACGTGGCGACAGAAGAGATCATGACCGCTCTCTATGAGAAAGGTCAGCGACCATCTGCTTATCTCCCTGTTCTCGAAAAATTGGATGATCCTGACCTCCTTGCTTTTGGTGAAGCAGGAAGAAATGCTACACCTATGCCTGCTATTCCTGCGATGGGTTCGGTTTGGACTAGCTGGGATTCTGCGGTTGTTTTAGCACGTGATGGCAAGATGACCCCAGAAGAGGCTCTCAAGGACGCGGGTGAGAAGATTCGTAACCTGATTGCGAACCCGTTGTATGGAATGGTCAATGTGCCAGGCTCTTACCAGTCACAGGTGGGTTGCGATGGCGATTGGCTGCCTGAATGCGCTGCCACAGCGATGGCTAAGGGCGAGGATGGCAAATGGCACAGTGGTCCGTTTGAACTGAAAGCTGGCGACTACGAAGTCAAAGTCGCTTTAGACGGCAGCTGGACGGTTAACTATGGTTCGGACGGCAAACAGGATGGCCCCAACTATACCTTCACTTTAGAATCTGACGGTACTGTGGAATTCATCTATGATGAAGACACGCATATGTTGGAGATCGTCATCGAGTAAAAATGCGTTTGAAAAGAAGGTTGGGGAAGAAATTCCTCAACCTTCTGTTTACTGTTTAAATTTTGGCACATCCCAGTGCTAATGAGGAGGCTTAAATGGCAATTGCGGATTCCTCAGAAGGAAAGCCTGTCCCTAAGAAATTTTCTTTAACCACTGTTCTGTGGAAAATATTAATCCTGGCATTCGATGCCTTAGGCATCTGGTTCATTGTTCAAGCTATTTCTTTAGGTTATGTTGAGCTCGCGATAATCGTGGGCATCATTGTTGTTGGATTTAATATCATCTTTACCCTCGACAAGGGTTATCCTTTTAGGTGGATGGCACTGGGTTTGGCTTTTTTGGTTATGTTTAATATTTACCCCATATTTTTCACCATGTATATCAGCTTTACCAATTATGGGGATGGGCATTTACTGACCAAAAAACAAGCTTTAGCTCAGATTCAGAAAGTGACATATTTACCGGAAGATGCCAAGACATACTCTTGGACTGCTTATAGATCTCCAGAAGGGAATTATGCTCTTTGGCTCGTAGATAATGCAGATGGTCAGACTTATTTAGCAAAACCCGGAGAGGAAATCGTCCCTGCCCAACCTGGAGATCCCGGGATTGGAGAGGCAGATACTAAGGGAATTCCAGTTTCATTGGAAGGTTACACCCGCTTAACAACTTTGCAAGCTGTCGCTAATAAAGAACTCTCGAATATCATGTTTGGTATAGAAGGGGAAAAGACGGTTCAGGTTCGTACGTCGAACGAAGCCGCCGAGCTTAAGCTTAGATTTGTTTACGATGAGGCGACCGATACTGTCATCGATCAATCTAATGGAGATATATATTTCAATAAGGAAGGCACGTTTACTACCAAAGACGGGAAGACGATCAGTCCAGGTTTTCGTGCTATGGTCGGTTGGAAGAATTTCCAGGAAGTCTTCAACAGTCCAGCCCTTAGGGGGCCGCTAATAACCATGTTGATTTGGAACTTTATCTTTCCAACCCTAAGCGTGCTTACCACGTTCGCATTAGGCTTGGCGATATCGATCATGTATAACGAGGAAGGCTTTCCGCTAAAGAAACCTATTCGAACCCTTCTTTTGATTCCTTACACCATCCCAAGCGTAATTTCTATTTTGATCTGGCGTGGTATGTTCAACACCGAATTTGGGGTGATCAATCGTATGCTGATAGATATAATCGGCGTTGCTCCACGGTGGACTTCAGAACCCTTCTGGGCACGCACTGCTGTAATCATAGTCAATCTTTGGTTAGGTTTCCCTTATATGATGCTCATCACGAGTGGTGCATTGCAGTCCATCCCGTCAGAAATTTATGAGGCAGCCGAAGTTGATGGAGCCAGCGGGTGGCAGCGTTTTTGGAAAATTACCCTCCCTCTCCTTTTAGTGAGCGTGGGTCCATTGCTGATTGCATCTTATATCTTCAACTTTAATAACTTTAACTTAATCTATCTGCTCCTTGGAGGCGGCCCGCCCATTCCAGGCGCCGCCACGCAAGCTGGCTACACAGACATTTTGATCAGCTACATCTATAACTTAGCTTTTGCTCCAGGCGGGCGTGGCGTACGCTATGGCTTGGCTTCAGCGATGTCCATGATGCTGTTCATTATTGTGGGAGCCATTACCTTGTTCCAGTACCGCTTCACGAATATGTGGGAGGAGGTAAGTGAAAATGTCTAACATTGCTCAAACCTACAAAAGGCTTCGTAGCTCACAGAAGTTCCAAAAGCGATTTGGGGTTGCTATTCGCCTAATCATCGCAGTCATACTGATTGCATTTTCGATCTTCCCAGTGTTGTGGATCGTTTCAGCCTCCTTTGATAACGCAAACTCGTTGGCAACCCAAAGCCTGATTCCTGCGAATGCTGGTATTAAAAATTACCAACGCCTCTTCAACCTGGATCCAAATTTTTCTTTTGGGGAGCTGAATTATTGGACTTGGTTATGGAATTCAATTAAAGTATCTGGGATAAATACCGTCCTGGGAGTGTCAATCACGACTATAGCAGCTTATGCATTCTCGCGGCTGAGATTCAAGGGTCGGGTGCCAATTCTCAAGAGTCTATTGCTTATTCAGGTGTTCCCCAACTTGCTTGCCTTAGTTGCAGTTTTCACCCTCGTTTCGAGTATTGGGAATATCGTACCAGCTTTGGGACTCAACACCCACACCGGTCTAATTATGGTCTACTTGGGCGGTTCGATGGGGATGAACATATGGCTGGTAAAGGGTTATATGGACACCATTCCGCGGGATATCGACGAATCTGCACATGTGGATGGCGCTAATGACTGGCAAGTCTTTACTAAGTTGATCTTACCATTGATGCGTCCTATCCTTGTAACCATTGGAATTCTGAGCTTCATCGGCACGTATGGAGACTTCTTAATGGCCAGAGTGCTGCTCAATGACTCCAGCAAATATACATTGATGGTTGGGTTGCAGCTCTTTACCGCTGGACAGTTTGATAAAAAGTGGGGTGTGTTTGCCGCTGGTGCGCTGATTGGAGCGCTGCCGATCATGTTACTCTACTTCCTCTTGCAGGATCAGATTGTAGGTGGGCTTACCAGAGGTGCGGTGAAGGGCTAATTCCTATCCATCTGAAACTATAGAACATGCCAAAAGCGGGCTGAATTTAACCTCAACCCGCTTTTTACTGCGCCTTCAGGCGATCGAGAACCCGGAGCGTTCGAGATAAAAAACCACCCGCTATGCGGGTGGGGACAAAGGGTTATACCCGCACCAATTCACCTTTCTGGATAGAATGTGATTGTTCAAGCCACAGACTAAAAAGGAAAGGTGGATTGTTTGGCAAACAAAAGCGATAGTCTGGCACACACAAAGTGGATGTGCAAATATCACATAGTGTTCTCCCCGAAGTATAGGCGAAAAGCAATCTACAATCAAA
>LDZT01000039.1_pt1 | contig 15300 bp, 10 predicted proteins | sample 615521 | NCBI WGS metagenome assembly LDZT01 (sample SAMN03408292, study PRJNA278302) | terrestrial metagenome | isolation source: oil reservoir sample SB1 | place: USA: Alaska, North Slope, Schrader Bluff formation | collected 2011-09
CTTGAGGATAAGCCGATAGTCCTCTTCGGGTATCTCGCGCATGGCTATGCGGAGGTGGCCGCTCCACATTGTTTTGTTCGTGATGAATTTGAGGTCGGGAATCAGCGGCTTGAACTCAAGAGGTTCGGCGAAGACTGCCACCGGCCTGACCTTCATACGGAAGGGGAAGACCTCGTCGCCCATCTGCGGCGGGGTGATGAAGAGGCGGGAGTGGTCTATGTAGGGCTCGGAGATGACTTCGTAGGCCCCGGTTATCGCCGAGGGGAGGATCGTGTCGCCCTCTTTCTCCTGCCGGACGTACATGAGTATTGTATCCCCGGACTTCACCCGTTGCATGAGGTTTTTGTTCCGCTTGGGTACTCCCCAGATCTGCTTCTTTTCGAGGATTTTCCAGTTGTCCCGGTTGGAGGAGGCGATCCAGTGGATCATACCATCCTGATTTATCAGGCTTAATATAAAGTATAACCAGACTTATTTCCACCCCTCAAGAAACTCCTTCTTCACGTCCTGAGAATTAAGCACCTTTACGCACGATTCCCAGTGTATTGGCTTGATGGCATCATATCGGATCTCAAAGGGGTGCCGTGGAGGGACAGCATCGATGGTCCGTTTTGCATCTTCGATCCGATCCAGCGCGACATCTACCCAGACATCTTCTAGGACATCAGGGATCTGACCGAACATGGAATTGATGTTTTCAAGGCGCTCTGAGAGGAGGTCGTGCACGCGGTCTTCCACTGAGTCTTTATACCGCATGTTGTAAATCCGGATCTCATCATAAATCTGACCGATACGCTGGATCCGGCCTTTTCTCTGTTCAAGACGGGTTGGGTTCCAGGGAAGGTCGAGGTTGATCAGGGTTCCGAGACTCTGGAGGTTTAAGCCCTCGCTGGCGGCATCAGTGCCGAGCAGCAACCGGATCTGGCCTTTTTCGACGAGGGCCTTTATCTCTTCCCGACTTATTTTTCGGAATACGCCCCGCTCGTAGATGCCAGATCGGTTGTTACTGGCATACAGTCCGATCATCTCATCCCCAACCTCATCTTTCAGCCGTTCCGCAAACCAGTGAATCGAGTCATAGTACTGTGAAAAGACAATACAGCCGCGTTCAACCCACTGGTCCTCAAAGAGAAGCGCTCTTACCAACTGATACTTCGGGTCCTCATCCTCATGTTCTTTGAGGATGCCAATGAACCGGCGGAGTGCCTCCTTCTCTTCCTCGGTCATCTCTGAGAAGATGCTACTCTTTGGCTCGGATTCACCCTCACGGACGCCGGAACCGCCGCTGCGGGTCCCGAGCATCGACTCGGCGGTGAGCCTCCCGGCATAAAGGGAACTCCCGGCCCGCCGGAGGAGGAGGGTTTCGAGGAAGCCTGTACCCTTCACACGTCTGGCGAGGAGGCGACAGAACTCTTCTGCGGACTCATAGGCCTCTCTGAGATAGGTCGTCAGGTGAAGGGCGTCTCGGTTCTCTTCGCCGTAGAGTATCACCTTGATCGCTTTCAGGTAGGGTTCGTGTGTCTCGGGATTTGGCTCGTTTTCGAGGAAATCACGGGTCCTGCGGACGATGTGGCGAATGTAGGGGTTATGGAGCGTGAAAAACTCCTCCCCGATCCTTCTGATCCGCGATCTGACCGGGAGAGTCAACTTATCCCACATGGCCGGATCCACGGTGACTGTTTCGTCATCCACGCCGAGTGTGTTTCTGATGATCGCGTAATCCCTCCCTTCAGAGGCTGGAGGGAGCGGGTTACACATCCATCGCCAGATCTCATACTCGTCAGTCGGGACGGGCTCACTCTTGCGGACAAGGTCCAGGCCACGGACGTTCTCCTTGTGCCAGAGGCTCCACCGGTTGCCGAGGACGGACGTGTTCGAGCTGCCGGCAAGGGCCGCGAGGAGGTCGTAGGCCTCGATCGGATTCAGCTGCACCGGCGTAGCGGTGGCGAGGAGGAGGCTCTTTGTTCTTGCGCTGATCTCGGTTATGAACGCGAGGAGATTGTTGGGCCGGGCTTTGTGATACTCCTGTCCCAGTGTTTTCTTATTCCGCCTGGCGTGGTGGGCTTCGTCCACGATGATACACTCATACCGCATCTGCCTGAGCAGGTCTGGCACCTTTGTCAGTTCCGGTTTTCTGTAGCCGTAGGTGATCAGCCCGTAGGAGACGATGCCTATCCGCCGGGGACATCTGAGGATACCCTCGTCGCCTGTCACGGGATACTCTATCCCCTCTTCGTCGACCCACTGCTTGCCGTTCCAGACGGCAGAGGGGAGGTCGAGGAGGTCTCGCATCTCATCCTGCCACTGCCAGAGGAGAGTTTTGGGAGCGAGGATCAGGACGGGTCTGTCGCCGGTGAGGGCCATCAGCATGGCCGACATTGCGAGCTGGAGGGTCTTGCCGAGGCCAACCATATCGGCCAGAACAAAGCGTGCACCCTGGGGGGTCTGGTGTGCGTCGAAGGCGAGTTTGACGAAGTATTTCTGGTGCTCCCAGAGTCCGAGTTCCTTCCGGTAAACCGGTGACTCGATGACGGCGGAGGCGGGGTCCGGGTCATTTTCCCATTCTGCAATGGATGGAATGACTTTCCGGCGGGCGATGCGACCAATATCTTCGACGATGAATGCGGAGAGGGGTTTGTAGTCAGGATGGTTCCAGAGGGCATCGAACTCCTCCTGTACCCATACAACGGCCTCAGGAGAGTCGTCTTCCCATACAAGTTCATAGTTGAGGCGCCACGCGCTTTTTGATTCGTTGGCGCTCCCCATGAATGCCGTCTTCGTACCGTCAGCACGGGTGATGACGCCAGCTTTTCCGTGGATCAGACCGAAGGCTGTATCAGGGAGGACCCGGACCTCCAGTTTTCCGGACGTCAGGTAATCGTAGAGTTTTTGGAAGCGTGACCTGGAACCTTCGCCCATCTTCTCGGGTTCTGTGGCGCACCATTCCTTTCTCATGGCCCCGACGGCCGCCTGTGCGGTCTTGACGTCCATCGCCTCCAGCTGAGAGTTGCATACCATCCGCACGGTCCCCCCGATCTGGTCGAGGTTCTCACCGGCCACTTCAAGGATGGATGAACTGAAGTAGCCGGCGATGCGGTCGTAGGCGATGGCGCCTTTCAGGCGGTTGTTGAGGAAGGAGGTATCGAGCCTTTCCCGGCGGGAGGAGAACCGGTGAATCATACGTAGTCTCCCCCCTCGCATTCAGCCCGGCACTCTACCTGCGCATCTCGTACCTCGCCAATGCCAGTGCTAATCCCGTCCAATTCCATAGAGACCCACTCAAATACTGTAGCGAGGTTCTTCACGTTCAAAGCCTGGATGGTGGGGTCATCCAAGAGGTTATTGCCTTTCCTATCAACGGGATATCGGAAAGACTGGCCCTGTGGATCCTGGTTCATCTCACAAATGAAATGATCCAATGTCAGGTAGTTCTGCCGTACTTCATTGTCCAGTTCATTGTAATCTTTCCACCCATCAATGTCTTTCAGTATCTTTTTACACTCCCCCCATAGCTGGGTTAAATCATGGCCTTTCTGGAATTGGCTATTATCCCCACTGAAGATGCGGCCGCTTCTAATGATCTCCTTCATCCGGAGTTCGAGATACTGATGAAAAAGGAAGAAGATGGGATAGCCGAAGGTGTCGGTGCTTAACTCATTTCGCTTTACTGCTGTGATGAGGCACTTGACTGCCTCAAGATAGCCATCGGCATAGGCATCCCAGACACTACCATGCCACTTCCCTCGATCCCCGCTATAGACATACCCACATTGCCACCAATCTTCCTCTGCTTCAAACAACTTCAGAGAGCGGTCGGGCCGCTCCGGCAGATCAAAATCAAACATGATCCCCTTCCACCGCCACGGCTAGGATACCGGCCGTCTCTGCATCGACCTGCCACTGCGGCATGGTATCGCTCATCCCGAGGGCCGCAAGGTATCTGAGGACGGCAATGATGTCCTTTCTTCGCTCCCAGTACCCGGGGAGCGTCCTGAGCCAGACCTTCCCGGCGGCGGTGTCCTCCTCATCGACGGCCTGCCTGATCGCGAAGAGCACCTGCCGGGTGAGGGAGGAGCCGAATCCGTCTCCGCCGATGTCGCGGTTCCTGAACTCTGACGCGGTCTTCAGTCTCGCCTCGTTTGCTTTACTGCTTTCCTGGAGATTCCGGTAGTCGCGGATACCAAAGCCCCTGGCGAGTTCCTGGTAGGCGCCGGTGCGATACTCGCCGTGGGATTCCATCTCCAGACCTTTCAGATAGAACCGCTCTTCAGGTCCGAGTTGTTTCCAGATCCAGCCATCGATACCTTGCGGGATGAGGTGGTCGCAGGCGATCCTGACGGCGTTCTCGATGACGCCTTCGAGCGGGTTCTTCTCGCCCGCCGCCCGCGGCCGGTAGAGTTCCCGCATGATGTCGATGTCTTCGAGTTTCCTGTATTTTGTCAGCACCCTGAGGGCGGCGGCATAGGCGGCGAGCTGATAGTCGGTGTCGGAGAAGTTCGGGTCGTCCCGGTCGTCGAGGGAGAGCATGGCATCGAGCTGCCGCTTCACCTCGTCCTCCACCTCAGGGGTGAGTTCATCGAGGAAGGCGGTCTCCTCCGAGGTCTGCTTCCTGAGCACGAGGAGAACGGTACCCTGCACGTAGTTCCCCTTCTTCAGACTGCCCGTCTCAGTCTCGGTGGCGATACACCAGGCCGCCGTCACCTGCAGTCCCGCCGCCCAGAGGATCATCGCAAGGTCGGCCCAGACTCCGGCATCCTGATGGGTGAACATCACAATCTGGGCACCGTTATCGGGCATCTGCCGGGTGAGGTTGGCATACACCTCAACCATGCTCCTCCTAAACTCCTCATCGGTGCCAGTGATTGCAAGGGCACGTCTGGAGTCGGTGGACCAGTCTGGGAAGAGTTCCTTCAAGGGTTTTTCGTACCAGGCGAGGAAGATCTCGGAAAGTTCGTGATAATTGATAGCGTCGGCGTAGGGAGGGTCAGTGATCCAGTATTTACTATTACTGATGCCATGACCTGAGTGTTTTGTCTCCACTTTGCAGTTTTTATGAATGCTCTCTCCACGTATTCCAAGCATCCAACTATGATACAGATACGAATAGCCTCTCCCCCCATAGGTATAGAGAGTGTTTAATGCTTGATTATAGAACGTATGTTGAGGTAGATCTACTCCGGTGTTCCAACCACATAATTTTGAGTTCCAATCTACATTTTTCCCAACGCCAAGAATGAGCCCCGGTTTTATGATGCCAGAATACTGATTTGAGTGGATCTCTTCCTGTAACAGCCCATTATATAGCAATTGCCGCGGCGTGAACAGGTGGTGCCAGTGCGTCCAGCCCCGCTCACGATAGAGGCGTGAAGTCTCCTCACCCAGTTCGATCCTCATGCTCGGGATATACCCCCGTTCCTGCCACGTATGGAACCGCTCCTTGAGTAGGGCAAGCACCCGCTCCTCCCGTTCAAGGTCAGCCGCTGTCGACGCACAGAAGTGCCAGGTCACGCCATTCCTGCTGCCTTCATTTTTTTCCTGCCAGCGGATACAGTAGAGCCGCTCCTGAAAGACGTCGTCGGGCCGCGGCACGATGTCATCGTTCTCCCAGAGTCGTAGCCCCCCGGCGTGCTCCCGCCTGATCGCCGCAAGGGAGATCGGCGTCACATGCCCTGGACACTCGGGGTTCGGGCAGATCATACCCCTGCTTGTTATCGTCCCCGTCCCCTTTGCTTTCTTCGAGGCCTCGGCCGAGACTCCTCGATGGATGTGGATCTCGTAGCGTTTGTGTACGGGGTCGGGCACCAATTCGGCGATCACCTTGTCCATTCTCTCGGCCACAGCAAGGGTCGGGAGCAACGGCACCCGCCACCCACACTCCGGGCAGACCACTTCACAGCAGTAGATGTAGGCATAGGGTCGCCACCCCCGCTCGTTCTCCTCGATCTCCCACTCAGTGATCTGCCAGTCCACGGTGTCGTAGACCTCCTGCTGGGCTCGCTTCACCTCCGCGACAACCCCCTCCCCGCCGCCGACGATGTTTAGCGCGGTCCATGTGAGCAAGGCTGCCACTGGGTTTAGATCCGAGGCGTAGACGTTGCATCCGATCCGTGCCGCCTCGAAGGGCACGCTCCCGCCGCCGCAGAAGCAGTCCCCGACCGACGGCTTTTCCCCGAACCACCGGGTGCCGAGTTCTTCCACCAGTTCTTGGATCGAGGCGGCGTGCGTCCCGAGGTGGGCGTTGATCTCGGCCCATGCCGCAGGCGACGGTCCGTCGATCTCCTCGGGGCGGTTGCAGTATTCCAGCCGCGTGTCATAGTTCATCCTGAGAAAGACCATCCGCTGGAGGGTTTCCTTCTCCTGCCGGGACAGACCGCTCCGCAGGCGCTCACCGTCGAGATACTCGGCCCGTTCACGCGGAGAGAGGTACCCGGCGAGCACCCTTGCCGGGGTGTTCGCCTTCTTCCGCTGCCACATTCCCTCGTCGTCCATCGTCAGAATCTTCAGAAAGATCTCCCGGTCTCGCACCGGGTTGTCGGACACTGGCATTAGAAGACCGATCACCGCCGCACGGACAAGGATGAGGGGCTTTCTCCCCCACCACTTCCCTAGTTGGGTCAGTGTCTGGGACTGAACGGCTTTCCTCTCTTTATAACTCTCCTTTGATACCTTCGAGACCGGGAACTGGCTCTCGATAAACGACAACATAGAACCGTTTTCGGGGAACATGTGAATCAGAGACCTGTTGATGACAGAGAGTTGTGATTCACCGACTATAAATGTTGCATCATCCAAAAAACAGAAGAAAATGATTCTATTGGGTTTATTCCCTCACAAGATCGTCAAACGTCACCTGCTTCTTATCCCCAGGCATTCTCTCCTTCCCGTCAAGCCCGGCGATCAGACCTACCCGGGCCTCCGCGTTCACCACCCCTACCGGGTTCTCGCAGAGGGCGTAGCGCACCGCCACCCGCCATCCCCGGTTCCGCCCCGAGAGTGCCTGACCGGTCGCTGCGTTCGTCATCGTATACAGCCACCACCGTTCCTCCGGTGTCAGACCCATCCAGTTCGCAACTGCCGTCTGGACCCGCCCGGGATCGGCATCCTCGATCGCCCATGCAAGGAGCACCAGCTCCTTTCCGAATAGACGTGAAAGCGGGGTGATCCCCTTCTCCCGCCACCGGCCGCGCCTGCCCCCCTGCGCCTTTAAGCGGGCGTTGAACTCTGCCGTCACCGCGGGGACAATCCGCTCCCATCGGTCGCGAGAGAGGATCACTCGCAATCGCTCGTCAGTCTCCTTTGTGACAGCCCGGATCTTCGTATCCCACATCCCGCGCGACCACGACATATGTTCGGAAATCCAGACCTCCACAGCATTTGATGTAGAGATTGATACCAGAAAGTAGTGCTGGGACTCGTCAGGATTAAACCCGAAACCGACCCCTTTTGACCCCGCTCCGCTCACTGCTTTACCTCATCCATACCTACTGTGACTTTCTCCGCACTCGCAAAATCCAGCAGATCTTTTCCGGTCGCAAAGGCCATTGACTGGAACCCCACGCTCACCTGGCCGTCCCGGTGGATCTCTCTGAGAGCATCGATGACCGACTCGATCTGCGTGCCCGTCAGCCCGATCCCATCACCGACATTCAGTTCCACCCAGTGTGTACCGTCCCCATTGATACTGATCTGAGAGTCAAAAGAAGTTACCTCGAACTTCTTCATCCCTGTGATCAGGTCGTATGACTCCTTTGTCGTCGTGATCCTGCGGGGATGATTCCATCGAACGGGCCTCGTGAGATCAATCTCTGGCCCTTTCTTCTCCCAGTCGATATCGATCCGCACTGGCTCGGAGTAGACCCCGTCCCTCTCGGCAACGGCAAGAACTGTTGTGCACGACCGCTCCACACACAACGCGCCATTATAGATCCCCCCCCTCGTTGGATTCGATCCATCAGTTGTATACCGGATCGTCGCGCCCGATGGCACCGCTTTCAGTTCCACCTGCTTGGTCTGCGCATCCCCGTATACCCGCTTCTTCAGCGTCACCGTATTCTTCCATATCACCGGTTCCCCGGTTCCATGCTCCCCTTTGGAGTCCACGCAAAGGAACGACACTTCCATCGCGCTTGTAACAAAGGCATTCGGATCCTCCACTCTCATCGACGACGGTGTCGCAGGCGACCCAACATCGTAGTAGATTTGATCGCCGTATTGTGGATAGACCTTCAGCGTGACCTCACCGGTCTCGTCGTCCCGGCTCCACACCGTGACCTGAACAGATGTCTTCTCCTTTTCAAACGGTCCTTTATTGATATAGTTCCCCTCGATCCGCCACTGGTCCCTGCTGACCATCAGATCCCTGAGGTCGTCAAGCGCCTTCGGGTGATGCCACTGCCACTTCGTGTTTATCGCCGCCCGGCGCTTCACCTCGGTCCACTGCATCACTGACTGGGAGAACAGCCGCTGTTCGCACTTCGCTCTCAGCCGGTCCTCGCCGATATCATCGGTAAACTTCTGCTTCTCCTTGAGGGTTTTCCGGATCAGTTCTTCTCCCCGGCACTTGTTCCCCTCAAAATTCATCATGACATCCGTTGTCCTGAGGGCCTCGTTCTGTGGATAGATCAGGATCGTAAACGTTTCCCGTGCCGCACTCAGGAGACGGTGAACGATATTCTCCTTCAACTCCTGCGCGGCGATCATCTGATAATCGTCCGGCCTGACTCCCTTGCTCGCCATCTCCGAAAGGATCGCGTTGATTGCCTTATACTCCTTCCCCACCAGAGTCAGCGTATTCATCGTCTCGCGCTGGCCCGAAAGGAAAAGAACCCGGTTTTTGTAGTCCAGGTTCTTAAAAAAATTCTGGATGTCCGGGTGAACCGACGACGAGGACGGCTTATACAGGACAAGAGTCACCTTATCCTGGGAGATGGTCAGGTCATCGATTGCCGGCAGCACTGCGATCTCCTGGTAACAGTCCTTCATATCAGGTGTAAAGATCTCTTCAAGACGCTCTTTCACGTCCTTGAAGGCTGCTTCAGCGCTGAACGATTCTGAAAGACTCCGGAGTTTTGCCACGAGGTTTTCAGTATTTTTAAAGTAGATTCGCCCGGCGTTGTCCTGATGAAGGTACCAGCAGACCTCGTTCTGCATGATCGCTAAAACTTCAGGGACCCGCTCAATTACCCGCCCCGGGGCACAGAGATTGGTGACGATCTCTGCCTTGGTCAGGCCCAGCACAGGATCCTGGATATTTGCAAGCGACGACAACAACAGAAGTTTGCTGATGTCCTGGGCCTCGGTACCACCCCGCCGGGCATCCTCTTGTTCTGCCGCTGCTGTCCCATTGGAGGCGATATCGTGGCTGATCGCGTTCTTGAGCGTGCTGTTGATGGTATCGAGCTCAGCAAGGGCGTCGGTCTGATTGAGATCGATCATGTGGGGGTGGATGAGCATTGCCGAATCCGAGAGTCCACAGTCGTATATGCCGGCAACAACAGTCCTCATGAACCTTATCAACCCCCTGGTCTGCTGGAAACCGGGGTTCTCTCGGAACCGTGCATACAGATCCCTGATTGCAGGATGGAAGGGATAAGACTCACGGACCTGCTGAATAAAAGATTCCGGCGAAACATGGGTCAGCCCCATCTGCTCTGCCCGGCGGATCTCGTTACCGTAGGACTGGGCTATCTTTAAAATAATATCGCCGTCTGGGAGTGACTCAAAGATCCGCTTCTTCAGGATCTGATAGACCTCATCGGTATTGAGGCCCACTGGTTCAAGCCTGATCGAGGAACGGTTCGCCTCGTTCTCGAAGTTTTTCAGGGCATCATTGATGGTCTGACTCCCTCCCTCGTATGTCGCCTTTAGATCGGAGATCACGACACAGACCTGGGACAACTCTTCTTTGCTCACCGCAATGAGGAGATTTGAGAGGGCCGTGCCGGACACAACCGAGAGGTCACTGTTCCCGATCACCTTTGATTTGGCATTCTCAAAGTACGGGGGGAGTTCATCGAGAAGTATCAAGAGCCGCTTTTTCTTCAGGAGGTTTGTCCATGCGCTCTGCCCCGGAGCCTGGAGAGGAGAGTAATAATCCTTGAAAACATCCTTTTTTCCCAGTTGGTCCGCTATCTCTCCCCAGATGCCATAAGGAGCATCGCTTTCCCGCCCATTGAACGCAACGACCTCGACGGGTTCGTCGTCATAGGTGCAGGTGTCACCAAGGACCTTACTTCTCATCCCGGGATGTTTTGCAAGCAGGGCAAGCGCGATCATACAGTGCGTCTTACCGCCGCCCATCGCTTGGGTCAGTGTAATGACACCAGCATCAGATTTGCCCGAGAACCTCCGAAATGCTTCAGAAAAAAGAGACTGCATCCCGTTTGTCAGATAGTTCTCAGAGAAAAATTTCTCAGGATTAATCTTGTTCTCCCTGAGATCCGAGATTAATAAAACCGTGTCACGTCTGGTTTTATCAAAAACGCCCCCCCTTGGTTTGCATAGCTCCTTCAACGAGTACATGAAACTTCCTCTCGATAATTGCCATTAGAGGTGGACTATTATAAGGTTTTAGGATTTTATTTGGGAGATAGAGCCACTGTATGTTTACCCCGGAGTGATCCGATCTTCGTTGACGACACCCCCGCTCCCCAAAAGCAGATCAGCCCAGACACCCTACTCTCCCACCCTCTCGTTGTCTCTCACCAGTGCCCTATACTGACTTGTATGACGATACCTTCCAGCCGCAGGACGAACTATTGACGAGGACTTCAAGTCATTCAAAAAGTGTGCCAGTCCGACTCATCTTGAACTCACACGCGCACATGCACGCCTCATGATGACCCGCGGGTTCTTTTGATTACCCACACATTACCTACGCATGTGAGGCGCCAGAGAATAAGCCGTGCCGCGATTCACTGCAAAGTAGCTGTAGCCGTTGGTTTCTGGCAATCATTTGCCCTTATACATGACCCAATTGTAGTGCCTAGAACCCTTATGACTATAGACATAGGGGTCTCCCTATAGCGTATCCTTAAGCAGTGGATTTTCCTGTGAAATGAGGCCAATCAAAACCCGCAAATTGCCTATTCTGGCGTGTAAGCGCTGTCGGACCATACCAATACGCTCCGGTTGAACGGGTACCAAGAACACCACCGAGGCCGGGGTCGAGCAGGGGACGGCTGAAGGTCGGGGAGTTTTACTACCTCACAGACGTCAATCCCGACGAGGTACACCACTTGGCCCTCGTCTCGAATGCCCACGGGCCATGACCCTCACCCCGCTCACGACCATCCTCTTCTTTATTGCGACTGAAGTGCTCCTGACCCTCTTCGTGATCCTCACCCTCTACAACTTACTGTCAAGAAGCGTTGACCTGGGGGTGAGGACGGGAAGCCCTACCATGCACACTCACTGTGGCTCTGTAGCGGGCGATCTCATTGTAGGAAGTTCCCAAATCCTTCTCGAAAATACCCGGCCTTAAATCGCTAATATGTCTATGCTGAAAATTGAGATATAAGGCTATAATCGTCTTAATGCCGGGCTTTTAGTTCTAAGTGATTTTCTGGGGACCTTGCACCGCTTCGCTCTGATTCCCTTCTTATCTCCCATATTTTCTGCATATGCAACTTTTCTAGTAGAGAGACTTTTGGGACCAGCACCCGAGTCCCCCCCACCGAAGGTGGTAGAGGGGGGCTGATCATCAACCTCCCAAATGCAAGGGAGGGGGCGCTGAAGATCAGTCCCCCCTCTCGGCAAGTCCAGGGGCCAGGCTGAGTCCCTAACGGCACTTCAATATCTGTCTCTTCCGCACTTTGAGGGGAATATATGTAACCTACGGAAGGTGGGTAATGAAGAACTGCATGTGCAAACGGGTTAATCCCCACCTGTCAAACCATGCATCACGACAGGTGATCCTCCACTTGATTTGAGGATTGGTAGAGGAATCTCTCCAGTTCTGGCTCCCCCTTGAGAGTCTGCCTGTCATCTTACAATAGGACGACAACATAGGCATTCCTTATAGCCCCACACCCCGATCATTATCCAATGCTCCCAGAGCCCATTCTTAAGCAAAGCACCCGAATCCTCTACCCATCAGAGTACAGGGCGATCAGAAGCCACCTGAACTTCAAAGACCAATTAATTCTCGACGGCCTCCTTTTCTCGGGGACGCGGGGAGTCGAGTTTTGTCGGTTCTTAGAGAATCCCGGCTGGTACAAACCAAGCCGCCGAGCAATCGACCTCCCGAAGGGAAGTGTCCTGAAGAAGAAGGCGAAACAGGCTGAAAGAACCGTTCTCCTGAGCAACGCGGGGGTTCAAGCCATCGAGACCCTCATCTCCTATCGCAAACAAAACCTCGACGAGATCAGGCCGGTGTCCAGGCAGGCTTGGACAGAGACCCTCACCCGGGCCGCAGGAAAGGCGGTCGTGGAGGGGCGGCTGGCGAGTCTTGTGGGGATTGCCCCGAAGATGACGAGAAAAACGTGGTCGTCTTGGCTGATCGCGACCCATTCCCACCGGGAAGGGTCGGTTAGTCTCTCAATGGGCCACGATATCCGGACGATGCTCCGGCACTATGCCGGATTGGGATGGCCGCCGGAGGCCCGGCAGGAGATCCGGCAGTATACCGCCGGGTGGGGCGACGAGTAGACGTTCATAAATAACCGCCATGACCGCCATTGTGAGTTAGGAGTGATCTGGAGAAGGAATTTAAATAATTAGAACCATATGGGGCACTAATGTAACAGGTGAGTTTTAATATGGTGAAATGTTTTCGCCTTTTGGCGGCAGTTGTACTTATATTCTGTATCGTATACCCAGTAACATCCGTTGTTATCAATCCTCCAGTACGTTCCGCTCCGCCAGGAGGACCGGGCGCTTCTCACTCGGGCCCAGTATACATTTATGTGACGCCGACCCAAAGACCAGTGAATTACCTGACTATTGAAGTCTCGCCAGATGAGGCCACAATATTTATTGACGGGGGGTCTAGCTCCAGCCCCCCTGTGGGGTCTCCTCTAACTGATTCAAGATCTCACATCAAGAGAGTAACATACCCAATTTCTCCCGGCACTCACACGATCCGGGCCACCGCACCCGGGTATCAAACGCATACTGAGCAGGTCCAGGTGAATAGTGGAGATAAATCGTACATATCCATCGCCTTAGACAGAGATCCCAGCTATGTTGAGATGACCGAGTTTAACGTGAAGACACGGCCTGTTGGGGCGTCGGTATACGTGGACGGCAGACTTAATGGGACATCCCCTTGCACCGTCTCCGCGAGCGTTGGAACTCATACAGTGGCCCTACGACTGGAGGGGTATCGAGAGCAGACGTATACGATGGATCTGAACAGTACCCGATCAATATCGGCGCAATTAATCCGAGAGATAGGAGCCCCCTCGGAGCCGGTGCCGGTGCAGACTGAAACCGTAATACGTGCGGCGGCAATCACATCGCCACCAATAGTCACAACAACGGCCAATGCCCAACAGAGTGAGCCGGCGGATCTTTTCCAGTATATCATTTTCTTCTTCAGGGGAGTATTTGGGGGGGATTAAGGGGTCTTCAAAGTTTATGGGCTATTTGTGGTGGCATAATTAGCATCTTGCTCATGGACATAGAGGTGACGTGATTGGGTAAGACAAGAAAATGGGAGAACCGAGGGTACTATCAGGTTAAGAGGCGTTCTCCTCGGGCAAAGGACTACGCTCTGAAAGTACTCGTGGGTCTACTCATTTTAGGGGGCCTTATCTGGGTATCACACTTTGGAATACCGGTGGAACTGTCTGAGACGGTCGCAGAGGTATCTTCATCGTTCGAAGTAAAACCAGTTAACACAGGCGACATTGAAAAGGCAATTCTCTACTATACGAACGAAGAAAGGAAAAATCATGGCGTTTCGGCCTTAATTTGGGATGAGAGGCTGGCAGTGGTTGCACGAGAGCATAGTCAGGACATGGCGGAGAACAACTTCTTCGCTCATGACAATCTGCGAGGAGAAGACCCCACCGCGCGGGCAAAGCGTCACGGATATCCCACTCATAAGGAACTTGGCGGAGGTTGGTATTCCGACGGTATTGCGGAGAATATTGGTAAAATGCCTACAGGCAACGTCGTGGGGATCGGGCACGTGGCAAGGGATGCGGATGAGATAGCACGAGTTCAAGTGACCTCATGGATGCAAAGTCCAGGTCATATGAGGAACATACTTGACCCTGATTATAGCAGATTGGGAGTGGGTGTGGCATATGACGGGGTTTACTACATTTCTACTCAGAATTTTTGGTAGTTCGGTCATTGTTGACCGCAATCTCTTTTAGCAAAGTATATCACCCCTCTTGCGATCAATTGGAACAATGGCTCTGTCAGACTCTCTGAAATCAGTTTACCAGCGTATCTTCTATAAGCAATGTCCGATCTGCAAAAAGTACCACCCGAAACATGAATTATGTGAAACTTACGGCGGTTCCTACAGCGAGAACTGCCGGGACAAATGCGATCTCCATAATCATAGTCATATGAGTGAGACGTATCAAGCATACCGCCAGGAATCCCCACTTTGCCCCACGTGCAATGATCGCGGCTCTACAACGTCCCAGACCCAATATGGCCTACTAAATAGTCCGAAGTACCAATGCGACGGATGCGGGAAGTACTATGAAACATTGGTGCCTTGTGAAACGTGCGGCGGTTTCTACTGTGAGAATTGCTTGGGTAGATACGATCTCCACGAGCCCGGTCACTGGTGCGATATTTGTCAGACATACCATCAGGAAACTTCGCTTTGCGCAGTATGCAATGCCCATTGCTGTACGACGTGCCGAACTCAGTATGACCTCCATGGCCCGATGCACCAGTGCAACGGATGTGGAGAGTTCTCTGAAATATTGGTGTACTGTGAAGTTTGCAAAGCATACTATTGTTTCAGATGCTCTTCAGATTACGCACTGCATGTTGAAAAGCACCAATGTGATAGGTGTGGGGAGTCTGTTGCCGTCTTAAAATCGATTGATGGGAAGAGGGTTTGCAGCCACTGTTTCACAGTATTACTTCGAGCCTCTATTGGATCAGCGAAAACAGGAAAAGTGATCTCAACAGGGGATGGCGGTGCAAGGCATCCCTCATTTAAGTAAAACATTTCATAAGGATCCTCAGAACGGGTTATACACCGACAAGGAAGGGATTGGTGGGTACCTCTCAAACCTAACCTCCCGTAGCGATTAGGCGCACGGGACCATCTATTCTCACGATAGTGGCTCCTTTCACCATTATTCGCTTCCTTTCTCCCTTTTATGT
>LDZT01010978.1_pt1 | contig 15289 bp, 20 predicted proteins | sample 615521 | NCBI WGS metagenome assembly LDZT01 (sample SAMN03408292, study PRJNA278302) | terrestrial metagenome | isolation source: oil reservoir sample SB1 | place: USA: Alaska, North Slope, Schrader Bluff formation | collected 2011-09
AAGAACATCCTTGTCTTGTGACAGAACCCTACGGGTTCTGTCCAGAGAAGGGGCAAATAAGATAGTAACAGAGTTAGGGGGTGTTGTCAAGAAAATATTTATTTATTTTATATTAAAATTCTTTAAAATTTAAAAAATATTGGTGGAGTCTTACATCAGTTCCGAGTTCCGGATGAAATGACGAGACTAAAAGATTATCCTCCCTAGCAACAACAAAATTTTTCTTAAAATAAGATAATACTTCAACATTTTTTTCAACTTTAGTAATATAAGGTGCTCTAATAAATATACTCCTAAATAAAGGAGGCGTAATATCTTTTATTTCTAAGTCAGCTTCAAAACTATCAATCTGTCTTCCAAAGGCATTTCTCTTAACCGTAATATTCATTAATCCTAAAACTGACCGTTTTCCCCCTTCAATCCTCTTAGCCAGTAAAACCATTCCGGCACAAGTACCATAAATAGGAAGTCCTGTACGTTGATATAAATCAATAATTTTTTCATCCATTCTATATCTTATAAGTAATTTACCAATAGTAGTACTTTCTCCGCCAGGAATAATCAAACGTTCAATTTGATTTAAATGTGACACAGTTTTCACAGGAATAGCCTGATGCCCACATTGTTCAACCATTCTAATGTGTTCTGATACAGCGCCTTGTAATGCTAAAACACCAACTTTCACTTTTAATTCTCCTTGTCTTGCTAAATCTATATTATAGTTAATTTGATAAACTGAGATTATACTCTTCTGCTATCACCAACCCCTTGATTGCATCTTTTCGGACTCAGGAATTCCTTCAATTGTGATACCTTTCATTGCTTCTCCCAATCCTTCAGAAACCTTTGCTAATATATCTGGATCATTATAATGAGTAGTTGCTTCAACAATAGCTCTTGCCCTCTTTTGAGGATTATCTGATTTGAATATTCCAGAACCGACAAACACTCCATCACAACCAAGTTGCATCATTAAAGCCGCATCAGCAGGAGTCGCAATACCCCCGGCAGCAAAATTTACCACTGGTAACCTACCCAGTTTGGCTACTTCTTGAATCAATTCAAAAGAAGCGCCATATTCTTTAGTTTTAACAATTAGTTCTTCTTTGTCCAATCCCTTTAATGCTCTTACTTCTTCATTTATACAACGCATATGTTTTACAGCTTCAATAATATTTCCAGTTCCAGCTTCTCCCTTAGTTCTAATCATGGCTGCTCCTTCTGCTATTCTTCTTAATGCTTCCCCCAGATTGCGGGCACCACAAACAAAAGGCACCTTAAAATTAAACTTATTAATATGATATTTCTCATCAGCAGGTGTTAACACTTCACTTTCATCTATGTAGTCTACTTCTAATGCCTCTAAAACCTGTGCTTCTACAAAATGTCCAATTCTCGCCTTCGCCATTACTGGAATAGTTACTGCTTCCATAATCTCTTTTATTTTTTTTGGATCTGCCATACGAGCAACACCGCCAGCAGCACGGATATCTGCAGGAACTCTCTCCAAAGCCATTACAGCCACTGCTCCGGCATTCTCGGCTATTTTGGCTTGCTCTGCGTTCACAACATCCATAATTACTCCGCCCTTAAGCATCTGAGCTAAGCCAGTTTTAGTCTTATTAGTTGATTTTTTAATCATTTTTGTTCCTCCTCATTTTTATATAAATAATCAAGTAAAAATATTCTTTTTATTATTATATAATAGCTGTAAATAGCTAAAACATAAACAAAGGTTGCTATTGATTTATTTTCAATAGCAACCTAATCCTAATAAATATAATAAATTCTTAATACAAACAAACAATAATCTTCAATCATCTATGTATTAACACTTATTATATATTTTATTTTTCACCACAAAGAACAAGTAATTTCTCCCAATTATCATCAATGTCTTTTTGAATTTCTTCCACTAACCATTTATTTTCAGGTCTTAATGCATTTTTATATCTACCCTGTGGTTTCATCCACTCTGTAATAGGTTTTCTTTCTTTTGGTTTATAATTAACTTTCCATTTACCGTTCTCCACTTCATACAAAGGCCAGAAGTTTGTTTGTACTGATAATTTTGTCATCTTTATGGTTTCTTCTGATGGGAAGCGCCATCCTCTCGGGCACGGAGATAGAACATTTAGAAAAGCTGGGCCTTTGGTATAAAAAGCCTTATGTGCTTTATCTATTAAATCGCTCCAACGCCAGATAGAAGCCTGTGCAGCGTATGGTATTTTGTGAGCAGCTACTACAGCTGTCAAATCCTTACGATATTGGGTTTTCCCAGGAATAACCTCACCACATGGTGATGTAGTTGTCCAGACACCACGAGGAGTTGCGCTGGAACGCTGTATCCCGGTATTCATATATGCTTCATTGTCATAACATACGTAAACAAAGTCATGACCTCTCTCCAGAGCACCGGATAATGATTGCAGACCTATGTCATAGGTACCGCCATCACCGCCAAAAGCAATAAATTTCATCTCTTTATCTATCTTTCCCTGTTTCTTTAGGGATTGATACATTGCTTCAACTCCACTGATTGTTGCAGCTGCATTTTCGAATGCATTATGGATAAACGAAGAACGCCAACTGGTAAATGGGTATATCGTAGTTGCAACTTCTAAACACCCAGTTGCACTGGCTACTACTACCGGATCATCACAAGCAGATAATATCTGTCTTACAGCAATAGATGCACCACATCCAGCACACAGGCGATGTCCCGGGCTCAATATATCTTTTTTCTTAGATACTTCTTTTAATTTTGCCATTTTATTTCACCCCCTACTCCCTTACTCCGTAATATTGAATTCTTTCTTTAACTTTTCCAGTTTCCACAATTTTATCTAATTGGCCATAAATATTTCTTAAATCCTGCTGGTTAATATCTCTTCCTCCAAGCCCATAGATAATATTAATATTTTCTGGCATCTTTCCATATTCCAACATTGCCGACCTAATTTCAGTAAATAACGGTCCACCAAAACCACCAAATGAGTCTGAACGATCTAAAATTGCCACTGCCTTCAGATGAGACAATGCCTCGGCAAGCTCGTTATAAGGGAATGGTCTAAATACTCTGGGTTTAAGCAAGCCTACTTTTTTCCCTTTATCTCTTAATTCATCAACAACAGTCTTGGCAGTCCCTGCAGTTGAGGATAATACTACAATAGCGGTTTCAGCATCTTCTAATTTATATGATTCAAACAGACCATATTCTCGTCCGGAAATATTCTTAAATTCATTGGCAACATCAAGAATAATTGGTTTTGAATTCTTAATATCCTCAGCCTGTTGTCTCTTGTGTTCAAAATAGTAATCATATAAATCTAGCGGTCCATAGGTCAATGGTTTATCCGGATCCAACAACGGATAATTTGGCTGATAGTTTCCAATAAAATCACTTACAATCTTATCATCGAGAAAATCAACAATTTCAATTCCATGACTGGTTATAAATCCATCAAACATAACCATAACCGGAAGTCTGACTTTCATATTCTCAGCAATTTTTATTGCCTGAATAAGATTATCATAGGCTTCCTGGGCATTTTCTGAATAGATTTGTATCCATCCTGAATCTCTGGCTGCCATGGAATCACTATGATCACAATGAATATTAATAGGTCCTGATAGTGCCCTGTTTACAACAGGCATGACAATTGGCAACTTACTGGAGGCTGCAATATATACAATTTCAAACATCAATGCCAGGCCATTCGCTGCAGTAGCAGTCATTACCCTGCCCCCTCCAGCTGCTGCGCCAACACAGGCACTCATAGCACTATGTTCACTTTCAACAGTTACAAACTCAGTATTCACTACTCCATCTGCAACATATTCAGAAAATTTTTGTACTAACGCTGTTTGCGGAGTAATAGGATAAGCAGCCATTACATCTGGGTTAATTTGTTTAATAGCATAAGCTGCTGCATCATTACCGGTTATTGCTACTAAATCTTTTTTAGTCATTTCTTCTCTCCTTTCTCTGCCCTGAATTCACTTTCATTTTTCATGGTAATAGCATTTACAGGACATTCAGCTGCACAAATACCACAACCCTTACAATGATCGTAATCAATGTCTTTAATCTTGCCATCCTCTACAATAATTGAAGAATCCGGGCAGTAAACCCAACAAATTAGGCAATGTGTACATTTATCTTCATCTCTAACCGGCCTAACTGAACGCCAGGAACCTGTTTCGTATTTCTCAGAATTTCCAGGCTCAACAATCAGACCTCCTTTTGGAATGTCCTTCCATCCTGGTTTTTTATTGGCACTCATTCGCTCTTCACCTCCTGATATGCTCTATTTATAGCATTAACATTTCCATCAATAATTTTTTGACTAAATTTACCGGCAAATTTTTTCTTGATATCAGTAATAACATTATCCAGTTTTAATAAACCGGTAGCCTTTACAAGTGCTCCCACCATTGGTGTATTGGGTATTGATTTGCCTAATTCCTCTAGAGCAATCTTGCTTGCATCAACAGTAAACACCTTTCTGCCTTTTAGATTCAATTTGTTTCTAATTTCCTCTGGACTCTCACTGGTGTTTACAACAATTATCCCATCTTCAGTCAAACCCTCAGTAATATCAACTGGGCCAATCAATGTTGGGTCCAACACCACTACCATTTCCGGATTAGTAACATGACAATGGATGTTTATAGGCATATCACTAATTCTGGTAAATGATTGAATTGGTGCACCCATTCTTTCAGGTCCATATTCAGGAAAAGCCTGAATATATTTATCTTCAGCAAGTGCTGAAGTTGCCAGTAGCTTAGAAGCTGTTACTGCTCCCTGTCCACCTCGACCATGCCATCGTACTTCAGTAATTTTCTTCATAAAAATTTTCCTCCATTCTTCTTAAATTAATTTTCACTCTTAAAAATTTGTCTACCCAGTAGAGCCTGGGATAGAGTAACCTCATCGGCGTATTCCAGGTCTCCACCTATTGGTACGCCATAGGCAATCCTGGTTATCTTAATCCCCATAGGCTTAACTAATTTTGCAATATAAGAACTGGTTACTTCTCCTTCGATATTTGGATTGGTAGCTAAAATAATCTCTTTAACTTTTCCTGTCTTTAATCTTGATAACAGGTGGTCAATGGTCAAATGTTCTGGTTCTACACCATCCAATGGAGAGATTGCTCCTTCCAGAACGTGATAAAGCCCTTTAAAACCGCCGGTCTTTTCTATTGCCATTAAATCTCTGGCTGTCTCCACTACACATATAACACTTTTATCTCTGTTACTATCCCGGCATATTTCACATATATTCTGGTCAGTCAGGTTATGACAAATCTGACAGCGTTTCACCTGCTCTTTTGCATTAAGAATAGATTGTGCTAACATACCAGCTTCTTCTTTGGGAATATTTAAAATATAAAGCGCCAATCTCTGGGCAGTTTTGGGACCTATACCAGGTAATTTTGATAATTCATCAATAAGTCTGGCCAAAGGTCTGGTATATTTATAGGCCATATCTTTTTCCTTTAAAACATTCCCGGTAAATTAAGACCACCGGTTAATTTGCTCATTTCTTCATTTAACATTTCTTTGGATTGTCTAATCCCTTCATTTACCGCTGCTAAAACAAGGTCTTCCAGCATTTCCTTGTCTTCAGGATCAATTATATCAGGCTCAATGTGTATTTCTTTAATTTCCTGCTGACCGTTAATTACTAGTTCAACCATCCCCCCACCGGAAGTGACCTTTATTTCTTTCTGCGCCAATTCTTCCTTGATTGCTTCCATCTTCTTTTGCATATCCTGGGCTTGCTTCATTAAAAACTTCATATCCATATTAAATAACCTCGTTTTTTCTAATCTTCAAAAATATTTCCTCCAAATAAATCACGAGCTTTTTCCAGAACTTCATTATCAAAAGTCTTTTCTTCTGTTATCTCATGAATTACTTCATTTTTATTATCTCTGTTTGTCTTATTCTTTTCTAATTCAGGATTACTATAATTTTTGCCTTCTTTTTTAACATTTGCAGTCACAAAACAATTTAATTTTATCTCAATATTTGTTTCCTCTTTCAAGATTGCTTCAACTTTATCTTTATTCTCTCTCTTCTCCAGACTTTCTTTATGAAAAAGACAATCAGGCTGAAACCCAATCATTAATTGATTATCCTCGAGGTATGCTTCACTATTTGCTGATAAAAAAGCATAAAGGGCAATCCTCTCATCTTTGATTTTAGCAAGTACTTTTGGCCAAATTTCATTAAATTGACATTGTACATTATTACTATTGCTACTGACTTTTTCCTCATTTTGAGGGGATACCGTTTCTGTATTAGAACTTTCGTTCTGTGTAACTTGTTCTTCCTGTTTTGTAACAGTAGGCTGTTTTTTAATTTCTGACTTTATGATATTCCCCTTATTTTGAAGTTGTTCTCTTTCTCTACCCTGGGTCAACTTTACAATAAATAATTCCAGTAAAATCCATGGATAGTGATGATATTTTATCTTATCCTCTATTTTGTTTAATTCCTCAATTATCTCCATTATTATCTTTTTATCAATTTCTATAGCTAATTTAGTAACTTCCTCGGGGTTTTTTTCTTTTGTTAAAAAATCACTGAAATCATTATTGTCACCGAAAATTTTAATTAAGGACAATCTGTGAACATACACAATCATATCCTGAACAAATTGATGTAAATCAACACCTTCTTTTACCAATTTATCTACCAATAAAAGCCCTGTTTTGGTATCCCTATCTGCAATGGAACTGGTTAATTGATAAAACAGTTTTTGGGGAATAATCCCTAAAATATCTGCCACATCTTCATAGGTTATCTTTTTCCCACCAAAGGAAATAACCTGATCCAGAATACTTTCTGCATCCCGCATTGAACCGGTTGCACTTTCAGCAATCAAACGAAGAGATTGTGTATCTATATCTAATTGTTCCTCTTTAATAATCTTTTTTAGTTTTGTTACTATTTCTTCTACTGATATTCTTCTAAAATTAAAACATTGGCAGCGTGATAAAATAGTATTAGGAACCTTTTGTGGTACAGTTGTGGCAAATATAAATAAAACCTGGCTGGGTGGTTCTTCGAGAGTTTTTAGAAGTGCATTAAATGCCTCATTAGTAAGCATATGTACTTCATCTATAATATATACCTTATATTTCCCTTCAGCTGGGGCAAATCCAATTTTACTTCTTAACTCTCTAATTTCATCAATACCACGATTGGATGCGCCGTCAATTTCTACCACATCCATTGATTGACCACTATTAATTCTGAGACATTGATTGCATTTATCACATGGATGTACAGTAGGACCTTCAATACAATTCAGCGCTTTTGCCAAAATACGGGCAGTGGTAGTTTTTCCAACACCTCTCGGTCCTGAAAAAATATATGCATGGGCAATTCGATTAAGCTTGATAGCATTCATCAATGTACGGGTAATATGATTTTGTCCAACAACATCTTCAAAAAACCGGGGTCTCCATTTTCTATATATTGATTGGTATTGACTCATTGATAATTCCTAATTAAGTATAAAAAATTCTCTAAAGATGATCGTGCCCTGCCCTCGATCTATTCTCCCAAGCGATATTGAAGCAGTTAACTCCAATCAGGTTTACCTACGGCACCCAAAGAGATTTGCTTACCGCTGCTTCCTTCCAGACCTGACGGATTTTGCAATTCTTTGCTGCATAGGACCCAATTTTCATCGTCACTTGCTTCAGTCAGTCCTTAAAAAAATAAGACCTCAGGCAGGCATTCGACCCTGCTATAGCGGATTGCAGGTTCAGGGCACCGCTAACTCCCCGTCTAGCACGATCATCAATTTTAAAAATTAATTACTTATGGATTTAGACTTATGGCGGAGAGGGCGGGATTCGAACCCGCGAGGCAGTTTTTGACCGCCCAATCGCTCTCCAGGCGATCCCGTTATGACCACTTCGGTACCTCTCCACGGTATATAATTATAATAGACAGGATAAAATCTCCTGTCAAATAGCATGTATTATTTGACTCATATTTGTTAGTAAATAACACACCCGCTAAGCGGGTGGCTTTCAGAAAGATTTTAAAGAGATTTACCTAAATTTGGACCTCAGGTAAATATTTCTTAGCTAATATAAATGTGTCTTGATGGTAAAACCTTTTTTTATCCATTGCCAGCTTCAAAGATGGTGATTTTCTATGGTTAAATATAATAATGAACAAAAGACAACGTATTATTTTAATACATTTTTAATAAAAAAGCTACCGTAAAAACATATATTTAGTTAAAAAATCTTCAAATAAGACAAAATAGTTGAAAATTAAACAATTATTTATTCATGTATTTATTCATGATTTTTTTGATTTATCTGCTTTCTTTTACCCCAACGCGTTTACAATAATTGCTTATCTTGCATTTAGAACACTTAGGAGAAATTGGCCTGCAAATTATCTGTCCATAGGCGACCAATATTGTATTATAAGAAATCCAATATTTTTTTGGTAATACCTTTTGTAAATCCTGTTCAGTTTCCCGGGGTATTTTTGTCTGAACTATACCGATGCGATTTGAGATTCTATGGACATGAGTATCTACAGTAATACTTTCAATATTATAAGCAATTCCCAACACCAGGTTTGCCGTTTTTCTTCCTACACCAGGTAACTGGACTAATTCATCTAAGGTACCCGGCACTTTACCGCTATATTTCTCTATAATTAAGCTTGCAATCTTTTTAATATTTTTTGACTTTACCCGGTAAAAACCCACAGGGTAAATTAAATTGGCAATCTCTGTTTCTGATAATTGAGATAGTCTTTCTGGATTAGGAGCCTGTGCAAACAATCTTTTTGATGCAATTGCAGTTACTTCGTCTTTGGTTCGCGATGAAAGAACAGTACTAATCAAAATGCGATATGCATATTCGTCTCCCCTGTTCAGCTTGTTCATTAATGGAAGATGTCTATAAGACATAATTTCTTTGGACAATTTATCCATCAAAATGTCGAAATCCACCATTCTGGCATAGGGTAGTATCATTAAAATCTCCTGAGAAAAATTTATTCCATTTTTAGGGAGCGAATATACGATATGATGTCCTCAATATTTTCTTTACGTGTGAAATCTACTGGCTTATTGTAGGCATTTAACATTCCCTTCTCATCCGGGGCCAAACTCTTCTTCATTTTTAATTTCAATTGTAATAATTTCATCAAAACATTGTCAATAAACGGTAACTTATTATAATTAAAACCACCGCGAAGATAAAAGAATCTAATTTTTCCCAATTGCTCTCTGGTAAAATTATTCTGCTTAATTTCTTTTACCGTTTCTTCCCGAGAAGGAGATGCACCTACTGCAAATACAATTAATTTTTTATCTATCAAATGATTCAAATTATCTTTTAAAAGTTTAATTCCTTCGATACCAACAACATGCAGACTTCCTCCATAAATAATAACATCATAATCCTTGAATATTTCTGTATTAATTTCTCCATGACATAAATATCTGCTGATAATTCTTTTGCTATCCACTTTGCATATTTTTCTGTAAAGCCTGTTTTAGACTTATATATTACCAAAAATTTCATGCTATATCCTTTGGATATTTATTATTAAGTCAAAAAACTTTTCTAAAACTTTATTAATACTTACTAAATAAATACAAAATTTATTTAAATCTAAACCAGTGCTATATCTAGCAATAAATTTTTATTCTGAAATAAATTTTGTTTCTCTATATAGCTTTTGGAGCCTCCTTCATTGAACTCTGATAACATATCTCTCAATAATTGTTCTCTGGTTTTTTGGACTTTTTCAAACGCTGTAACACCTCTTTCGAGAATAAATGCAATGTCATCTTCCAGTTTCTGATAACACTTGAATGAGTCTACCTTTTTCCCAGCGTTCCGGCGATTTTTCCATTTTTCGCAAGTCTCATATTCAGTGCAATCCCAGCAAAATTCAATTCCCTTTCTTTTTATGGCACATGTAATAAAAGTGCATCCCATTTTTATTCTATCATTACTTTTACATCCCAAGCAACGACTACAGGTATCTATATGATAATGCGGACAAAGCCAGCAGGAAAGACCACATATGCCAATTTCTCGATGCTTTATTTCCATAATTTTTTTTCAAATAGTTTAATTATTTAATCATTCCATACTGTGGTTTTCAAAACTAATACTCTTTAGTAATGTCTTTTTTACCGAACAATTGGAAACAGAATCTTCTATTGTTTTTTTCTGATTTTCATTTAAATCGGCATCAATATTATATTTATAATTAAAGATTGTTTTACCTTCAATATCTCTCACCAAATTAACCTGAACCGTAACATCTTTTACTTCGACCTTTAGCTTGTCCAAAGTCATTCGAATGGTAATATTCAGGTAAAAAATGATCATATTGCTTATCTTGATATTTTTATAGTAAAACTAGTATAGTTCATTTATCTATGCAAATTAAAATAGAAATAATCCATTTGAAAAATGGCGGAGAGGGCGGGATTCGAACCCGCGAGGCAGGTGTTAACTGCCTACTCGATTTCGAGTCGAGCGCCTTCAGCCAGGCTCGGCCACCTCTCCTAAAAAAATTGAATGAAAATAAATCTTGAGATTAAATAATCTTTATCTTTTATTCTGAAAGAACTTTTTTAATACAAAACTACATTCTTCCTCTAAAATCCCGCCAATTACCTCTACATCATGGTTAAACAGTTTTTTTTCAAAAAGATTTATCACACTGCCAGCTGCACCAGCTTTATTATCAGAAGCACCATAAACAAGAGTCTTAATTCTAGCTTGTATTATAGCATAAGCACACATAGGACATGGTTCTAATGTGACATAAATTGTAGCATTATCCAGGTGCCAGCTATTTAGATACCTGCATGCTTCCTGGATGGTTAAAATCTCAGCATGGGCAGTGGGATCCTGTAATTTTTCTTTTTGATTGAAAGCTCGGGCAATTATTCTATTTTCCAAAACTATTAATGCTCCGACGGGAACCTCTTCCTGATCATAAGCTTTTTGCGCTTGATGGAGCGCTTTTTTCATCATTGACTGATTATTAATATTGCTATCTACCATTATTCTATTCTGCTTTTTATCTTTCTTAGCACCACTACTATAATTTCTGATTAATATAAATTTTATTTATAAGAAGCTTGTAAATAAATTCTTTTTACTGTTATCTTTTTTTATATAAATTAATTATGGGTAACAATACTTAACCATGTTGCCTAAAGATATGGTGCGCCCGGAGGGACTCGAACCCCCAATCTACTGATCCGTAGTCAGTTGCTTTGTCCAATTGAGCCACGGGCGCAATTTTGAAGAAAAAGGCATTTTTTGATAATAAACTAAATTAGATTCTATTATAATTTAAAATCTTCGTCAAATGAAATACTATTGCTGTACAATCTCATCAAGTGCGTATAAAAAACATCTTGCCACACAAAAATCCGTACCCTGAGGATTTTTCTTTAGATAATCATCAAGTACTGTTCTTATCTGTGAAGATGTCATATTTTTTACCTTAGCCTTAATTGTTTGATATCTATCCTGATCAATCATATATAACATGGTTAAAATGGAATCCATCATCCCAAGGACATAAAGTGTCCTTTCGGTAACTGTAAAATTGCTATATTGTTCTCCACTTATAAAATAATTTGCCTCTTTTTTTACCATTACTAACCTTTCCCACACTAAATATTATATTATAAGCAAAAGAAAAAGAAAAATTATGGTTTCTTTGCCTCTGTCTGCTGATAAAAAGGGTGAGTTTCTACCTGATTAACAGCAGGAACAATTTCATTATTCAAAATTAAGTCGACCAATCGATCACTGGTAAAATTAGAGACACCGATAGCACGAATCTTCCCTTCCTTGTATAATTCTTCCATAGCCCTCCAGGAACCGTAATAATCACCAAATGGCCAATGAATCAAATAGAGATCAAGATAATCAACCAGTAAATTTTTCAGTGATTTTTCAAATGCTCTTCTGGCAGTTTCATAGCCTGCATCCTGAATCCATACTTTTGTGGTAATAAATAAGTCTTTTCTGGGTACTCCACTTTTTTTAAGAGCCTTTCCTATCATAATTCTACTCAAGATGAAAGAAACATATACCATCTTGAATGATTACTTATTTTTTAATTCATTTCTTATTTACTTTAACTTTTATCATATGAATAATGATTAATAAAGACAAGCCTATCATAAAAAAAAGCGTAGGAATACTAAAACGATGAGCAATATATCCCATAAGTGGTGCAAGAATTACCATTAAAAGAGAACGAGTCTGACTCTCTATAGACATTACAGTAGCCCGTTCATCTTTTTTCATATAATTACCAAATACATCTACTACTAAAGGACGTCTGCCATCCTTTAACAAATAAAGTAACAAATATAATAAAATGACGATAGTTATAAGTTCTTTTTTAATAGTAAATGCCAATGCAAAAAAAGTAATACCAAATATCACAAAACTTACATCCATCAAATCAGCTGAAGACCATTTTGTATTTAAACGATATATATTTCGGGAAACCCCCGCACTAAAGATATATATCACCCCATAAATAATACCCAGGGCAATTTTCAGTTGCACTTCTGCATCTATTGAACTAATGATATAAGTCCCCGAGGCTAAAATTAAATTACTTAAAATAGGTTGAATATAGTCTTTCAAACTTTTAAAAATTGCATCAAAAATTGATGAACTAAGAACAACCTTCCTTAACATCGTATTATTAACCATATTTTGAAATTTCTCAATACTAAAAATAATAATTTTTTTAAAACTAAATTTCGTCTCAATAGGTTCGTTTAAACTGGGTGGATAAGAAATGATTAATAAAAAATCAAGCAAATACGGAATAATACTAAACAAGAAAATTGTCTTTATTTTGGGGAACTGAATAACTAGGAAAATGGCAATAAAAGATGCGATTGATGAACCAATAAGGGAATAAGAACGCGTCCTACCATAGACAAAAGTTTTATAGTTAAACCATTCTTTCTGTTCCAGATAAGAGTAAATCATTGCCTTATGAGTACCTGAACGGAAGGCTTCTCCAAGTCCAAAGAAAATCATGGCAAAGATAATAATTAAAAATTGGCTTCCTACATAAAAAAGAAAAAAGGATATGATATAAAAAATAAAGCATAGTACCAGTTCGTTCTTCTTGCCATATTGATCGGCAAAGATTCCCGAAGGTATTTCAAATATGTACATTGTAAGTTCCCGAATAGAAAGTAAGAGACCTATTTGAAATAGGTTTAATTCAACAACCTGTAGGAGGTAAATATAAAGATATGGTTCAAAAAAACGTAAATTTTTTAAAAATCCATAATAGCAGAATTTTTTTACCTGAAAATCCTTTTTAATTTCTTGATAGATATCTTCCATATCAATGTCTCTTTAAAATATCTCCTCGTTTATTATCAAGTAAATTGATTACCATAATATTTAATTTTTATTATCTAATGCAAACTAAAGAGGTTCATGTTTTTCAAGATACATTTTTATTTCTCTATAGTTAAAACTATATTTCTATACCTCTTTTATTCATTATACACTTTATTTTTCAGATTTCTCAAATTCTATCACTACTTATTATCTCCAATATAACTAAGCAAACAATCTATGATCATTTATATATTTACTTCTAAAGGGTTTCTCTTCTGCCCTAAATATCCTTTTTCCGCTAATATCGAACATTGATGACCAGATAGTATCAAAGTTTAATTTCTTTTTATATTGGCATATTAATCCTGATTTTCCGCTTAGAATATCTCTTAAATAATATAACATCATTATCATTAATATTTTGTAAGGCATGATACATAGTTTGATACCTGTCAGCAGAACAATACACATTACTGTTATTTGCATCATATTTGTACATAACCTCAATGGAACTATTCCATTAACTTGTTTTCCAATAAAGATACCAGGCAATGATAAGCAATTTTGCCAGCACTATTAATGGAATTGAGATAACAAAAAGAACAAAAAGGTTTTCCAGTGCATTGAAAAAGAAAATGGTAAATATGCCTATGATTAAAATAATTAGCCCACCGGCTAGTTCCAATTTGAAAGTAATAAAAACAGCAATCAATAAGAATATCCAGGGTATGGTATTGGGGAAATTATTGACAATACCTTTCATACCGCCTCCCAAAGATTCTGCACCAGATAAAAGGGAGAAAACAAAAATCAGGACAGCAAGAACCAATAAAACAATTCTGGCAACATCTCGTATTACTTTTGCAATTTTATGAACTCCTTCCTTTCCCATTTTATTCTCCTTTATGATCAATTAACATAAATAATAATATAAAATCGTGTAATAATGTCTTTGTATATAATAATTGTATCATACCTCCAACCAGGTCTTCGCAAGCTGACTTTACTAATCTTAGAAAAAATATTATTTCAACTTAATTTATGGTAAAATAACAGAAAAAATATGAAAGAAAATTAATAAAAATTTAATAGGGGAGTTTTCATGAAAAAGAAAAATAGGTTGGTTATTTGTGGTTTTTTTCTTTTGTCCTTTATTGTGTTTTTAATTGTATTCACTACCTCGAGCTTTGCACAGGAATTTTCTGCCGAGATTAAGATTACTCAGCCTGAACAAACGTATCATTATGATTATTTCGTCAAGGATCATCTCTATCGTCTGGAGGGGGAAGACAGCAGCGGTGAACCTATGGTTATCATTGCCAACCGACAGGAGGATTCTTATATTGGTCTACATCCGATTATGAAATTTTATATGGAATTTTCCAGAGAAGAAATGTTTTTGTTTAATCCCATAATTGGATGGGAAATGCTTACCCGGGATTATCAGGAAGAGAAAGTCGGCATAGAAATTATTAATAGTTTGGAATGTGAAAAATATGTCTATACACAGGAAGGAATGGAGGGCACCATCGAAGCCTGGTATTCCCCTGAATTAAAGCAACGAATAAAGGTAATTGTCCCTCTGATTAACTCAGAACAAAGTACCTTTTTGGAAGAATTTTAAATGCAGGGGGAGTATTAAGTGTACATGTAATCCCGTCCCTGATAAAAAATTTGATTATAGAAAATCTAAGTGATACCGATGCATCAATAATAGTCACCCCTTATCGTGACGGAAAAGCTATTGACAATCAAATTGTTGAAAAAACGATTTCGCCAGAGGGCAAGACAAAACCATCCTTCAGCAATAGTCTGAACACTGATTTAATAGAAATTAAAGCTAATGAAGGATCAATCAAAGTTACAGTTCTTCA
>LDZT01004583.1_pt1 | contig 15257 bp, 14 predicted proteins | sample 615521 | NCBI WGS metagenome assembly LDZT01 (sample SAMN03408292, study PRJNA278302) | terrestrial metagenome | isolation source: oil reservoir sample SB1 | place: USA: Alaska, North Slope, Schrader Bluff formation | collected 2011-09
TGGTTCCAGTATCATGGCTGACCTACCCAGCTTAACTCTTCCAGTATCATCTTAACATATCTAGTTGATATCAGGGTTATTATTATCGTACAAGTATCGGGCGAATAAGGAGAAAGGAGCCAGAAGACAGAAGCCAGGAGCCAGAATAAATTCGTATTTCGTATAAAAATAGTTAGCTAGTTAGTTGGTTACTTGGTTAATTATTTAAAGATTTCGTTTTAAACTGGTTAACTGGGTAACTAAATTAACATCTAGTATTTCGTGAATAGTATCTAGTGGAGAAAATATCGGATAGGATAATAACGTGTAGTGCATTAATAATAGATAATATATAAGGGCAAATCCTTCGTCTGATCATCATAAGACAAAAAAACAGTAATGAGTAATAAATTTCGCTTTTCAGGTTTCAAGTTGTAAGTTTGCAGGCAAGAAGCGGAGAGGTGATTGATAAGAAAGTCAGTTAGTTGTCTGACAGTTAATTAAATAATTAGTGAATTAATATTAACTAACTAACCAGCTAACTAAAAAATATGGGGTTATACTTAATATGTTAATAGAAAAAAAATTACCTGATTTATGGCTTTTTATAACGGTAATTATTCTAATGGCTATTGGTGTATGTATGGTTTTTAGTTCAAGTTACATTATGGCTTATAAATGGTATGGAGATAGTTATTATTTTTTAAAAAGACATTTAATTTATGCTATAATAGCTTTAATAGTATTTTTTTTCACTATATATACCGATTATCATTATTATAAAAAATTTACCCTGCCCATCCTAATCTTATCCATTACATTGCTATCGATGGTATATATTCCCAGTATCGGGAGATCTGCCGGCGGGGCAAGAAGATGGGTTAAGATAGGGTTTTTTTCTTTTCAACCTTCCGAAATTGCTAAATTTGCTTTAATCCTATATATGGCAGAGTCTTTAACCAGAAAACAAGCAAAAGATATAAAGACCTTTATTAGAGGGGTATTACCCCCTCTAATTATTATGTTAGTAATGTTTATATTAATTTTAAAGGAGCCTGACTTTAGTACTTCCTTAATTATTTTGGGCATTTATTTTATTATGTTATTTATCGGGGGAACCAGGGTAATTCAGCTTTATGCCCTAATAGTAGCAGCAATTCCCTTAGGAATTTTAATATTATCAAGAGAAGAATATAGAAGGACGAGATTGCTCTCCTTTTTAGATCCCTGGAAAGACCCGCTAAATAGCGGGTTTCATATAATTCAATCTCTGTTGGCCTTAGGGAGTGGAGGAATTTTTGGGATCGGATTGGCAGAGAGTAAACAAAAATATTTCTATCTTCCCGACCAACACACCGACTTCATCTTCTCTATAATTGGTGAGGAATTAGGGTTTATAGGTACTGTGGCAATAATTATTCTCTTTACAATATTGTTGTGGCGTGGATTTAGGATAGCTTTAGATTCCTCTGACCAATTTGGAACTTTATTGGCTGCGGGCATTACTTCTATGATAGTTTTTCAGAGCATCATTAATATTGGAGTAGTAACTAAGATGATTCCTACTACCGGTATTACCTTGCCTTTTATAAGTTTTGGAGGTTCATCTTTGATTGTAAATATGTTTTGCGCGGGAATTTTATTAAATATTTCCCGGCATAAAGCAAAAGAATAGGGAGCGTAATTGATGGCACTAAAGGTGATAATTTCGGGTGGTGGAACAGGAGGGCATATATATCCGGGAATTAGCTTAGCTTATGAGATAAAAGATAGAGATATAAAAAACGATATTTTATTTATAGGAACCGAAAGGGGACTGGAATCAAAACTTATACCCCGGGAGGGCTTTAAAATTGCAAAAATTAAAGCCCGGAGTATTAAGCGAAAAATATGTTTTGAAAATTTAACGGCTATTGTCATTTTTTCAATTTCTTTATTTCAATCTTATAATATTATAAAAAAGTATAAACCGGATATAGTTATTGGAACAGGCGGCTATGTAAGCGGTTCGGTTGTTTTAATGGCTGCGATATTGGGTATTCCAACTTTTATTCATGAGCAGAATGTAATACCCGGGATTACCAATAAATATTTGTCTCGTATTACCAGAGCAACATTTTTAAGCTTTAATCAGTCAAAAGAATATTTTGGTAATAAAGCAAAATTGATTTTTACGGGCAATCCCATACGTTTTAAGAATATTACACAGAATATAGACAGAGAGTATAAAAAATTTAACCTTGATTCTTTAAAAAAAACCATATTGGTATTAGGAGGCAGCAAGGGAGCAGCTTCAATTAATAGAGCTGTTCTGCAGGGTGTCGATTTAATAAAAGATGTTATAAAAAACAACTGGCAAGTTTTATTGATTAGCGGGCAAGATGATTATGATAACATTATGAAAATGGTGGGAGAGGACAATAAAATATTTTCGGTAGAACCTTATCTGTATGATATTGAAAAAGCCTATTCTCTGGCTGATTTAGTAATCTGCCGAGCGGGAGCCACAACTTTAGCTGAGATCGGGGCTTATGGTTTACCGGCAATTTTAATACCTTATCCATATGCTACCCATAATCACCAGGAACTAAACGCCAGAATTTTTTCAAGAGAAGGGGCTGCAATATTAATTTTAGAAAAGGATTTATCCGATAAGAAGTTAGCCCAGGTTTTACTCGATATATTAAAAGATAAAAATCGATTAGAAATGATGGCCAAGAAGAGTATAGAATTAGGTAATGAAAATTCAGCTAAGAAGATAGTAGACTATATTTCTGATTACATTAAAAAAATTTAAAAAATATATAAAAAGTGTATCGTATATCGAAAAAGAAAAAGTGAAAAGTGGCTTTAAAAACGATATACTATATACGATATACGACATACGAATAGGAGTGGAATTATAGTTAATGAATGAAAAAAAATTACATATACATTTTATTGGAATTGGCGGATTGGGAATGAGCGGCTTAGCCTCAATTTTTCTTGATTCAGGTTATAAAATCAGCGGTTCTGACATTGTAACTTCAAAGATAACTAAAAGATTGACTGATAAAGGAGCAACTATTTTTAAAGGTCATAATGAAAATAATGTAGAGGAGGCAGATTTGGTAGTAATTTCATCCGCAATCCCCGAATCTAATCCGGAAATAAGGGGTGCCAGAGACAGGAAGATTACCATGATCAAAAGGGCTGAGATGCTGGCAAGGCTTATGGACAATAAATATGGAATAGCCGTTGCCGGTACACACGGTAAGAGCACCACTGCTTCTATGATAAGTTTATTATTAGAAAAAAGTGGTTTCGATCCTACTGTAGTAGTGGGAGGAGAACTAAACAATTTTAAAAATAATGCTAAATTGGGGAAAGGAAATCATATAGTTGTAGAAGCTGATGAAAGTGATGGTTCGTTTTTGGAATTGAATCCACAAATGGCCATAGTTACCAATATAGAAGATGATCATTTAGATCATTATGAAAATATGGAAAATATTCTAAAAGATTTTAAGGAATTCATTGACAGAGTACCTGATAGTGGACGAGTCATCTTGTGCAAGGATTGCGATAATGTGAAGGGATTGGTAAAACAATATGGGAGAAATTATGTTTCTTATGGAATATTTACTGAAGCGGATTTAATGGCTAAAGATATAAAATTAGATAAGTTAAATTCTAAATCAAAAATATACTGGCAGGGTGAAAAAATCGGTGAACTTTATTTAAAGGTTGCCGGATATCATAATATTCTAAATGCTTTAGCAGCAACTGCTGTTGCCCGGGAACTGGGAATAAATTTTACGGAAATTACTAAAATATTGGAAACCTTTCAAGGGGTACATAGAAGAATGGAAATCGTTGCCAATTTGGACGACAAAATATTAATACTTGATGATTATGCTCATCATCCTACCGAGATTAAAGCAACTTTGAGCGCCTTAAGAAGCAGCTGGCAAGACAGAAGAATAATTGTCGTATTTCAACCTCACCGTTACAGTAGAACTAAACTTTTAGCAGAAAAGTTCGGTAGGGCATTTTTTGACGCCGATTGTGTAATTATCAATGATATTTATTCGGCCAATGAATCACCGATATCCGGAATTAGCGGAGAAACCATATTTAAGGAAGTTAAAAAAACCAATCATAGACAGATAAAATATTTGCCCTCTAAAGATGATATTTTAAGTTATTTATCTGAAATTGTTCAACCCGGAGATATAATAATAACCATGGGGGCGGGGGATATTTGGACTGTTGGTCAGGAATTGGCCGAACAATTAAAGAAAACAAAGGAATTTTAATTTTATTTGAAAATGAATATAGATATTATAAAAAATGAGTGTAAAAAACAAGGAATTGACAGCATAGTTAAATACAATGAGCCATTAAAGAATCATACTTCGCTAAGAATTGGTGGACCTGCTGATGTTTTTTGCAGCCCTGGAAATGTCGAAGATTTAAAAAAAGTCGTTTCTATTTCCAAAGAACATAATATACCTTTCTGGGTTATAGGAAATGGAACAAACTTATTGATTTTGGATAGCGGCATAAGGGGTTTAGTAATTAACTTAAATAAAGGTTTTAAAAAAATAGAATTTTCTGATAAAATTGTAAAAGTAGGTGCGGGAGCTTCATTAGTATATCTGAGTAAAATAGCTTTGAGTAGAGAATTGAGTGGATTAGAATTTACCTGTAATGTTCCCGGGGCTTTAGGCGGTGCCATAATTAATAATGCCAGTTTTAAAGGAAATTGTATGGCGGATGTAGTACAAGATGTAACTTTTTTGACCTGGGAAAATAAGATAGAAAGAACATCCAAATTTAATTTAAATTTTAATTACCGTGAATGTAATTTAAAAGGAAAGCCAGTGATAATTTTAGAAGCAACTCTGCTGCTGAAAAAGGGGAATAAAGAAGAAATTGAATCTAAAATAAAACAAAATATTGAAATCAGAAAAACCAGACAGCCTTTGGATAAATTCAGCGCAGGTAGCATATTTAAAAATCCACCGGGTTATTATGCCGGAGAATTGATAGAAAAGGTTGGAGCGAAGGGGTTATCTCGGAGAAACGCCCAGGTCTCTTCCAAACATGCTAACTTTATAATAAATAATGGCGGTGCGTCAGCAGGGGATATTCTATATTTAATTGAAGAGATAGAGAAAAGAGTAAAGAGAAATTTTGGAATAAAATTAGAACGAGAAATAGAAATTTTGGGAGAACCTTAAAATTAGTATCGCGTATCGCGTGAAGAAAATAGAAGTCAGTAGCCAGAATCCAGAAGCCAGAATAAATTTCTATCGTGTATTACGTGAAGAAAATAGTATATGGTTGGTTAATTAGCTGGTTAAGAAAATAGAAGATAGTGTATAGGGATAGAACATAGTAATAAGTAGGGGTTCGATTTATCGAACCCGCCAGATGAAATTGACCAAATAACTCGGGGCGGATGAATCCGCCCCCTACAAAACAAAATCATAAATTTTAGAGTGTAGATATTTCTCCTGTTATACTCTACGCTAAACGCTGTACGCTATACGCTAATATCAAAGGAGTTCTTTATATAAGTGGTAACGAGATTAAATAACAAGAGAGAAGAAGAGAAGGGATTAGAAGAGGAGGAAGAAGGAGAAAAGCATCAACCTTTAGCAGTAAAAGTCGCCAAGATATTAGTTTTTTATTTGGCTATAGGTTTTTTAGGCTGGAATTTTTTTACTTTTATATTTAGTTCAAACTTTTGTAACATTGAAGAGGTCATTATTAAAGGCAATGATTGTCTAAGTAAGGATGAAATATTTTATAAGTCCGGGATACAATTAGGTGAAAATATCTTTAAGTTAGATCTAAAAAAATCTAAAGATTCTTTGATACAGGAACCCCGGATAAAAGAGGCAGAAATAAAGCGGGTAATACCTAATAAAATTATTATTTCCATAAAAGAAAGAAAAGCAGCGGCATTTGTATGTATCGGAGAGGAATGTTTTACCTCCAGCAAAGAAGGATTAATTTTATCTAAAATCGATAAACCGGAGGAAGGATTTGGTCTGCCCCTGATATTAGGATTAGAAATTGATGAAATAAAAATAGGAGAAATTATAGATAAACCTGAATTCAGGACGGCATTAGAGAGTATTAATTCAGCAGAAGTGATAGTGCCCAAGAAATTTTGCCGAGTAGAAATATTATCCCCGGACGATTTTATGATTTACAATAAGGATGATACCTTAAAAGTTAGAGTGAATAGGCCAGAGGTGATTATTAACAAGGAAAATTTGTTAAGAGAAGCCCTGGAAAAAATTGAAAGGGAAAAATTATTAGTAGAATATATAGATATTCGCTTTAAAGACAGTTTAGTAATAAAACTAAAAAAATGATGTTTGTAAAATAAAAGACATTAGTTTATTTACTTTAATTTTTTAATAGTGTATGATATTTTAAAGCATACGGGAGGTTATGAATATGGGAACAGATGATATTGTAGTTGGTTTGGATATAGGTTCCGGAAAAGTTTGTACAGTTATAGGTGAATTAGTCGAGGATAACCAGATAGAAATCATTGGTGTAGGCACAGCCCCCTCCTTAGGAATAAGAAAAGGAGTAATTATAGATTTAGATCAAGCTATCCAATCAGTAAAAGAATCTGTTGAAGGCGCTGAACGTATGGCAGGAACGCGCATTAATTCTGCTTTTGTTTCTATTGCCGGAAGTCATATATCATCTGTAAATAGTAAAGGTGTTATTGCTATTTCCGGTGAATCCCCAGAAATTACTGAAAACGACATTGAAAAGGTTATAGAAGCTGCTAAAGCGGGAATAGTTTCTTCTGAGAAAGAATTGATTCATACCTTAAGTCGTGAATTTATAGTTGATGGCCAAAGCGGAATATCAGATCCCCTGGGAATGTCAGGAGCAAGATTAGAGTGTAAAGTCCATATTATAACCGGTTCAATTACCGCCGTGCAAAATTTAATTAAATGTGTAGAAGGGGCGGGGTTGGATATTGAGGAGATAATTTTTGGAACCTTAGCTTCCAGTAATGCAGTTTTAAGTAATGCTGAGAAAGAGTTAGGAGTTTTATTAATTGATATTGGTGCGGGGACTACTGAAATATCAATTTTTATTGAAGGTGAATTGGCTTATTCTGCAGTTTTACCGGTTGGAGGTATTCAGATAACCAATGATTTAGCCGTTGGTTTAAGAACTTCTATAGAAGAAGCTGAAAATATAAAAATTAGTTCTGGAAGTGCAGTTGAAGATAATACTTCTCCTGAGGAATCAATAGAGGTTTCCAGCATTAACGGAAAGGATAAGCATAATGTATCCAAAAAGTATTTGGTAGAGATAATTGAGCCTCGGGTAAGTGAGATATTTGATTTGGTAGGAACTGAAGTTAGAAAATCCGGGTGTTATAATATGATTCCTGGAGGAATAGTTATAACCGGAGGAAGTTCTTTGTTGCCTGGAATCTCAGAGGTTGCAGAAAAGGTCTTAAATTTACCCTCTCGATTAGGAAGACCCCATTACGAAGGGGAGTTAGCAGATATGATAAATGACCCATCATATTCTGAAGCAATTGGATTGTTGAGTTTTGCTACTAAAAAGTATTCTATCGGAAGATCATTTCAATCGACTAAAAGAAAAACAGGAGTAAAAAATATTTTTACTAAGATTATCAGCTGGTTGAAAGATTTTTTTTAGTTTTTTTTATTGCCTTTAAATAGGTTAATATTCCATTATTTGCGAGGAGGTTACAAATTGTTTAACCTTAACAATAAAGTAGGAGAGTTTATCGATATAAAAGTAATTGGTATCGGCGGCGGAGGTGGGAATGCTGTTAATCGAATGATTGATGCGAAATTACAGGGGGTTAATTATATTTCCGCTAATACTGATGCTCAAGTGTTAGCCTTTTCTAACGCAGAACAAAAAATTCAAATCGGTAGTAGGATAACTAAGGGCTTAGGTAGTGGATCGAATCCTGAAATTGGCCGTAAAGCGGCGGAAGAAGACAAAGACAGGATTGCTAAAGCTTTAAAAGGATCAGATATGGTATTTATCACCGCTGGAATGGGAGGAGGAACAGGAACCGGTGGTGCTCCTATCGTTGCTCGGATATCTAAAGACTTAGGTGCCTTAACAGTTGGAGTAGTAACCAAGCCTTTTTCTTTTGAGGGTCATAAAAGGATGAGGCAGGCTGAGGAAGGAATAAAATTATTAAAAGAATGTGTAGATACTTTAATTGTAATACCTAACGATAGATTGCTTCAGATTGTTGAGGAAAATACTTCTATGTTGGATGCTTTCAAAATTGCAGATGAGGTTCTACTGCATGGTATTCAGGGAATTACCGAAATTGTAGTCGAGCCAGGTTTAATAAACGTAGATTTTGCTGATGTAAAAATGATTATAGAAAATGCCGGTACAGCTATAATGGGATTGGGAAGAGCCAGCGGTGAAAATAGGGCCATAGAGGCAGCTCAAAGAGCCATAAACAGTCCAATTTTAGAGACAAAAATTGACGGAGCTAAAGGGTTGTTGTTTAATATCAGTGGGAGTTCAAGTTTAACTTTGCATGAAGTTAATAAAGCTGCTGAAATAATTTCTAAGGCAGCTAATCCGGAAGCAAATATTATTTTTGGAGCGGTAATCAATAAAGGGTTAAATGATGAAGTAAAGGTAACAGTGATAGCTACAGGATTTGAAACCTTAGAGAAGATAAAAGAAGAACCCAAGCTTGAGGAGATTGATTTCGATAAAGATGAGATAAGTTATAATGATTTAGATATACCTACTTTTCTAAGGGAGAAAAAGTAAAAAGATAGCGCATAGCAATTTAGTCGTTAGTATAAAATATAAGTTGCAAGATACAAAATGCAAGGTGCGCGTTTATTTAGTTATCCGGCTAACCATCTTCACGAGATATTGTATGCTTTCTTATTCTGACTTCTGAATTCTGCCCTTTTTTTATTTACCAGATACGAATTTAACCAGCCAGCTAACTAAGCATAAGAAATTCTTTTTTTTTAGAAATATTACTAATTCTATACTAATTCTATATTGACATTTCCTATATATGGTGTAATACTATAAATATAGTTCTACATTTAGGGGTATAATATGAAATGTCCTTATTGTGGTTATTACGATACTGGGGTAATTGAATCCAGGCACATAGAAAATGAATTAGTAATTAGAAGAAGAAGAATTTGTAAAAAATGCAATAAAAGATTCACTACTTACGAAAGAATTGATTTAATTCCTCTGATGGTAATAAAAAAAGATGGTCGGAGAGAACCTTTTTCTCGGGAAAAGATTACCAATGGCATTATTAAAGCCTGTGAAAAAAGACCAATTAGTATAGAGACTATAAATAATTTAGTAAACAACATAGAAGAGACCATAAAAAGTGAAGGAGTGAATGAAATTAAGAGTAATCTAATTGGAGAATTGGTTATTTCCAGATTACGAGATTTAGATGAAGTAGCTTACGTAAGATTTGCCTCAGTATACAGGCAATTTAAAGATCTAAGTAGCTTTGTAAAAGAAATAAGGAAGATTAGTAAATAGAATAGATTATTTAATTGTATAGGAATTCCCTTTTCCCGTAGAAGCCTAATTCGTATCTCGTGAAACGTATCTCGTAAAGATGGTTAGCCAGTTAACCAGTTTACCGGTTACCCGGTTGAAGAATTAATATCAGGCTGGTTAACTGTATCAACTAACTTTTCGTCTGACAACTGAGAACTTGTATTTGAAATTAACGACTAGAATTAACTGGCCAATTGGTAAACCGGGTAACTGAGTAACCAAGTAACTGAATAAAATTGCATCTTGCATTTATACTAACAATCAATATACAAGCGGGCCTGTCCTCGTGAAAGTGAGTAACGCTTCTTGTATTCTGTGCACGATATATCGCGTTTCCACACCTGAATTCTGATTTTCTTAACGCGATGTTCGATATGCAATACGATAAACTAACGACTAATTTAATAATTATATTTTATAATGAGGTTTCAAAATGATACAGACCATCAAAAAGAGAGAAGGCCAATTAGTAGAATTTGATAAAAAGAAGATAACCGAAGCTATTTTTGCTGCTATGTTAGTAGCAGGAGAAAAAAATAAAACTATATCAGAAAAAGTAACCGATCAGGTAATTATAAAATTAGAAAAAAGATTCAAGGATAGAGTTCCGCAAGTAGAAGAAGTTCAGGATGTAGTAGAAGAGGTCTTAATTAGAGAGGGCATGGTAAAGGTTGCTAAGGCCTATATTTTATATCGGGATAAAAGGAGTAGAATTAGAGAGAGCTTAAAAGTTAGAAAAAAGGTAGAAAACCATGAAAGCACAACTGATCTTTCTCTGTTGGTTTCCACTCCAATCTCTGAGAACATTTTTCCCTGGGACAGAAAAAAAATTGTTCAAGCTTTAGTTAAAGAAGCGGAGCTGTCTTTAAATGTTTCTACAAAGATAGCTAAGGCAGTAGAAAAAAAGTTATTTGATTTAGGCTTGAGCGAGATTTCCACTTCTTTGATCAGAGAATTGGTTGACAATGAGCTGTTTGCCAGAGGATATGAACATAAGTGGAGAAAGCAAAAGATTATCGGAATGCCTACCTTTGATTTAAAACAATTATTTTTGTCTAAGAGTAAAGAAAATAGCAATATTGGGAATAATAATCCGGAAGCTATAAATTTGACTATTGCCGAAAATACTATCAAACAATATATGCTGCAGGAAGTTTTTTCTAAAGAAGTATCTAATGCCCATTTGAAAGGCTGGATTCATATTCATGATTTAGGCTACCCGAGAATTTATTGTTCCGGTCATTCTCTCGAATTTTTAAAAAAATATGGTCTTGAATTAGAAAATTTAGATACCTCTTCCGCCCCGGCCAGGCATACCAGAACCTTAACCGGACATCTAAATACTTTTTTGGCTTCTATGCAGGCCTATTATGCAGGTGCTTTAGGCATTGGTTATTTAAATATTATGTATGCCCCCTTTTTGGTAAATTCATCCTTTAAAGAAATAAAGCAAGAAGCGCAATATTTAATATTTAGCGGTTCGCAAAACGCCTTTTCAAGAGGAGGGCAAAGTCTTTTCCTGGATTTCAATGTTCACCTTGGTATCCCACACTACCTTAGAAATATACCGGCAATTGGACCGGGAGGGAAATATACCGGAAAAAATTACGGAGAATACGAGAAAGAATCACAATTATTTTTAAAGGCTTTGATGGAGGTTTGGAGAGAAGGAGATTGCCACGGAAAAGTTTTTGCTTTCCCTAAAATGGATCTGCACATTGATAGCAAATGTTTCGAGGACCCTGAACAAAAAGAATTATTAAAATATGCCTGTGAAATAGCTTCCGAGAACGGTTCACCTTATTTTATTTTTGATAGGGATGATATAAGCTTGGCTGCCTGCTGTCGATTAAAAACAGAGATAACTGATCAGGAAATGATACTGCATCCGGAAAAGTTAAGATTTGCCGGAATACAGAATGTTACTATCAATCTGCCTCAATGCGCCTATAAAGCCTTCCCCAATAATAAGATTTTCGGATCCTTCCTTGATACTAAAAATGCAGATAGCATAGAATTATTTTTAGAGAAAATTGATCAGGCTTTATGTTTGGCGGTTCAAGCTCATTTACAGAAGAAAAATTTTTTGAAAATGATGATGAAAAAACCAAGCGGACCTTTGTGGCAGATTGGTAAAACAGCTAAGGATGGCAACCCTTATGTAGATTTAGACGAAGGCACATATCTAATAGGATTAATCGGTTTAAACGAGGCAGTCCAGCATATTACCGGTAAACAACTGCATGAAAGCGAGGACGTTTTTAAATTAGGATTAAAAATTGTATCTTTTATGAGTTTAAAATGTAGAGAGTATAGTGAGAAGTTTAATTTAAAATTATCCTTAGAGGAATCTCCCGCTGAAAGCGCAGCGGGCAGGTTAGCTAAAATCGATTTACAGGAATTTCCAGATAGCAAAAAAGTTATAAAGAGAAATTCCAATGTAGACGAAAGTTATTATACCAATAGTATCCATTTTGCTGCTTCAGCACCAGTAGATTTGATTACTCGAATTATTAAGCAGAGTAAGTTCCATCCTTTAATAAAGAGTGGGGCGATAATTCATGCCTTTGTAGGGGAAAGTCGACCTTCACCAGAGAGTATCTATAATTTAGTTAAAAAAGTTTGGGAACATACTCAGTGTTCTCAACTTACTATTTCGCCTGAGTTTACCATATGCAATACCTGCAGTGAAGTTAGCAGAGGATTGCAGGAGAATTGTATTGGTTGTGGAAGTGAAGATGTATATGGAGTAACCAGGATAGTGGGATATTATAGCAAAATAACCAACTGGAATAAAAATAAGATCGGTGAACTAAAAGACCGACATTCTGGAAATTATAAATTAGTTGTTAGTGAATAGTAATTCGTATCGAGTATCGCGTTAAGAAAATCAAAATTTAGGAGTAGATACAGCGATATATCGTGCCTAAAGTAGGACAAGCGTCTCGCCTGTCTATTAATTCTGACCTATCTTTGTTAAACTAAAAAGTTAAAGCTAAAAGCGAAAAAACATAATTCAAAACTTAAAACCTATAAAATCTTCAGGTCTTCCGGTCTACTAGTCGCTTTAGTTAACCAGTTTACCAGCAAATTGTGTAATGCGTAACATGTGATAAGTGAACTGTTTTTAAAAATTCATAAACATTATCTTACTACTCATTACTGTATTTTATGCGAGATACGATTCACGAGATACGAGATAGGTCCCTACAGGAAAAGGAAATTCCTATATAATAAATTAGAAGAGAGTAAATTACTATGAAAATAAAAATATTCTGGCAAAAAAATTGTCCTCATTGTCCGGAAGCTAAAAATACAGGAAAACAATTGGAAAAAGAGGCGGAGGTTCAATATTTTGATGTAGATACAGTTGATGGTCTGGCGGAAGCAAGTTATTATGATATTGCATCCACTCCTTCTATAGTAGTCTTAGATAATAATGATAATGAGATCAAAATATGGAGAGGGAAGACCCCTCGCTTAGAGGAGATTAGAAAGGAAGCAGCAATTTGAATATTACCATAAAGCAAATGATTGAAACCTCTCTGATTGATTGGGAGGGAAAAATTGTTTCTACTTTGTATCTTCCCTCGTGTAATTTTAGGTGCCCCTTCTGTTATAACTGTGATTTAATATTACATTCGGATAATTTTAAAAACATTTCTCAAAAAGAAATAGACAGTTATCTCTTAGAGAGAAAAGATTTTATCGATGGTATATGTATGAGCGGAGGAGAGCCCACTCTATACCCCGATTTACCTGCATATTTTAAAGAAATAAAGGATAAAGGTTTTTTGATAAAACTGGATACTAATGGTACTAATCCAAAATTATTAAAAAATCTCCTAGATTTTGGCTTAGTAGATTATATTGCTATGGATATTAAATCATCATTAGATTTTGATAATTATTCTAAAGCAGCGGGCATCAAAGATAAAATAGTTTTAGAGAAGGTAAAAGACAGTATCGAATTAATAATAAACTCAAAAATTGATTATGAATTCCGCACTACTGTCGTACCCTTATTGCATTCCGAGGAGACCATTATGAAAATTGCCAGGTATATTACGGGGGCAAAAAAATATGTCTTACAGAATTTTTCTCCTTTAGAGAAGACCCTCGATCCTTCTTTTCAAAAGATAAAGCCTTATTCTGACGAGAAGATTCAGGAATTATCGGAAAAAGCCAAAAAGTATGTTCCCAATTGTTGTTGGAGATGAGGATAACGATTGACCAGGTAACTAATCCTAAACTAGATACGATTAACGAGATACGAGATACGTATTTAGTCGTTTGTGAAAAAAAGTACAATTATTTTAAAGAAAAAGAAGGATTTTTTTAAATTGATGTCGTATATATGTAAAAGTGTTTTATTGTTATCTAAATATGTTATATTATATAAAACTATTTTGAATCAAAATTAGTACAATTAAATAGATCTTTATTCTGGATGAAAATAATGGGAGAGGGTTTTTCTATTACAGAAAAAAAGCCAAAGGGGCAAGATGTATGATACATTTAAACTCTCAGGCAAAAGGACCATTGCCGGACAGAACTCTGGAAAGTTTTTTAATAAACACCGAAGGGGTAATTTCCGTTTTTTGGAAAAATCTCTCAGGTAGAAAGACAGGGTAAGAAATTCCGTTGGAGTATCTTACCCTTTTTTATTTTAATACTGTATAAGCATTAAAAAATATTTCCAAAAAGAAGAGGTAGCATGAACCAAGATTTTAAATTAGAAGAACTTGGACAAATAAAATATTTTAGCTGTAGAGAATTGGATAGCACTAACTTAGTAATAAATGCTTTTACCATAAGATTTGGCGGAGTAAGCGAGTCTCCTTTTAACAATCTTAATTTGGCCTATAATGTAAACGATAAAGAAAGTTATGTAGCAGAAAACAGAAAAATAATTTTGGATGTTTTGAACATTGATTATCGAAATACTGTATCAGCACAACAAGTCCATAAAGATAAAATAGCTCTTGTAAGAAAAGAAGATAAAGGCAAAGGAGCTTTTAAATATTCTAACGGGATTGCGGAAACTGATGCCTTGATAACGGATACACCAGGCATACCACTTTTGATGTGTTATGCTGATTGTGTGCCTATTTTTATTTTAGACCCAATCAAAAAAGCTGTTGCCTTAATTCATAGTGGAAGAAGAGGGACAGAATTGGAATTAACTCTAAAGACTTTAACTAAGATGAAAAAAATCTTTGAGACGAATCCTCGCTTCTGCCTGGCTGCCATTTTTCCTTCTATTGGTCCCTGCTGTTATAGTATTAAAGAGCCAAATAAAATTGATAGTTATTGGCTGAATAAAGACAAAATTAATAGCGAAGCAACTTCTAAGCAAAATAGAAGTGGACGGAGTCTTGATTTGAAAAAAGCAAACTATTGGCAACTGATTAAAGCCGGGGTACCGGAAAAGAATATTTTTGTTAATGAAATTTGTACGGCAGATCACTCTGAACTTTTCTTTTCCTACCGAAGGGATAAGGGAAATACTGGTCGTATGGCTGCCATCTTTATGTTAAAGTAATAAAAATAAATATTTTAATACGGAGGAAGGTATGCGGATAAAAGAGCACCCCATTTTAGAATTTAATCAAAAGGAAAAGATAAAATTCACCTTAGATGGGAAAGAATTAGAAGGCTATAAGGGTGAGCCTATTGCCTCTGCTCTGGTG
>LDZT01000076.1_pt1 | contig 15233 bp, 11 predicted proteins | sample 615521 | NCBI WGS metagenome assembly LDZT01 (sample SAMN03408292, study PRJNA278302) | terrestrial metagenome | isolation source: oil reservoir sample SB1 | place: USA: Alaska, North Slope, Schrader Bluff formation | collected 2011-09
ATCAATAGCCGTGCTAAGAGTTTCGAGCGTGTTGATAACGTTGGCTTCTGCTGCCGGGACATCTGCTTCAGGACAAGCGTCCTCAAAGCAAAATACCATCGTAGTCAGCGCGGGCATTTCTTTGTTGAGAATCTTGCTTGCAAAATCCTTTGTGCCGGGCATGTACATGGCAGCGCCAAGACAAAAACGCAAAAACTCTCTGTCCGAATACTTGGAAAATTCTTCTGGCTCCTGTGCGAATTTGAACTCCTGATTGTACTTGTTGTGTCTCATTTCCAATACCTCCTGTGCGGTTATGCCGCTTATTTAATGCTCCCTTTAGGCGATTGAATTGCCTCAGGGTAATAGGTGTCAAGCATTCGCTTTACCAGCGAAACCTGCTTTGCTCTCTTCTTCGCATCGTCGGTTGTTGAATCCCAACTGTGTGTTTGTGCAACCGAACCGCCGGTTTTCAGATATATAGGCGCTGCAACGCGCACCATCTCCGGCACTTCGTAATGGCGGATAAAACCACCAGTTGACGCCGGATTTTCTGTATGAATGTCAATCGGAATATCAATTGCCTGACGTATTGCCGCCAACATCTGAAGCTGAATATCACGAACCGGATTGATGGAGTTGGCGCCAATCATCTCAAGCAGTTTTGCCGAGCAAGGGTTACCGTGACCGGTATGTGCAGATACTTTGAAACGGCAATTTGCAGGTATCTGACCGGCTTTTCTCATTTCGTTCAGCAGCCAGAGACAGCCCTCGTCATATACAAGGAATGAACTGCATCCGAAAGCCGCTGCACGCTTGACATCCTCTACTGCTCTAACGACCTGTTCCTGTCCACGAAGTCTGTAGCCCATACGTGCACCTTCAGGTGTATTAACAGATGCACTAGTATCCGTTGTCGCACGAGGGCCGATAGCAAGGATAAGATCTGTCTGCGCCTCTTTTGCCAGACGAACCATTTCTATGATTTCGTTATCCATGAGCATCATGATACCTTTGGTCTGTGTAACACGATGCAGATAGATTTCATACCTGTCCATTGCCTCCAGCAAAGCTTCCATAACCTTCGGCCCTTGGATTCCAGGCACTTCAAAACGATACTGCCCGCCGTCCGCAAACCGTTTTTCAGAAGTCGTCAAATCGTAGGCATCGCCACCGGGCAAGCCAATCGACTTCAAGAATTCCCTTGTTTCTTTCATGTGCATTTTCCTCCTTGTTTCTTTTTGAGTTCGTTCATGAACCCATTTATCAGTTCTAAGTGTGATGATATATTGAGTGGCGGCAGCTTACTGTTTAACCCCTTCTTGACCCGCACATCAATGAATGCCGCTTTACCGCTTTCAACAAGGTTCCGGACAGCATCGATAATTTCTTCCCTTGTTGCAGATGGATGCTCAATTGTCCGATATCCTGCGCCTTGCGCAATTGTTGTAAAATCAACCTTCATTCCTGCCGAAGGTTGCCCTCCAACGGATTCGTGTGCTCCGTTGTTCAAAACCACATGCAAGAAATTCGGGACATCGAGATTGCTTACCATGGATAGCGCCCCCATGTGCATCAGCGCCGCAGAATCTCCGTCAAAGCAGACCACCTTACGATTCTTGTTCTCCAATGCCAAGCCCAACGCAATGGATGAAGCGTGACCCATGGAACCCACGTTCAGGAAATCACAATTGTGCCCTTCGCCACGCTTTTCCCGTAAGAAATATAGTTCTCTCGTGGCTCTTCCTGTAGTGGCAACATAGATAGTGTCTTTTGGCATTGCATCCAAGACAGCTTCTATTGCTTCTTCACGGAAAAGTGGGTAACCGTTCTCCACAGGCGCTGTGGATTTTTTCTCAGCGGCAAATACACCTTTTCGCGCGACAATTGCTGCGATTTTCCTTTCCCGCTGCGCTTGTTCTATAAGCTGTTTGACCTGTTTCTCAAGCAAGTCGTCATTATCTTCAGCTACAACAAACGGGATTTCCATCAAATCAAGCAGCTTTGTTGTAAGTTCTCCCTGCATCTTGTGTTGCGCATGATCGCCTGTTCCCGGCTCGCCGCGCCAGCCAATAAGCAAAACAATCGGAACGCTATAAACGTCTTTACCCGCCAAAGATAACAGCGGGTTAATTGTATTCCCCATACCGGAATTCTGCATGTATACCAGCGGAATCCGTCCTGTGCTGAAATAGTATCCGGATGCAATTGCAACAGCATTCCCTTCGTTTGCAGCGATTATATTCTTTTCATCAGATACATTTTCAAGCAAGCAATTACAGAACCCGTTAAGGTATGAATCCGGTACTCCGGTAAAGAAATCCACACCTGCATCAAGCAAAACGTTTAGGAATCTCTTTTGATTTATCATTCAAAACCGCCTCCTGTCACTTTGTTTGCGCTGGCTTATAAATTGTGAAGTACTCCGGCGCATCCGCCTTGCTAACAGTCCAAGCATCCTCTATTGCTTTAACAACATCATCGGGAAGGCCCCCTTTGTTGACATAGGAGATGTTTTGTATCAGTTGTTCTCTGCGCGATGCGCCAATGATAATTCCATCGCCACGTTCCGGATTCAGCATAGAGTGATAAGCAAGCCAGCGATATGCCGCTTCTGTTATATTGATGTCATGCTTTTCACACACGGACTTAATTTCGTCTATAGCGTCAAAGTAAGAATCGTGCCAATATCTCTTCTGGTAGTTCGGTCTATTTGTGAATCGGCCGTCCTTTATCGCCTTGTCCTTATACTTATCTGTCATTAAGCCGCCCGCGAGCGGATTGTATGCGTAAAAGCGCATGCCGTAGTAATCGAGAGCCTTGTTGAGTTCCCTCTCCGCATGTCTGCTCAAAGGGTTATACAGTCCTTCATAAACTGCAGGCAATATCCAGCCCCGCTGTTTACAGATGTTATATGCCTCGGCTACAAGCCATGCCGGGAAGTTGCTTAGTCCAAGTTCATAAAATTTACCCTCTTCATGCAACTGCGCACACGCTTCAAGGGCTGACTCGACGGGTGTGTTTGGATCGGGAAAATGAAGATACAGGATATCCGCATGGCCGAGCTTCATCCGCTGCAGTGATTCAGAAAACTGTGATAGCACAGCATCCTTGTCCAGTCGGCCTGTTATCCGTGGATTTACCTTTGTAGCGATACTGAACGGTCGGTTCAGCTTCTCCAATGCTGTGCCTATCAGCCGTTCGCTCTCGCCTTCGTTATAGACATACGCTGTATCAATCTCGGAGTATCCGTATTCACCGAATGTCTCAATCATATCCCGGGCGTCTTTTCCGAATAGGCGCTCGCCAAATTGCATGGCGCCTAGTATCAAATTTATTTTGTTCAATTCCTGACCACCTCAAATAATTTCGCACATATCTGTTACACAATTACTTTCTTCATTGCACATTTCAATGATTCTGCTGCCTTCCGCCGCTGAGCGACCGGCATACTGCAGCAAACTCATAAATCGATCTTTAAATTCTATATCGCTCATTGGGTTCTCTGGTTCGCCCTTGGGAAAGTCTACTTGCTCGCTGATTTCTTTTCCGTTCTTTAGCCTAATAGTCACTACAGCGGTTTGTACTTTGGGGAATTGCGCCGAAAATTCAGCGTCTGTTTGAACATGTACCTTTTTAACCAAGTCCAAGATAGTTTCATTCATCACATGTTCATTATCGTACTCAATCAGACCGGCTTTTCCTTCAAGCAAGCCAACTGCAACGCCATACGGGATGCTCATCTTGGCTGAGCCTGTACCTTTAATATCTGTGTGTTCATGTCCGATTACCGCCAAATCATAAGTGCTTACGACGATCTCTTGGATTTTTTGAGCGTCTACTGTTTTTCCAAGCTTAATTGCCGTCTCAATCGCCGGATGGCAGTACCTGCATGCTGCATATGGCTTTGTGTAGGATTTCTCAATTGCATAGGTTCCATTGAGAAGTGGCTCGCACAGTTCGATTTCTTCAGAACCGGCCATCATCTTCAGATATCCTCTACCGCCGCCAAGCACATCATGATGCCCGATAAATCCTGCTTTTGCCATCTGGGCTGCTATCAAACCAAGCAAGGCGCTCTTAGCCACGTTATAAGGCTTCAGTTCCGACTCATCGTCCAGCACCTTCAGCATTCCTGTGGCGGATACTGCGGCTATTGCAAATGCATTCCTTCTCTCGGCAGGGGAAAAGTCCAGCAGATAAGACGCAGCTAATGCAATTCCCAATACGCCACACGTTCCTGTCGCATGGTAGCCCAAAGCCTTATGTTTAGGCTGGATGGAAACCGCCATTGTAAAGGATGTCTCGTATCCGATAATCGCTGCCCTGAGCATCTTATCAATGCTGATATGGTGTTTTTTTTTGAGCTTTGTCTCATTTGCTTTCGCACCGGCAGTTGTAACCGCAACGTAGTCAAGCAGAGACCTCTTTGCGCGATCTAATGCCGATTTTGGAATTTCTTTCTCAGCAACTGCCTCAACGCTGTGTAAAAGTTTTTCTGTTATATTCATTTCACCAATTCCTTCCGGCTGTGGGCTTCAAAGCCTTACCTTGGCTCCCTCCCCAGCTGTAGCTATCTTGCAAGCCTCAATAAAATCCTTCTCCGCGCTGGTCAGGAACTGCTCTTTTCGATAGAAAATGCACACTTTACGTTCAAGTTCAGATCCTATCTGTTTACCGACCTCATTTGGCAATTCCTTAAAAAACACTACTTCATTTTGATTATCATTGCCATACTCCACTATGTAAGACGGAACAATCATTGCTCCGAAGCCTTTTTTTACCAGAGCCAATGCAGATTCGATGGATTGGCACTCAATGACCGGTTCCGCTCCGCCGGCATAATCAAGAATTGAATTCATCACTTTCCACATTCTCTGGCCTTTCCCGATATTGATGATTGGTTGAGAACATAGTATATCGAGAGCATCTAACTCAACCATCGACTGTGGAACAGCAAGCAGAATGGACTCATTGAACAGGTCTTCCTGGGCAAAGCCCCTCGTCCCATCACTCAGCAGGCTGATTATCAAATCAAGATCTCCTCGTAACAGCTCCGCGTTCAACTGAGAAGTCGTTCTCTCTTTAATGATCACCTTGCCTTCAGGATTTATGGACTTAAACTTCTGTATAATATCAGGCATGATATAAGGTGCTCTTGATGGGCTGATACCGATTTTAACCACGCCGCTTCTGTTAGTTCTGATTTCATCCAGTTCCTTTTGAAGCTGATGGTCAGCGTCAATTATCTTTCTGCCTGCTGCAATGTACTTCTCCCCAGCAGGCGTGAGCTTGATTGGAACCGTTGTTCTGTCGAAAAGCTCCAGACCAAGTTCCCTCTCCGTCTTTTGGAGAAGTTTGCTCAATGTTGGCTGAGCAATGTGCAGGGCATCCGCAGCCTTAGATATGCTGCCATATTTTTCTATTTCTATAGCAATTTCAAACTGTCTTAAGTTTCTCAAGGGAACCTCCCGGCAAGATAAAGGAATGGTTCCGGGCTGCCAAGGCTGTCAGGCTGCCAGACAAGCTGTGTATAGACATTCCGCTACATTTGACCTCGCTACATTTGACCCCGTTTAATCTCACACTGTGTATTATAATTATTTTTTGTCTTATGAACAGTCGTATATGATATATAGCATATTGGCTATATCGTTGGCGTAAAATTAGGGGATCGAGGTGCTTTCCCCCTTCAAATTTAATTTTCATTCCTTAATTTCTCTGTGTCTATCAACGATCTCAACATGCTATTACCGTAAACAATTAAAGCACGGGAACAAGCGATAATTACTTATCCCCCGTATTTCGGACGGCTATATCGACAAGAAAAAACTTTACCTAGTCTATAACTTAGTTATTGTGTTTATTTCATCCTTCTCGTACAAACCAACAAACAAATCAAGGCGCATTATGTCATCTCCGTTATTATCAATGACATGAACAGTTTCGGCGATTTTTCTATGCTTTTGATTGAATTCTTCTATGCTATCCGCTTTAATTGTAATACCAGCTATGCGATCACTGCTGCTTGTTACACCACACATAATTGTCCCTTTTGACTTCAGACAATGAAAATCGGTCAAAGTGCCGTCTTGTATCAATTCCTGGAAACCAGCCAAATGATCAAATATACCAGGTTTGCAGTAAATAAAATCATTGACAATATATTTATTTTCAGGCTCATGGATCGTTACAGTTGGCTTGAGACCTAGCGTTAAATCGACAACCGCTTTGATCACGTCAAAACCGCATACATGCTGGATTAACAGATACTTCATGGCGCCGCCGGTACGTGCACAGAATTCCAGAATAGAAATGCGTTTGCCATCCGCAATCATCTGAATCAGCATGGGCGCATTTTTGATGTTGAACGCATCCGCAATCTGCTGCGCCACCCGACGGATCTGCGCCAGCACCATCTGGGAAGCGTTTACAGGATACCTTCCGCGAAAGATTACAAATCGATCTGCGTCTTTTATTTTTTCGCTGTTGGATACGCAAAGCAAATGTGCCTTGCCCTCCGCAACATATACGTCTACACTGATTTCCTCGCCGGCGCAGAATTCCTCTACAATTGCCGTTTTGGTACGGCTGACGTGAATAGCATCGTCAAAGGCATTACGCAGTTCTTTTTCATTGAGCACCTTGCGTACGCCCTTGGAGCTATAGGTATCTACGGGTTTTACGACCAGCGGATACTGCAAATGCTGAATGCTTGAAATATCCAGCGTATCCATCACCACATAATGTGAAGTGGGAACCCCATGCTCTACAAACACTTTTTTCATAATTTCCTTGTCGGAAACCTTCTGTGCCGTTTCATAATCCAAATAGCACGGCAACCCCAGCATTTCGGATACCTGTGCCACAATCAGCAACACCTGATCTGCGCAGACAGTGATCAGGAAATCAACCTTTTCCCGGACAGCTGCGTTCTTAACAGCTTCGACATCGAAAATGGGGATCTCATAAAACTGATCCGCATAGGGACGGGCAATTGCATTTTCGCTTCCGTCCGCAAGAATTGTTGTAATATTCCTCTTTTTGAGTTCTTTGATCAAAGCGATCTGTGGCAATCCGCCAGTCAAGACAAGCGCTTTCATAATGTTCGTCTACCGCCTTTTCTTCATCAGCAAACTCAGCTTCACTTTAATGGCAGAAGAATTGTTTGCGCTTTAAGGACGTTTATCCCAGTAGATTAATTAATTTCGGTCTGACCCCTCAATTCCGGACAATATACTTGTATTTCTCTTAAAAACCATACTTTTAGGTTAACTTACACGGTTTGCCGTTCTGCGAACTAACTACTCCGCCGGTGTGGCGGATGCTTCCACTGCCAAGGATATCCTTGCCGCCGCCAACCGCATAATCCCAATTCTCTCATCGTTTTGCTCAACTCTATTGTATATTATCATGTTGCTGCTATCAGCAGTGATATTGCATAAGATATTTTTGCATGTCTATCTGATTTACATCAGAAAACCGTTGTTTTCTTTTTTGACCTTGATTTAATTAGAGGAATTAAGAGCTTCCTTTTTTTATAAATCGCGATAACCGCAATTGCTCCAAATACAGCAACCACAGCATATCTTATGAACGTATGCTCGTATAAAAAGTAGCTGCATCCCATTACAAGGCAAACTGCTAGAATAACACACACAATATCCTTAATATTGATTGCGCTTCCGTAGCCAGCCTTTTTTACCAGAACATAATTGATGATAAACAGTACTCCGAATGCTGCAATGTCTATAAAGGGCAGAACCTGATAACTGTAGATCTGCAGCAAGAGGGTCTTTGCTGCAATACTCAGTGCGGTTACTATACTGGTATATACTGCTGTTTTAATAACGTTTTTGTCATATGTCAATATGATTGCAAACAGAGAGGTAACCGATTGAATAAATACTGCAACCACTAAGCCCGGAATCAAAGGGGCAGATCGCGCATATTTTGATCCGCCTAGAATCCAAACCACTTCTGGCGCCACCAAAATTACGGCTATCGCAACGGCAGATAGCAAGCCAACGTAAATCAGCAACTCGTGTTTTATCTTTTCTTCCTTCCGTTGCTGTAAATTATCCATGAGCCATGTTGTCAACGCGCCGGAAAGAGACTGGAACAAAACTGTAAAAATATGTATCGTACTCGACGCGATACTGACGATAGCTGTCGCCTGAGCCCCAAGGACGCTTTTGGTAATAATCGTATTGGACGAAGTCAGCAGGTATGCTGTCAAATAGTTAATAAGTAAGGGTAGTGATAGCTTAAACGCATATTTACAATGTTCTATCCGAAATGACTTTCCTCTTAGCAGCAGTATAATCATGCAAAACATGCCGATCAGTGCCGATGGTAAATAGTGGCCATAAATACGCGCAGACAGTTTTTGGGAATCGGGTAATATCACTACTGCTAAAAGAGCAATGGCAGTTGGGATAATTAGGTCAATTGTAGAAATTGCCGCAACTGATTTATAACGATACAAAGTCCTTTCCCGGCTCATATAAATCAACTTGCAGGATTGAAACGTCAACAAAAAAAAGAGGATATGAACATATTGTTCCGGGATGGAAACAATGTTAAATATCCAGCTTCTGCAAACTAAAAATAGCAGATAGATGATACCCGTTAATCCAAAGCTGGTAATCGTAATGGACGAAACATATTGATCGTAGTCCTTCGTATAATCATAGTATGCTCTTCCAAGCGTGTTATACAATCCCGCACTGGTAATGATCAATAATGTCCCCTGCCAACTGGCAAAATTAGAAAATTCGCCATAAGCCGTATCGCTCATCAATCGAGAAAAAATCGGTGTTGTAATAAATAATATTCCTCTAATCAGGACAATACTGGCTACATACCAAAAACCGGCCTTTACCGCAAGCGCCGTATTTCCGCGCTTTAATTTTTCTTGCATTTATCCACCCTATCTGTACCATCGCCATAAATTACGCCGGTTGTGCCGTGAACATGTCTATTCCGAATCAACTTTATATTCAACAGCTTGTCAAATACCCGTTCATTCTTTTAGAATCCTTATTGCGCGACAAGTTGCTTATGTGCAGCTTTGTTACTACTCATACACTGTGCTTTCAGGAGACTTGCCCTCTCGTACTGTGCTGTGTTATTGCCCTCCAGAAGGATGAAAACATAAAAAAGCATATAAAAGGTTCCGTGTGTATGCGCGCTAAAAAAGGACACAATAATGATTACAAGACTAATCCAGAAATATTGTGCTTTTAATTTAAATAAACCACGTACATAAAACGCGTATGACAAAACGATTCCAATCAAACCATATTTGTACATTGTAGCCATAAAACCAGGCATATTAAACTCAATACCAGAGGTTGAGTCGGCCACTCCGTACAATAGTGCAAACCCGGTGAGACTTTTAATAAGTGATATACTAAGGGTAATTCTCCCGGAAATCGCATTGTTTCCGCCTATATTACTACCTATAATTCTATCAACACTTTGTGTTAAAGTAGGTACGGTGAAATACAAACCCACTAACAGCACGAGAAATATCGTTAATATCAGTGTATTCCTCAGCTTAAAAATGTTCCTTAATCTAAAGATGTTCTTCTTGCCGCTTCTCAGCCCGAAATATAACGCCCATGCGCATGCCGCTACGCTAATTCCCATACCCGATGTCGACAACAGCAGTCCCAAAGTAAAAAGCAACGCTTTGCGTATTCTCCAGCGATTCGTATTTTTCGACAAAAGCATAATAAATAGATACGGAAAAATATATAAAAACATATGTGACGGCTCTAGAAAAAAAGCTGCGGGTCTGTAAAAATCGTAGTATCTTCCTGTAATTCCCACCAACCCTGTTTCTGCGCCGAGTATCCATTGATCGCATTCAGGCAACAGCAAGGAGGTTGGAACTAACTGCAGGTGGAATCCAAGCGCATAAAAACAAATATATTGAACAATAATACATACGCTGGCGGCCATCGCTACGTAATATGCCGATTTAATTAAATGTTTTACGTTAATACAACCAAGCGCAGCAGCCAAGTAATATATAATAATCACCATACCATGGGCAAATTTGTAAAAATCCGGCCCGTGATCTACCACCTTATACAGGCTAAACATAATCAATACAGCAACTACACTGGGACTTGCAATTTTAAAGCCGCGCATTCTGTTCAATAATCTCAGCAATACAAACGGAAAGAAGAAAATCAATATACTGAAACCGGCATTCACAAATGGACCTTTATAATGCTGAAGTATAGGACTAAGCGCTAGGAAAAAAGCACAAAATTTATCTAAAAATAGATTATTGCTTTCTCCAAAGGATACTAACTTAGAAAACTCCACTGTTGCTTTTTTCCGTTTAAAGACTATACTATTGTTCATTATAATCCCCATTCCGCCGTAATGCGTCAGCACAAATAGGATTGAAAGCGGGCTGTGTTTTTTAATGAGGAAGATTGATTGATAGCTTTTTATCTTGTTTGCTGTGGAGTAGATGCCCACAAAACCTTTTTTTGGTGAGAATGATTATTTCCGCCGCAGATGGTATTCATCCTCATTATAAAAAGAAACGCTTTTCTATCAAGTAAAAATAAAAGCGATTTGCGCCGTTTTTGTGATTGGTTGCACCAAAAAAACTGCCTTGACGTCTGCGAGGATTCCTTCAATTCGAAATACTGTGTTTCTATTTTGCAGCGTTCGTTGAAAAAGAAAACCAATTCCGTGATAGAGTCAATTGAGGGTTATTCCATTACACCGGAGCAGAAATTCCGTATGCGGATTGTCCTTTCTCATCTCGACTATATTGAAGGTACCATTGCACAAGTGGATTCTACTGAATATTTGCACCAAACCCGCTAAAAGAACCGAGTTTAATATTATGCGGTAAGCCTTGTTTATAGGCTGTTACTCAACAAATGTAATTTTTACAGCCTCTCTCATTCTACCTGAAACTTCTTTTACTGAATCATCAGGCAACATAATCCCGCGAAAAGCGATCAACACCACGGTATTCAAGCTTCACATCGGTGCCTTCTTTTTTGAAAACCAGTAAAAAGGTTTTAATGATGATCAGAATGTCTTGCCAGATATTAAATCCTTTAACGTATTCAATATCATATTGGATTCGCTCCGGCCATCTTATATTGTTACGACCTTTCACCTGTGCCAAACCTGTTACGCCCGGCCGCATTTCAAATCTAAGTATTTCTTCCTCTTCGCATCTAGGAGCCTGGTAATCCAGCATGGGGCGAGGACCGACAATGCTCATGGTCCCATTAAGAACATTGAAAAGTTGCGCCGTTTCATCCAAACTTGTTTTCCGTAAAAATTTCCCGAATTTAGTGATTCTGTTTTCAGACATTATTTCCGCGCCGTTTTCATCATATTGATTAATAATCATTGTTCTGAATTTATACATGGTAAACGGTTTCGCATTTTTTCCGATTCTGATCTGTTTAAACAACGCAGGACCCTTGGAAGTCAGCCGGATGACGATCGGTACAACAATAAACACGGGAATGACCGTGAGTAAAATGATACAAAGCGAACTTATTATGATATCAAAAAACCTTTTCAGAAATAGGTTTAATGTTCTCATGTCAATTTACCACCCTTTTCGTTTGCTAGCAACAGGATTAGGCATGCTGGAGACAGAATAGCTAGTGCTAAGGAAAAAGTGTGCAGCATCAAATATTCGCATCACATACCGGCAATTAATGCCGCCTAACCTTTATTTAGTCGGACAATTCTTGCCATACTCAGGGGCATAAACTGCTTTGTTCTCAGAACGCGCCTGTTTACACAAATCATTTTTTCTTTTATCATCAAACTTATTCCACATAAACTCTGCCAATTCTAAACTCAATTCCTGATTTCGTGGCGACAATTCACTAGGGTACTCTCTTGCTTCTCTCTTTTTTAGCAAATCATTGAAGGTTCCTATACAGCGAGCTGGTACCCCCCCCCAAATTTCTCCAGCAGGAACATCTATATTCACTAAACTTCCTGCTGCAACAATTGCATTAGGACCAATTCTCACATTTGGAAGAATTATAGAATTAGCACCAATAAAACAGTTGTCTTCGACTTCTATGCATCCAATATACTCATCAATAAGATGCTCACCAAGAACACGGTTCATAATGATATGTGTTGCTTCGTGAGTTACAAATAAAACATTTGATGCAACAGTAATATTATTGTGAAACTTAATCAATTTAGGATATAGGGGGATCTTTCTGAATTGCAAAGATACATTATCTCCCATAGAAGCAAATACTTCGTGCTTTCTCAAATAGCTCGCCCTCTTATGGGCACTTGGAATCAAATTGATTATTATGGTTTGATAAACACGTTTAATCATGTATTGTTACCTTACTCAAAACAGCTTCTTATTATTTCAATAACTCTATCCTGCTCTTCCGGTGTCATCTTGTTATTCGACGGCAGGCACAGGCCTCTGTCAAAAATGTCAGCGCCGACATCAATAGGCTTCCCGTCTTTACCAATGTCTCCGCCGTCGATATATGTGTCGCTCAAACCTCTGCCACTGCCCTCTCTTGTTACGAAAGCATTCATCCGATAGATAGGTTGCATGTGCATTGGCTTCCAGATGGGACGACCTTCAGCATTATATTCAGCAATGGTTTCCAGTATTTCTGTAGGGCATGATTTGCCGTGTTCAGGGACATAGACCGCTTTGTTCTCCGACCGTGCTTGCTTACACATAGCGTCAGGGTCGATGATAAGGCAAGAGAGCCAGTGATTTGGAACAGAGTTGACCTTATCAAAGGGATTCATACTAACCGGCAGTCCCTCAAAGCCTTTCTTGTAACGCTCGTAGATTGCCCTCTTCCGCCCGATGTGTTCATCTAAATATCCCCACTGCCCGCGGACAACACCAGCAATCACGTTAGACATCCTGTAGTTGTAGCCTAATTCTTCATGCTGGTACCACGGAGCATTATCTCGCGCCTGCGTACTCCACTTTCTAACCTTGTTCGCTGCATCCAGATCATCAGTCAGCAGCATTCCGCCGGAAGAACCAGTAATAATCTTGTTGCCGTTGAAACTGATGCAGTTGAACTTTCCGAAAGAACCGGTCTCTTTCCCTTTATATGTAGCGCCAAGGCTCTCCGCTGCGTCCTCAATAATCACGGCATTATGCCTATCACACACAGATTTAATCTCATCAATCTTTCCCGGTGTACCATAAAGGTGAGCGACCACAACAACCTTAGCATCCGGGTATAACTGGAATGCCTTTTCCAGAGCCACAGGGTCCATATTCCATGTATCATACTCTGTGTCGATGAACACAGCCTCTCCGCCCTCGTATTTGACCGGATTCACCGTAGCATCGAAAGTCATATCCGAACAAAAAACACGATCTCCGGGCTTCACACCGGTAAGTTTTACAGCAAGATGAAGAGACGCCGTTCCAGTAGACAGAGCAACCGCATATTTACAACCGATCTTACCGGCTGCCAACCGCTCAATCTCATTGATATTCTCGCCGACTGTGGACATCCAATTGGTGTGAAATGCTTCCGCCATGTACTCCAACTCAGGACCATGCATGGTAGGGCTGGAGAGCCACACTTTCTTTTCAAAAGGCTTTATGCTCGGATTGATTACTTTCATTATATACGCTCTATTCTCCATAACGCTGCCAAGCAGCCTTGTTTTCATTTACCTGTCTAAACGGATTCATGGTGATAATTTCAACTTTGCTTTACCCTGCTTGTTCCTGCTTGTGCTTTTTAAAACCCGGCACTACTGCATATAAAGCGGCGAAAACATCTTCAGCGGTGCATTGCACACCTTTCCGGAAAAGATTTGCCAGTTCTTTTTCCAATACTGAAACTTCCACCAGGCTTGGCCTGGCCACGAAGATTCGCTTGTGTCTGGTGGCGCTTGATCCTTCTTCGGAAGTCAGCAAATTCTCATACAGCTTTTCTCCCTTCCGGATGCCGGTGAATTTGATTGCTATGTCTTTTTCCGGCTCCAAACCGGAAAGCTTGATCATGTCCCGAGCCAGGTCTACTATCTTTACCGGCTCCCCCATGTCCAGGACAAAGACTTCCCCGCCCCGGGCGATGGCCCCGGCCTGGATGACCAGCTGAACCGCCTCGGGGATGGTCATAAAATAGCGTTTCATTTCCGGGTGGGTAACGGTGACAGGCCCGCCGGCGGCTATTTGCCGCTGGAATAGCGGCACCACGCTGCCGTTGCTGCCCAGTACATTGCCGAAGCGGACAGCGGTATATATGGTATTACTGGCCAGGTTCTCCTGCCGGATAATCAGCTCGGCCACCCGTTTGGTAGCGCCCATTACGCTGGAGGGATTGACTGCCTTGTCGGTTGAGATCATCACGAAAACTTTTGTTCCGGACCGGTCAGCTGCCCGGGCAACATTGCGGGTGCCGAAAATATTTGTTTTAACCGCTTCATCCGGATGCATTTCCATCAGAGGCACATGCTTGTGGGCCGCGACATGAAAAACTACGCCGGGCCGGTGCTTCTGGAATATGCTGTTTATCTTAGACTCATCCCTGATATCGGCAATCTCTATTGCGACGGGGATGTGGCTGAACTTTTCCTCCAACTCTATCTGAACATTGTGGATGCTGTTTTCACCATGGCCGAGGATAACCAATTTTCCCGGGTTAAAGGAAGCTGCCTGGCGGCACAGTTCGGAACCGATGGACCCGCCCGCTCCGGTGACCAGTATTGTCTCCCCCCTGATGTATCCCGTGATTTCCTTTAAGTCTACATGTACCGGTTCCCGGCGAAGCAGGTCCTCCAGCTGTACCGGACGCAGGTTATTTATTGAAACATTCCCCTCGATAATCTGGTACATGCCGGGCAGAATTCTCAGCGTAGCGCGGGCGCTCCGGCAGATATCCACAATTTCTCTGATGACTGCTGCATCTACGGATGGCATAGCAATTATCATCAAATCAATATTATACCGGTCGACAATGTCGGGTATTTGTTTGCGAGTTCCCAACACAGGCAGACTGAGCACGCTTAATTTTTGCTTTTCCGGATTATCGTCAATAAAACCGACCGGTAAAAAACTGCCGTTATGGCTTTTTAGCTCCCTTGCCACCATTACCCCGGCGTCGCCCGCGCCGATAATCAGCGCCCGCCGGCCAGGCTTTACGACGTATGATTTTTTGTATTGGCTATTTATGCGCCAGGCCAGCCTGGCGCCACCGATCAGGATCACATTGAAAGCCCAGAACAAAACT
>LDZT01005158.1_pt1 | contig 15190 bp, 18 predicted proteins | sample 615521 | NCBI WGS metagenome assembly LDZT01 (sample SAMN03408292, study PRJNA278302) | terrestrial metagenome | isolation source: oil reservoir sample SB1 | place: USA: Alaska, North Slope, Schrader Bluff formation | collected 2011-09
CATGCGCTTGCGCCGCCGCAGCCGCCATCACGCGTGACGCGAAGAGCGGGTGTCCGTCACGCACATCGCTCGTGAGGTCGCCCACCACGTAGAGGCCGTCGGCCATCCGTTCGGTCACGATCGCGTTGGTGGAGCCGTAACCCGCCAGGCCCGATGCGGTCACGAGCGGTATGTCAGGCAACTCGGCGAGGCAGGTGTTGACGATCATCGCTTTCACCCCGGCCTCGTCCACCGCCTCCACGATCGCACAGGCGCCGCGGACGAGCCCCACCAGGTTCTCGGAGGTCACCCGGTCCTGCACAAGGTCGAGCCGCACGTCCGACCGTATGCGCTGCAGGTTCTCCGCCAGCGCTATCACTTTAGGCATGCCGATCTGGTCGCGGAAGAAGAACTGCCTGTTGAGGTTGCGCTCATCCACCGTATCGAAGTCGACGAGCGTGAGCCTGCCTACGCCCGAGCGCACGAGCATCTCCGCCACGTTGCTGCCGAGTCCGCCGCAGCCGATGATCGCAACGGTGCACCCGTGCAGCCGTGCCCGCAACTCGGGGTCGAGCGCGGTGTCGGGAACCTCAACGGCCACCCGTTCGGGCCGATGCGGGTGCAGGTCGAACGTGTCGGAGGTCGCAGACATGTCAGCCTCCCGCCACGGGCGGGAAGATCGCGAGCCGGTCACCGTCGCGGAGCTCCTGCTCCTCAGGCGCGTGGGTGTTGTTCACGAAGATGACCCTGGGCTCATCCGGCAGGCCGAGCATGGCGATCACGTCGGCTATCGTGGTGCCCTCCTCGAACTCGAAGGTACGCGCGTGCCGCCCGCCCTTGCCATCGGGCTGGAACCCCGAGAAGTGTGCGAACAACACCACGTCGACCCGCATGGTCACCTCCGATCGGTGCCGGGACGCGCCCGCAGCGCCGCACGAAGGCAGCGCTGCGGGACACGCCGATACGTACTCCTACTCGATGCCGAGCTGCTCGGCTACCTCGGGGACGAAACTGTACACGCTGTCGAGCTCCTCATCGGTGACCGTGAAGACCACGTCGTGCGGCGGCAGCTTCTCCTCGAGGAAGAAGGCCGGCAGACGATCGTCCGCGGCCGTGAAGCCTGCGTGCTCGTTGAAGATCCGCTCGTACGCGAGCGTCTCCTTGCCGAGCTGCATCAGCGCGTCGACATCCCAGTCGTCGCCCGTGTGCGCCGCGGCCATCTCGTGGATCGCCTCGAGCGCCTCCGGCATGTCGAGCACCGCGAACGCCACGAAGATGCACAGACCCATCGCGTCGAGCATGGCGGTAGCGATCTGCAGGCCTTGTGAGAGCGCGGCCTGGCCCTCCGGCTTGAGCGGGTCGACCGTGCCGCCCACCGCGAGCACGTTGCTCGTGATGGTGTAACCGGCGGTGTGGTCGGCGCCCATCGTGGAGGTGGCGTACGTGACGCCGATGCCCTGGATGGGCCGCGGATCGTACGCGGGCAGACCCTGGTGCTTCACCACGGGGATGTTCTTCACGCCGAACTTCACACCCGTGGCCTCCGCGCCGTCGCCAAGCACCTTGCCCAACTCGGTGCCGCGCCCGATCTCGTCGAGCGCCTTGAGCGCCGCTTCACCGTCGCCGAACGCGATCTCGCCGGAAGCCATATACACGCCGAGCATCACGCCGGCCTCGATGGTGTCGATGCCGATCTCGCCGCACTTCCGGTCGAGCTTGGCCACCATGTCCATGTCGTCGATGCCGCAGTTGGCGCCGAGCGACCAGGCGCTCTCATACTCGGGACCCTTCGTCATGTAGTGGCCGTCTTCGTCCACGTAGTACCGCGAGCACTGGATCACGCATCCGGTGTGGCACCCGTGCTTGACGTTGCCGCCACGCTCAACCGTGATCTCGCGCATCGTCTCACCGGAGATGCCGTCGACACCCTCGAACTGGCCGCTGGAGAAGTTGCGGGTGGGGTAGCCGCCCGCCTCGTTGATGATGTTGGCGAGGACGTTGGTGCCGAAGGTCGGGAGCGCCTGGCTCGTGACGGCGTGCGTGGTGAGCGCACCGGAGAACTTGCGCACCGCGGCGATGAACGCGTCCTTATCCGCGTGCTGCTTGGGCTTGAGCCCCTCCTCGAAGATGGCGATGAGCTTGAGGCCCTTGCTCCCCATCACGGCGCCCAGTCCACCGCGCCCTGCATAGCGGTTGGGATGACCGAGCGGGTCGGTCACGGCGATGCCGGCCGACTTCATCTTCATCTCGCCGGAAGGCCCGATCACCAGGAACGACGACTTGTCGCTCATCCGGTGCTCGGACGCCTCGATACCCTTTGCCACCGCTACCGTCTCGTAGGTGCCGAGACCGGCGAGGTCGTGCCTGCGCACCACATCCACCGTGCCGTCAGGGAACAGCCGCAGCGCATAGAGGGCGGTCTTGTCGGCCGGCGCCCCTTCGATGATGATCGCCGCGATGCCCATCTTGCCGAGCGCGTGTGCCGCGGTACCGCCGGAGTTCGCCTCCTTGATGCCGCCGGTGAGCGGGCTCTTGGCGCCGACGGACAGGCGGCCTCCGTTGGGGGCGCTCGTTCCGCCCAGGAGCCCGGGAGCGATCACGAGCTTGTTCTCCGGTCCGAGCGGATCGGCGTCCGCCGGGACCTCGCTGTACACGATGGCCGAGGTGAGCGCCCGGCCTCCGTACCGTGCCCACTTCTCAGGCAAGGGCTCCCTCGTCACCTGAAGCGTGGACATATCGACTCTCAGGATCTCACGCATACGCCTCTCCCTTCGGTCATCCGGCGCCTGCCCACTGGCCGGAGGGCTGCGGCGCCGGTCGTTCCCATATGCAGTTCATCCCCAGAACCTATGCAGTCACCGCGCTGCCGGGGCCTCCTCTTCGTCATCTTTCCCCGCTGCGTACAGCCCGAGGAAGAAGCGGTGCGGACCCGGCGTCCCCTCGGGCACGAACGCCACCCTGTCGCCGGGCCTGATGAGATGGCTCATCGGCCGCACGACCCGGTTGCAGAAGACGCCTTCGATCATGGAGTGCGGCAGGTCGAGCATCGATGCGAGATCCGCTCCGGTCACACCCTCCGGGGGTACCGCGACCTCCACGAGCGTGGGCCCTCCGCGCTCCTTCTGCAGCGCGTGAAGCGCCCCGAACAACCGTACGGTCACTGGTTCCGTAGTCACGTTCCACCTCCTGGGGACTACGTACCCAATGCGTGTCCGGCGGAGCGGGATCCTCGAGACCGGCGGCCTTTGAAGCCCGGGAAAGGAACGCCTGTTCGCATTCCGCGCGCCGAGCGGCTATACTGCTCCATGCATCGCGCCCGCACGAGCGGGCGCCTCAACCAAGACTCGGTGGTCCTTCGCTTTCCTCGTGAACTGTCAGGACGACTGCGTCTGCCCGCAGTGCGACCTGATATGGCGCACGAGGAAGGAGATCTACTTGAGCTTCGAAAACCTGGGTCTTGCGCCCCGCCTCCTGGAGGCGGTGGCGTCGATGGGCTACACCAGCCCGACCCCCATCCAGCGTGACGCCATCCCGATGGTGCTCGAAGGCCGTGACGTCGTGGGCTGTGCCCAGACCGGCACCGGCAAGACGGCGGCGTTCGTGCTGCCGTTGATGCAGCGCATCCCCGCCAAGCCCGGCGGACCTCGCGCGCTCGTGGTCACCCCCACGCGTGAGCTCGCCGTGCAGATCGAAGAGGTCGCCACACAGGTGGCCAAGCACACCAAGCACCGCGTCGCTGTGGTGTACGGCGGTGTCGGGTACGAACCGCAGACCAAAGCGCTCAGGCGCGGCGTGGACGTGCTCGTGGCCACCCCCGGCCGTCTCCTCGACCTGATGGAGCGCAAGACGGCCGACCTCTCCAACGTGGAGATACTCGTGCTCGATGAGGCCGACCGCATGCTCGACATGGGCTTCTGGCCCCAGGTCCGCAGGATCATCCAGACCATCCCCGCCGGGCGGCAGAACCTCCTCTTCTCGGCCACGATGTCCACCGACGTGATGCGCGTGGTGAGCTCGACCCTGCACGAACCCGTGCGGGTGGAGGTCGCTCCTGCCAGCACGCCGATCGAGGCGATCGAGCAGCGCGTGTATCCGGTGGGAGGTCAGGAGAAGGCACAGCTCCTGGTGCACCTGATCAAGGCCGACGACCCCGAACGGGTGATCGTCTTCACGCGCACGAAACATCGTGCCGACCGCGTGGCCAAGGTGCTGCACAAGAGCGGGATCAACACCGCGGCCATCCACGGCGACCGCTCACAGTCACAGCGGCAGAGCGCGCTCGCGAGCCTGAAGTCGGGACGTTGCCGGGTGCTCGTCGCCACGGACGTGGTCGCGCGGGGCATCGACATCGATGACGTGAGCCACGTGGTCAACTACGACCTGCCCAACACACCCGAGGACTACGTCCACCGCATCGGCCGTACCGCGCGTGCGGGCAAGACCGGGACGGCCGTCACGCTCCTCGCGCCCGAAGAGCACGAGCTGTTCCGCGAGATCGAAGTGAAGATCGGCGCGGTGCTGAACACGCACGACGCTGAAGGATTCGAGTACTCGCAGCAGCGGCTCGTGCCGAGCGCAGAGCGAACGGCCGTTCGCCGGACGCGTACCGTGTACAGCTCGAGCCGGGGCCGCTCGCGCACCAGACGCAGGCGGTAGTCCGCGGAACATGGCGCCATAAGGCTCAGTGACGGCGGTCGAAAGACCGCCGTCCGCCTATGCCAGCGACTCCCTGATCGCCGCCACGAGCGCCTCGGGGCCCGCCCCTTTGGTCACCATCTTCGATCCACGAGGCAACTCGAGGACACCGGGGCGACCGGTGAGCACCACGATCGGCACCTGTGTCGCGTCGCGGACATCGTGCACCGTACGGTCGCCACCCAGTCCATAGCCGCAGATGATTGCCGAGTACTGCGTGCTCCGAAGGTCACCGACAGCCTCGTCGAACGACTCCCGGCAATCGACCACCGCGCCCGTGAAGTGCATCCTGAGAGCGCTCGACGTGAGCGTTGCGAACACGGTGGAGTCTTCGATCACGAGGAACCGGCGCTCGGTTGGCCGCCCTTCGTCCACGCTATGGTCGGTGGAGCCGTCCGGCATCAGGCCACGCGGCACCGGCTGTCCCGACGCGACGTACTGATACAGCGCACATCCGCCGCCGTCGGTGTTCTCGCACTGCGGAAGGACGTGCGGATGCCTCACTCGCTTGATCACGCTGGCGCGTAGCGCCTGGTTCAGGTCGCACGACTCGACAACGGGACATGGCATGGCGAGCACTCCTCTGCGCAGGTGGGGGCCATGTGTCTCAAGTGAGGAAGATACCCGATATGCCGGATCCGCACTGTGAGCGCGGTCACAGTATCGCTCGCCCCCTAGCGGGCGAGCCGCCAGGTGAGTATCTCCACGGAGAGCGCGGTCTCAAGAGGATCGTCGAGTGCTTCCGCGCGACGCCGTAGCTCATCGACCGGCACGTGGAACGCGGTGGGCCCCATCGCTGCGGCAGCCACCGCCTCGGCCCGGGTGAGCCTGATGGGGTATTCCAGGAGCTCGACCCGCTCAAGCAGGAACGCCCCGGAGAAACCGTGCCTGATCCGCTCCCCCTTGTCGGGATCGACGCCGATCATGCCGAGTGCACCGACGAGGCCCTCCAGGTGGCGCCCGGTGGGGGCAGCCACCACCACCGCACCGCCCGGCGCCAGCATACGCGCGAACTCCGGCACGTTCCGGGGAGCGAACACGCTCAGCACCACAGCCGCCACCGAATCCTCGACCGGCATGCGCTCCCACGCGTCGCAGACGACCGCCCCCGCACGCGGATGTGACCCCGCCGCGCGACGTGCGGCATGCTTGGAGAGGTCGAGCGCAAGACCCGGGCGTCCGGGCAGTCGCTCTAGTGCCGCCGCCAGGTAGCGCCCGGGGCCGGAGCCCACCTCGATGACACATCCCTCGACGCCTTCCGCGGCGCGATCGGCCTCTTCGGCGACACGGTCCATGAGCGGCCTATAGTGCCCGGCACCGAGGAACTCCTCGCGCGCCGAGAGCATCGCCGCCGTGTCGGCCGTGGCCTTGCGCACCACGCCGGGAAGGAGGTTCACGTAGCCCTGCCGGGCGATGTCGAACGTATGGCCCTGCGCGCACCGCAGGGCACCACCGGCCCGGTGCAAGCCGCCGCCGCAATGCGGGCAGGCCAGGCATTCGACCCATCGGTCGGCCACGTGCGTCCCTCCGTTCCGCATGGCGGAGCGTCCGTCGTTCGACCCACAGTACAATGGTGCCACTCGACGGAAGGATAACCCATGACCGACACGGTACGCGCCGCTCAGAACGTCAGCCGGATGTGTATCGTATGCGGCACGCAGAACGAGAGCGGTCTGCACGCCCGCTTCTTCGAGTTGGACAACGGTGAGCTTGCGGGCGTGTTCACGCCACGCGAAGAGCATCAGGGCTACCCCGGCCGCCTGCACGGGGGCATCGCCTCCACGATCCTCGACGAGGCCATCGGCCGGGCGATCAACATCTCCGACGCCGATGCCTGGGGAGTCACCATCGAACTGACGGTCCGCTATCGCAAGCCCGTCCCCCTGGGCCACGAGATCACGGCTCGCGCCCGCATCACGAAAGACTCCGGGCGCATCTTCGAAGGAAGCGGCGAGATCAGGCTGGACGACGGCACCGTGGCCGTGGAGGCCACAGGGCGCTACCTTCGTCTCCCGATCGACCGGATCGCCGAAGGCGACTTCGAAGAGGAGTGGTTCCCGGACGACCGGCCACTCCCGCCGGGCGTGGAGTAGGAACGCCGACAGGGCCACCCGGAGGTGGCCCTGCCGTCACTCCTGGTCCGCGTGCAGAACGCCTACGGCTTCCAGACCTCCCACACGTGACCGGTGAGGTCGTCGGTGGGCTTGAGAGTGGGATCACCCGGCTGCCAGCCGGACGGCATGACCTCGCCGGTGGCCTGCTGGTGCTGGTACGCCTTGATCTGGCGGATGAGCTCTTCGGGGTTGCGTCCCACGGGCGGCGTGAGGACCTCCATCGCCTGGATGACGCCCTCGGGGTCGATGATGAACCGGCCGCGCACGTCCACTGCGCCGTTGTACACGCCGTACTGCTCGCCGATCTTCCCGCCACCGTCAGAGAGCATCGGGAACGGGACCCCGCCGTCGACCATCTTGGAGAGCTCGGTCTCCTGCCACACCTTGTGCGAGTGGACGCTGTCCACACTGAAGGACAGGACCTCTACGCCGAGTTCCTTCATCTCAGGGTACTTCTTGGCGACCGCCGAGAGTTCGGTCGGTCAAACGAAGGTGAAGTCGCCCGGGTAGAAGCACAGAACGACCCACTTGCCGCGATAGTCGGAGAGTTTGAACTTGCCGAACTTACCGTCCAACAGCCCGCTGGCCTCGAAGTCAGGGGCTTCCTTGCCGACGAGGATACTCATACGCGTCATCTCCTTCTCATCCGTCGCCGCACATGCGGCGTAGCTGCCACGACCGTCGTGCCACCGGCAGAACGCTTCTGCCGGGAGGTACCTTCACAACGTCTCAACGCCTCGCGTCGCCTGCACGCCCCTCTTCGCGAGCGGCACAGTCTTCACACACTCCCTTGATCTCCAGCCGCACGGACGTGATCTCACGGACTCCCGGAAGACCTGACGGGACCTCCGTGTCGCCGAGGTCATCCGTCGCCAGATCGAGGATGGTGCCGCAGCGTGTGCAGAGGAAGTGGTGATGCATCGATGCGTCAGGGTCGAACCGCGCCGCGCCCGGCGCGGCGATGCGCTCGATGAGCCCCCTCGCAGCCAACGTGGTGAGGGTGCGGTACACGGTGTCGCGCGAGATCGTAGGGACACGCTCACGGACGGCGCGGAACAACTCGTCCGCATCGGGGTGATGCGTCGCCGAGGCAAGCTCCCTGATGACCTCCAGACGCTGGTGCGTCATGCGGAGACCGTCGGCGCGAAGGGCGTCGGCGAAGGCTTGCTCGCGCTCGTGTGTGGATTCGGGTATCGCGTCCATAGCGTATCCTTATTGCAGATATATCCTATCTAGGATTGTAACGCAACAAGTATACCCGATGTCGATCCCCCTTTAACCGGTCTCACGGCTCTGCTCTGGCACAGCGTGTGCTATCCATCGACAGAAAGGTGCCCGCCTCACGACCCTGGAGCCGCAATGAGACCGACACCCCGTACCATCCTCGCCATATCCGCCGTGCTGATCGTCGGCGTCGCGTTCGTGATAGCCAATGCGCTGTCAGCCAACGCCCCCGGCACAACCAAGACCGAGGGTGCGAAGATCACCTACATCATCTCTGAGGCGGAAGCCGCAGCGACCACCGACATCCCCGTGAGACTGCTCGAAGGCTCGGATGCCGCTCACGAGTCGGCGCACATCTTCGATGCTCTCGCCGGCGTCCAGGGAGCGGCATCGGCCACGCTCGACACCGAGACGCTGGTGGTCAGCGTGGCGTACGACCCCGCGCACCTCGATCCGGCTGAGATCCAGCGCACGCTGGCGGCGGCGGGGTACACCCGGCCTACGGCTGCGGACGCGACACCGGCAGAGGTCTCCGCCGACGGAGCCGCGCAGAGCATCACGATCTCCGACAACGGCTCGGGGCTCGTCCCGAGCATCATCAGCGCCCGGGCGGGTCTGCCGCTGACCATGACGTTCGGTCCGGGCACGGAGTGCCGGACCACGGTCGCCCTCCCGGCCCTGGGCGCCTCGGCGGAGATCATCGACGGCGGGACCATCGAGCTCGCGGCTCTCGAACCGGGCACCTACGAGATCATGTGCAGCGGCGGCGGCAACGAGGGCGTGCTCATCGTCCAGTGACGGCCGCGGCTTACAGCTCGCCGTGCGTCCAACGATCGATCCACCACGCCGCCGAGCGGTTCATCTCGGCCATGAACGATGACGCGAACTTGCGGCGGTAGACCGCCTGGGCGTAGTCGGTCACACCTGCCGGAAGCCCCGACGGCGCGTGCATCTCACCCAGCTCGCGGGTGACCTCGGCGACCTCGGCGTCCGTCATGCGCCGGTAGCTGTCGCGATGGACGAGACCCCGCCCATAGCGGCCGATGGGCTCCCGGCGCTTGCGCGGTCGCCCGAAGCACACCATCGCCGCGGGGAACGTATGGGCCGGAAGCTCCAGCAGGTCGGCGACTTCCTCGCCGTTCTCGATGATGTCGCCGATGTAGCACGATCCGATGCCGAGCGACTCGGCGGCGATCACGGCCGTCTGCGCCGCGATGATCGCGTCGGCGCACGCCAGCATGAGGTCGCCGGGTCCCACGGCCGACCTGTGCGCCTCGGCATCCACCTCGGCGACCGGGCTTGCCGCGAACAGGTCGGTCCACTTCTGCCAGTCGGCCACGAACAGGAGCACCCACGGCGCCGTGGCGATGAAGGGCTGGTCGTCGCAGAGGGTCGCGAGACGCTCCTTGACCGCCGCGCCCTCCACATCGATGACCGAGTAGAGCACCATGTTGCCCGCCGTCGGCGCGCGGAGCGCGGCGTGCAGGATCGCCTGCCGCTCATCGTCAGTCAGCGGGTCGGCGGCGAAGGCCCGTGTGGATGAGCGCTGCGCGATCACTTCCAGGGTCGGGTTCGTGAGCGGTCCCGGCTTCGTGACATCCATCCCGCTCACCTCACCGCGTCGCGGACGATGGGACACGTCATGCAGTGTCCTCCGCCCCTGCCCTTGCCCAGCTCGGACCCCTCGATCTCGAGGACCTCGATCCCCGCGGCGCGAAGCTTCGCGTTGGTGTGCACGTTCTTGGAGTACGCCACCACCACGCCGGGCTCGAGCGCGACCACGTTGTTCGCGTCGTCCCACTGCTCCCGCGCCGACTGGAACCGGTCGCCACCCGTCTCTATCGTTCGGACACGCGCCACGCCGAGCGCGTCGGCGCACGCCTCGAGCACGCCGGTCTCCTCGGCCACCTCGAACTCGTCGGGACGGGAGCCCGGTCGCACGCTGAAGACCTGCATATCGTCGATGACCGGCGGGAAGATCGTCACGGCGTCGTGGTCCACGAAGGTAAGCACCGTGTCCAGGTGCATGTACGCGCGCTGCTGGGCCATGCGGCAGACGATGACGCGCTCGGCTTCGCCCGCCTCGAACAGCGCCGAGGCGACATGCTCCACCATGCGCCCTGTAGAGCGCTCGCCCAGGCCTATCAGGACCGTCCCGTTACCGATGGGCATCACGTCCCCGCCTTCGAGCGACGAGCCCTGGCTGAAGTCCTCAAGCGGGAAACGAGCAGTGTCCCCGGACGGCGGATACCAGAACCGGAACCCCGCCGGGACGAACCGCGGGTGGAACCGGTAGATGAGTGAGACGAGGACGACCTCCATGCGCCGGGCCGCCCAGAAGAGCGGCGGAAGCACCACGCCGCCGTATAGCCAGGCGCTCGAGTCACGGGTGAAGATGGTGTTCGGCAGCGGGGGCAGCACGAAGCTGTCCCGGTCGGCGAGGACCGCGCCGAGCGACCGTCTCCGCAACGACGCCAGGTCCACACCCTCGATCTCCGAGCCGAGCAGCCCGCCCACGAGCACCTCGGCCAGCCGGGCCGGGTCCAGCTGCCGGAGGTACGAGCGAAGCTCGGAGACGAGCGAGAGGCCCACAGTGTACGAGGAGACCGCGCTCGAGACAGCCTCGTCACGAGCCTCGGCGGAGGCCTCGAGCGCATCGGCGAGCATCTGCTGCAGATAGAGCACCTCGACGTCCCGCGACCGCAGCAGCTCCACGAACGCATCGTGCTCGGCGGCGGCGCGCTCCACCCACACTACGTCGTCGAAGAGGAAGTCGGCACGGTTCTCGGGTGTGAGCCGCTCGAGCGCGACCCCCGGCCGGTGGACGAGCACGGTGCGCAACCTGCCGACCTCGGAGTAGACGCCCGGTACGAGTGGCTCCATCACGACCTCCTCGGCGAAACGGTCTTCCTCGGTTACTATGCCACGAGGCGTGGCTGCTGGCATCGGGCTTGCACCTCGACGCCGGGTACGCCGCTTTGGAAAGGCACCGCATGACCGGGCACCGCGAGAACGAACCGCTGGCACGGCGGCCGCTCTGGCCGCTGGCCGGCGTGCGCATGCAGCTCGTGGCGGGAGCGGTCATGTGGCTGATCGGGGCCAGCATCCTGCTCGTCCGCGGCGCCGGATACATCCAGGGCCGCTCCTGGCACGCCTGGGCGCTCGCCGCCGGCCTCGCGCTCGGCGTCATCAAGTCGCGATACATGCTCGAGGGGGTGGCCGAGCGTGCCGTGGAACGTATCCGCGGGCGGGGCCGGGCATGGCTGCCGGGCTTCTTCTCGCTCCGCTCCTGGGGTTTCGTCGCACTCATGATGGGCGGCGGGATGGCGCTCCGCCGGCTCGTGGTGGCTCCCGATCAGATCGGGGCGGGGATCCTCGGCGCGATCTACCTGGGCGTGGGCGCGGCGTTGCTGCTTGCCGACCGCGTCTTCTGGCATGCCGTTTTCGGCCGCTCGCGGAACGGCGCCGTCACGGACTGAGAGCGGCAGACGGCCGTCGTCCGTCACGCCTGCTTGAGCTCGATCTCCATCCCGTCAGGGTCCGGGAAGAACAACAGCCGCCACCCTCCGGGCATCTCGCGTATGGCTATGTCCTCGCCGATGACGCCCGCCCGGCGCAACTCCTCGTAGGCGGCGTCGATGTCCTGCGTCTCGAACGCGAGGTGCTTGAAGCCGAGCATGCGCTCGGGCAGATCGTGAGCCGGCACAGTGTCGCGGTACGCGAAGAGCTCGATCGCCAGATCGCCGAGGTGCATGAACGAAAGCGTCTTGTCGGCCATCACCCGCTCGTCACCGTCGGTGAAGCCGAGAGCGCGGTAGAACGACTTGGATCGTTCCAGATCGCTCACCACGATGCCTACGTGATCCGCCACGAGGTCCATGCGATCACCCGAGCCTTCCGCCGACGATGCGCGCCACCTCGGCCTTGTCGCAGTTCCCGCCGCACTCGGCGCTCACAAGCCCGATCGCGCGGCCCATCTCCCGCTTCTCGGTGATACCCTCGGCCTCGAGCACACGCGCGACCACCTCTTCCAGCGCCTCGCCCGTGACCTGCTCCGGAAGGTATGCCTCAAGGATCGCCACCTGACCGGCGAGCAGGGCCGAACGCTCTTCATCCGTGCCGACCTTGATCGACCCCTCAAGCGTCTCGCCCGTCTGCTTGAGAACCTTCTTGAGTGCCGACACGACCTCCTCGGGCGTGAGTTCGCGACGCTCTTCCTTCTCCTTGATGTCGATCTCGTTCTTCACCTGGCGGAGGATCGAGAGACGCGGCTTGTCGTGCGCGCGCAGAGCGGCGGTGATCTCGGATGCGATGAACTCCCTGTCCATGATGGTCCCTTCACAGAGCGGATCAGACAGCTCCTGCGAGTGTAACGCAGCCGTCACCCTCCGCGCCTTGCGCCGGATCCCGTGAGAGGTTAGATTAGCGCCCTAACTATTAGTCGCCTAACCATATGCACTCCGCGCGACAACCACACGGGAGCCCCCATGACGCATCACATGCATCCACACCACCCGCCCCACGATCCGCTCAGCGTGGGACTCGAAGGCGTCGACCCCCTTTCCATGGACGTCTTCAAGGCGTTCAAGCGTTCGATGGTGCTCAACCGCCATCTCATGGCCATGAGCCTGTCAGGCGAGGAGTCGCATCCCGGCCAGGCCGGCTGCCTCCTGGCCCTCTCGCATCACGACGGCATGAGCCCGAGCGAGCTTGCCGACGTGCTCCATGTCTCACGTCCCACGGTGACCACGATGCTGCAGCGTATGGAGACGGCCGGAGCCATCGAGCGTCGCACCGACGAGCACGACCAGCGAGTGACGCGGGTGCATCTCACGCCACGCGGCCTGGAGCTGGCCGGGCGCATGCGGATGGTGCACGCGGACGTGATCATGACGACCATCGGCCGGCTGCAGGAGGACGACCGACACGAACTGCTGCGTCTGCTCTCGCTCCTCAACGAGCACGCCGTCCAACAGCTCCGAGAGATAGAAGGGGGCCGCTCATGAGGCTTGTCAGATTCCTCAGGCCGTACCGCGCACAGATCGTGCTGGTGATGGCGTTGGTGCTCCTTCAGGCGCTCGCCAACCTCTACCTCCCCGACCTCAACGCGAACATCATCAACGACGGCGTGGCCAAGGGAGACACGGCGTTCATCATGCGCGAAGGCGCGGTGATGCTCGGCGTGGCGCTCGTGCTGGGCGTGATCTCCATCATCAGCGTTTACTGGGGCGCGCGCACCGCGATGGCGTTCGGCCGCGATCTGCGGCATGACATCTTCCGCACCGTGCAGAGCTTCTCCCTGGCCGAGATGAACCGCTTCGGCGCGCCATCGCTCATCACGCGCACCACGAACGACGTCCAGCAGATCCAGATGCTCGTGGTCATGGGGCTCAACGTCATGGTGATGGCGCCGTTCATGGCGGTGGGAGGCGTGATCATGGCCATCCGGCAGGACGCCCCCCTCTCCCTCATCATCGTGGTGGTGATCCCGCTTCTCGCGGTCGTTCTGGGATTCCTCGCGCGCAACGCGATGCCGTTGTTCAAGACCATGCAGAAGCGCGTCGACCGCGTGAACCAGGTGATGCGTGAGAAGCTCGCGGGTATCCGCGTGATCCGCGCCTTCGTCCGCACACGCTACGAAGAGCAGCGCTTCGACGTGGCCAACCGGGAGCTCTCCGAGACCATGCTCGCGGTAGGCCGACTCTTCGCGCTGATGATGCCCGCGGTCATGGCGATCATGAACCTGACGCTCGTGGCCACGATGTGGTTCGGCGGGCTGCGCATCGACAGCGGCGCGATGCCGATCGGCAACCTCACAGCCTTCCTGACGTACATCATGCAGATCCTGATGTCGGTGATGATGGCCGCGTTCATGTTCGTGATGGTCCCGCGGGCGGCGGCTTCGGCCGAGCGCATCAACGAGGTCCTCGACACTCAGAGCGGGCTCGCCGACCCCGCTGAGCCGGTCGTGCCGACGACCCACCGGGGCGTGGTGGAGTTCCGCGACGTCGAGTTCCGGTATCCGGGAGCCGAGGCGCCCGTGCTCGCAGGCGTGTCGTTCACCGCCGAGCCAGGCAAGACGACCGCCATCGTGGGAAGCACCGGCAGCGGCAAGTCCACGCTCGTCAACCTCATCCCGCGCTTCTACGACGTCACCGGCGGTCAGCTCATGGTGGACGGCGTCGACGTGCGCGACATGGCGCAGGCCGAGCTATGGCGGCGCATCGGGTTCATCCCGCAGAAGGCGTTCCTGTTCAGCGGAACGGTGGCGAGCAACCTCAGGTACGGCCGCGAGGAGGCCACCGACGAGGAACTCTGGCACGCACTGGGGATCGCCCAGGGCAAGGGGTTCGTCGCCGCGCTCGAAGACGGTCTCGACGCCCCCATCACGCAGGGGGGCACCAACGTCTCCGGCGGCCAGCGCCAGCGCCTGGCCATCGCGCGGGCGCTCGTCAAGCGCCCGTCGGTCTACGTCTTCGACGACAGCTTCTCCGCGCTCGACTTCAAGACGGACGCGGCGCTGCGCGCTGCGCTCTCCCGCGACACAGCCGATGCGACGGTCATCATCGTGGCGCAGCGCGTCAGCACGATCATGCACGCGGACCTCATCGTCGTTCTCGAGGAGGGCCGCGTGGTAGGCATGGGCACCCACGACCAGCTCCTTGGCTGCTGCCCCACCTACGGTGAGATCGTCAGTAGCCAGATGACCGAGGAGGAGGTCGCATGAGCGCCGACACCGGGCGACAGAGCGGCGGCGCTCCCGCACCCGGCCCCGGACGGGGCCCGCGTGGACCGATGATGGGACCGGGAGGCCACGGGCTGATGGCCGGCAGCTCCTCCACCAAAGACTTCAAGGGATCGCTCAAGCGACTTGCCGGCTATCTGAGACCGGAGGCGACGAAGCTCGTGCTCGTGTTCCTGCTCACCGCGCTGAGCGTGGCCGGCATGGTAGCGGGGCCGCGTATCCTCGGCTCGGCCACGAACGTGCTGTTCGAGGGCGTCATCGGCACCGCGATGGCCGAACGGCTCCCCGAAGGCGCCACCAGCGAAGAAGCGGTAGCCATGCTGCGCGCGGGCGTCGAACAGCTACGGGCGAGCGGCCAGGATGCGGAGGCCGACCAGGCCGAGCAGCTCGCGGACATGTTGTCCGGCATGGACGTCACGGTGGGCGAAGGCGT
>LDZT01006531.1_pt1 | contig 15162 bp, 8 predicted proteins | sample 615521 | NCBI WGS metagenome assembly LDZT01 (sample SAMN03408292, study PRJNA278302) | terrestrial metagenome | isolation source: oil reservoir sample SB1 | place: USA: Alaska, North Slope, Schrader Bluff formation | collected 2011-09
TATGTTTTTATTACCGCATCAAATTGATCAAATCATGGATACAGCCTTCACATCGGAAGGTGTGATCCGGTTGAATACCGAGGAGTTGCCTGCTGTTCAATATGAGGGGATGCGTGTTTCTGACTTATTGAAGGAGAAGGGCGATAAGATGATCTATCGGTACGATTTTGGGGATGACTGGGAACGCTTCGCGAAAGCAATCTTTTGCCCGGTAAATCACCTAATTGGCTGCATATATTGTCAATCTTAATAAGCAAATCGCTGATAAGAAATATTTTATCAAACGCTTTGTCATGTGTAAGATTTCACCTATTTTTGTGATACTTAAGTGTGACAAAAAAATCGACTAAGTAACTGTACAGCAATTGAGAGTAATCTTATTATTCCGTTAATAGTAGCCTAAAGAAACGTGCGAGGGGAGTAATCCCGTGTGGTGTGTAGCTTCGTTGACAAAACACCTGCCTGACATATGCAAATTTTTTCGAGATTTTTAGGGTGTAATTAATTTTGTTACGAACTCATTCATCATCTTAAAAAAGAAAGAATTGAGAGTTGAGTATCAATTTTGCGAATCAGACAAGCGAGGGTATCAGGGTGTTAGCCTTGATGAGCAAGAATGTCATGCTCATTTAAAAGGTCCGGTAAAAGATTGTTTACTTGATCGTCAGGAGAGAGAAAACACCCTTGAACATTTAAAAGCCTTGACAGAGGAAACGGGTTTTGATGCTAATGAAGATCTCTTGGCTGACATAAAAGCATTGGAGGATGAAAATGTTGAGGTTCAAAATTTCAGGATTGGCGAAGCTTATGCAGAACTGATCTTGGAGAAAGAGTTTTCCTGCCGTTTTTATTGGAATGAATTGAGGGATGCCCGTAATCCCAAAGGCAATAAAACAGGAGCCGATTTAGTGGGTTTCATTGAAGAAGATGGTCTGGTACTCTTTCTATTTGGTGAAGTTAAAACATCGTCTGAAACGACAAAAAGACCTCCACAAGTGATGACAGGTGCAGCTGGTATTGAAGTGCAACTAAGAAATATGTACAACAATCGGTCCAAAAGACTGATTCTTTTATCTTACCTAAAAAGTAAAATGCGACTATTTCCGGCTGATCACCCATTTAAATTGGATTATGAATCGGGAATCAAGGCCTATTACTCCAAGGCTGAAAAATACAAATTGTTTGGAGTGTTAATCCGGGATGTTGAACCTGATGAAAGAGACCTGTCTCCGAGTTACCACAGATTGAAAACACAAATATTGGAGCCTGTGGGACTCAATCTTTTGGCTCTCTATATTCCTATTCAAAAGAAAAACTGGTTGCCAATTATTAACTCAGTGACTGAATGAGCATTCAAACCAAATATCAAATCCTTAAGCAAGCCTATCCTGATATACTTGCAGGAATTGATGTGCTCATACAAAAGGGGAAATTATCAAAAAGGTTCGTTAATTTACAACTTCGCGAGGATGAGATTCAAGAATTGCATAAAGCCAAGGAACTTTGTGAGTTGCAAATTATTGAACTATGGGAGAAACAATACGATGAGGAGAAGAAAAATGACTTCAAAGCTTTATGTTCTATCTACTTCGATATTGCAGAACAATTACCTGCCAGCCTTGAAGATGAGTACTTTATTTATGAAACCTTTAAACTGATAGCATTCGGCTACCTGGGGGAACATTGGCATTTTGTCAAGCAATATCTAAAAGCCCTGCACGAGCAGATACAAGGGATTAAACCTGGAGACAATTGGAACAATAGACTATTAACGGCCTCTTTCAAAGCCATCGTTCAGTTAGTAATAAAGGAGAACTGGCGTGATGTAAGCCATGCGGTTAGGCTTATTAATCAACTTAGAATCGAACAAAATCAATTTGAAAACAGGTTTCTCAATCAGGTCAATGAGGAAAGCCGCCCTTATGGTGCCGCCGAATTGTTGTCGCTCTATCATTTTGCCAAAAGTATCGACATTCTTGGCCAATATGTATTGGAAGGAAGGCCATTGGTGCCAGAAGATCAGTTGCATTATCATTTGCAAATCTCCGGTGAGTATGCAGAAAAAGCAGGGAACATAAGCTTAAGCCTGTTGTATCAATTCTTCGAAGCTTTTGCCGTAAAAACGGTGCGAAATACGATTTGGCACAACACCAGGGGTATAAATAACTGGGTGACCAAGTTCAATCATTTCCTCAGCCATCAGGAGAAGGGACGTTTTGAATTGCTTTACCCACAGAAGGAATCCATTCTGAAAGGGCAACTTCTTGATCCAGTCCATCGGGCTGTTGTACTGAATCTTCCTACATCGAGCGGAAAAACATTGATAGCAGAGTACCGCATTTTACAAGCATTGAATCAATTCAGGAATCAGGGGGGATGGGTTGCATACACGGTACCAACAAAGGCACTGGCCAACCAAATTTACAACCAGCTCAAGAGAGATTTTGGGGGTATCGGCCTCAGAGTTGAAAAGGCAAGTGGCGCCATTGAACTGGATGGTTTTGAACAGCACCTGATAGAAGAAAGCGGTAATCGAACCACATTCGATGTGCTTGTAACTACCTATGAAAAATTGAACCTTCTCGTTCGACAAGGTCTCGGGACAACTAAGGAACGTTCCCTGGTTTTAACCGTGGTTGATGAAGCACATAACATCGGGGAAAAACAAAGAGGATTGCATCTTGAGTTCTTGTTATCAACGATTAAAAACGACTGCGAGGAAGCCAATTTCTTATTGATGACTCCCGATATTTCAAACTCGGGTGATGTTGTCAATTGGCTTGCAGGTGATCGGGGACAGGTTATTAATCTGGATTTAAATTGGTGGCAGCCTAATGAACGGGTTATTGGTGCAATTCAGGTTGAAGGAAGGGGGCGGAAATACGACTATCTGCTCAGAACTCTTCACACAGATAAAGGTACTTATGAAATTGGCGATGCTATCCCGTTGTTTACGGGGGATATCGACGAAGAAACAGCTTCACAAGCAAGAAGTTCTAAAACGAAAATCGCTAAAACAGTTGCAGCTAATTTTCTGAGCATTTCATCTCCTGTAATTGTTCTGGCTACTGATCCAAATGAGACTTATGGCATTGCTGAAACTCTTTTTGAAAAATCGACCGATGCGTTTACTTCTGACCCGGATGTAGATTTATTAATCAAGCTGGTACAAAGTGAACTGGGAAATGATTTTCCACTGGCCAGATTCTTAAGAAAGAGAATTGCCGTACATAGTTCTGCTTTGCCAGATGAGATTCGTTTCTTGATTGAGGACTTGATGTCTAATGGAAAATTGCAGGCAATTGTAGCAACGACGACCATAGCCCAGGGTATTAATTTCCCAGTTTCTGCCGTTATAATGGGTTCTTATGTATACAAAAGCAAAACCGGAACCAAAGATATGCCTGTCCGTGATTTCTGGAACTTGGTGGGGAGAGTTGGGCGTGCCGGTCAAGATTCTATGGGTTGGGTAGGTATAGCGACCAGGAATGAACAAGACTTTTTAAAAGTTGCTGAATATGTGAAATCTGCTTCGGGGGAATTATTATCGCAGCTGGTAAGTGCAATTGACAATGTATTGAAACACGCTGATCATGATTTTGAAAGATGGCTTTTCGTTGATGAGAGATGGTCAGCCATTCTTCAATACATCTCACACCTTAGAAAACAAGTTAAAAGTCAGGAGATCTTTTTATCGCAACTGGAGCAAAAATTACAAGCTACCTTGGGTTATCGTCAATTACCTGCTGAAAAGAAGACTTTCTTAAGAGAAAACATCAGAAGATACGCGAACTCCATCTCTTTAGCCGACGCAAAAATTTCTGATGTTACTGGTTTTTCATCAATTTCTGTTAAACAAATGATTGGAAAATTGGCAACATCGGGTATAACTCCTGGTGACTGGGACAAAAATCTACTTTTTTCAGCGCAAAATCAAACCATGAAAAAACTTGTAGGGATCATGTTAAATACCTACGAGATCAAAAAGTCAATAGAAGAACTAAGTTCGGGTGAAAAACCATTAGATCAATCAAGCATTGCAAGGTTGATAATTGATTGGGTGAACGGTCATAATATTTCAAAAATTGCTGCTCGTTTTTATCCTAATGAAGATTTGAGCAGTGCAATAAAAAAAACCACCAAGGCATTGTATAAGGTTGTTGCAAACTCAGCAACGTGGGGTCTGGCATCCATGCAAAAAATGCCAACCAGTGGAATTGATTGGGATGGTTTATCGGAGATTGATAAAAAACGCATGGCAAATCTTCCTGCTTACCTGCACTATGGTGTCAACACAGATGAAGGTGTTCTGATGCGAAAGAATAATGTTCCCCGCAGCATCGCCAACCCATTAGGCCAACTATATAATGCTGCGGTGAATGGAGAAATTTTCTCTCAACCTACCGACTCGGTGAACAATTGGCTCAGGGATCAAGGAGATGAGACATGGGAAAGAGCACGACCTGCCGAATCCATGTTAAGTGGGCAGGAATATAAACGGGTATGGGAAAAATTGAATGGAATTAGTTAACAACACGAATGCATTACAACTTGGTTTTATTCTTTTCCTTTTAACGCTACTTCCTGTTTTGGAACTGTTTTACTTCTGATTTTGGCAAAACGATTCCCTTAGCCAATTCCTGCCACTGGTAGACTGTGCAAGATTTCTTCAATATCAAAAAGCTATATGGTATCTCCATAAAGTTTTTATTTATGAAACATTCCTCACATTGACCACATCTTGGAGACTGCCTTCACCCCGGAAGGTGCGATCCGGTTAAACAGACTGGATGAAACGGATTTCGAGGATGGATTACCGTGCCTTCCACCTCCAGAGGTTACAGTTTTTACACCCGAAAGGGGTTAAAAATAAAATATAGTATTACATTTAAATGTCTTTTCTGTTATCAACCTTTGACCGCAATCGGGGCGAAACCTTGAGGCGGTAGCCCCATTTTTTATCATTTTTAAAAAATGGGGCTTTCAGAGGGGGCTCAATTGATTGTAAATTGGTAAAAAGCTCAGACAAGGGTGATCACTCCCTGCTCCTTCAGCTTCTTGAGGATGTAATAGTCCCTGTTGCTTCTGCCGCGCTTGCCGTGGGCAAGCCGGTAAACATGTAATGCCGAAGTGTGATACTCGCTCGCAACGTCGCGGTAAATATCCCTGTTACGGGAGAGAAAATAACATCTGATAATGGACCACATAACTTTTGCGCAAAAAAAGAATTAAACCTGAAAGAATATCTTTGATTTCCCAAAACCTACCTGCTTCCCGTTCCGGTTGCAAAATAAGCCATTTGACTTGCAAATATAGGACAATTTCCCATTAAAAAAACATTTTCAGGTTAAATTAATAAAAATGTAACATTTGAATCGCTTCGTTTGGTATCTCAATTGAAAAAAAGGGGCGAGCATCGTGCAGACCGATTGAATTTCTGCAGATGTCTCGCCTCAGGAGTGGCTCGCAGTTTGTGTTGTTATGCTTGCCGGTCAGCGCTCATAAGATCCAACATCCAGGCGGGATATTCCGGAGTAAGTTTGCTTACTTCATCCAGCCTGGAGAGTTCATCGGCAGAAAGCGTTACATCCACAGACTTCAGGTTATCCTGAAGCTGTTCCAGCTTCTTTGCCCCGATGATGACGGTCGTTACCACCGGCTGGTGAAGCAGCCGGGACAAGCTTTCATCAATCTGCTGCAGAATGTGCTTACGGCTTAGCCCGGAATTGTTCGGCCCCTCGCCCATGGCACCGCGTACTTTGGTGGCGATCACCAGGTCGTCGCGATTCAGTCCCAGGTCGCGAATGGCCTGACCGGTAAGCTTTTCGCTCAACCCTTCACTGTAGATATTGGCGGTGTCGATAAAATTGATCCCCGCATCGACAGCTGCTTTAACCAGCTGATTTACCTGCTCCTGCGGAAGCAGGCCAATGGCAGTCCACGTGCCGCGTCCACCGAAAGTCATGGTTCCCAGACAAAGTTCAGATACTTTTAATCCAGTGTTTCCCAATAATTTGTACTTCATTTTTTGCTGTAATTTTAAGTTGATATACTCCATAAGCTTCCCGTCCGTTGAGGTTGTTTTACGCATCCGGCATCAAACCCAGACGAACAGGATCGATATGTTTCTTAAAACAAACTTCAAACTGAAAAGTTTCCTTGGATTACAGGCAAAAGGGAAATAGCAGGGAATAAAATTGCAAATTTGAACCGATTGTTGTGACATTTTTCGGAATATTCGCTATATTTGTCACATCTGATTGACAATGACCCGATAGAGGTGCGAGGGATGCTGCTTTCGGAGTGAATGATCAGTGCCCCTGACAAGCCTCGAACAACTTAAATCGTTGTCCTATGGAACTGGCTGATGTAATCAAAAGAATCGATGAGGTGCTCCGTCAGAACCGGTCGACCGAGTACCTGTTGCTGGCGGGCACCACGCTGCTCTTCCTCTGCGGCATCACCTGCTTCGTGCTGGCCATCCTGACGGGTGAATTTGCATGGGCTGCCCCGCCGGCAGTCACCACCGGCCTGCTCTACTACCCCCTGCAAGAGATCCGCGAGCTGCGGCGCAAGAACATCGCACTGGCTACCGCACCGGCACTGATAAGCCTGCTGCCCAAAACCAAGGCGGCAGAAGAGATACAGAAGCTGATCGAAAACCTCTTCGGAAGAGATGCGGAAAAATAGGGACAAAACAAAGGAACTGCTGGAAGAGCTGGTGACAGAGCTGTACCGGGAAGCAAATGTTGTGCGACCGGCCTTCATGGGGGATGCTTATCTCCTGGCGGGGGATGGGCAATACCTGGGAAAGATCACCTCCAACAAATCGGATCCCGACGCCATCACCAACCCCTACGGCCGCTATGGCAGCCGCTACAGCCCCTTCAGCATTTTCAACCCATCCTCTCCCTACGGCAGCAGGGAGGGGGCGCTCAGCATCCACAACCCACACGCTACCACTCCACCCGAGTTGTACCTGCAGGGGAAACCGGCAGGACGGGTAACAGCAAACAAAGAGCTGCCCGACGCCATCGACAGTGAGCAGTTTCTCCGTCAACTGAAAAGCGACCCGGATGCCATCTGGAAGTTGCTGTAAGATGGTTGCAGTTGGCCATGGAAGACATGCGTCAGCTTACCGCTAATTTTTTTTGGCAAAAATTCTCTTTCTCCCTATCTTTGAAAAAAATTAAGGAATCGGCTCTTTCGAGTGAATGGATTATGGCAATACAGTTTGGAAAAACATGGTGGGGCGAACATTGGCTGCGCTCCCTGGAGAACGTGGATTACAACAACCGGCTGCCGAGAGGCGCCTCCTATGCACGACAGGGACACGTGCTCTCCGTGAAGATCAAAGAGAACGAGATGCAGGCCAGGGTGAAGGGCAGTCGTGCCACCCCCTACCGCGTGACGATTATCGTACCTCCCTTTTTTGAAGAGGAGGTGGATAAACTGATCGACCGGATTGCCACACAACCGGCGCTCATCTCCAAGCTGCTGAACCGGGAGCTGGACCCCGCCATCCTGACGATTGCCGAAGAGGCCGGACTCAGGGTCTTTCCCCGGCAGTGGACCGACTTCAAGATGCAATGCTCTTGTCCCGACTGGGCCGTGCCGTGCAAGCACCTGGCCGCGGTGATCTACATGATCAGCCGCGAGATCGACAACAACCCCTTCCTGGTGTTCGAGATGCACAGGGTGAACCTGATCGGGGAGCTGAAAAAACGGGGGATATTTGTGAAGGAACAGAAGAAAAACGGAATACCGTCGCTGCACGCGCTGTGGACGCCGAAAGGTAAGAAGATGACCGTCCCCGATGAGGAGCGGGCCTACGAGCGGGTGGACTTTTCACAGCTGCATCCTATTGCGGAGCCTCTGGTTCAGCTGCTGCCCGATGCGCCTCCATTTTACCCGGGCGGAAATTTCAAGGAGATCTATGCCGTTCAATTCAACCGCCTCACAAAAGAGGCGGGACGGTTGCTGAACAAGCGGCTCGATTTTGAGGCGCTCTTCCCTTCTCAAGACGATGGAGAGGTGATCTCTCACCACACCCGCCTGGCGTTTACCCTGGACCGGAACAACGAGGTTTCCGTGTCGATGGGCAACGGCACGATGAACAACGTGACTACCTTGCCTGCCCTCTTCCCGCAACTGTTCGGGCTGAATCCCGATTACCTGCCCGACTATCAGCCATCGGTGGCGGCAGCGCACAAGCTGCTTTTTGCGGCCATTCACCTGGTTGCCAACGGCAACATCGTCCCGCAGATCATCCAACTGGAAAACGGACATGCCATGGTGCGATGGATGCCGGCAATGATCGATGAACAGGTGCGCACGCTGATACACCGGCTGACGGAGATACTCCCTGCCGGACTGTTACAAACAGCCTACAAGAGCCGCCAATCGGTGAAGATGAGGCCGATCGGAAACCAAACGGTGGAGCTGCTCTCGCTCTTTATCTCGACCTTGGTGAGGACGGCTTCGAAGCCCGCTACAGGTGATCTCATCGCCGATCTCTTCTTCAAGGGCAAGAGCCATGATTTCACCGGCGTGGGCGAGAAAGGGATCACCGGAGGAATCAAGGTGTGGCTGGACCGCTATCACCTCACGGAGGAGACCTACAAGCCGGTGATCACCGTGAGCGAAACCGACACCGATGCCTTCGAGGTGGCGGTACACATCGAAAACAGAGAACAGCCTGACGCCGCACCCATCCCCCTGTCCACCGTGCTGAAGGAGGATGAATTTGCCCAACAACGCTTTAAGATATTGCAAAACGTGTCGTTGCTCACTCCCTTTATCCGGGGACTGGACACGCACATCAACCTGGGAGGGTCCCATCCCATACGGTTCAGCAGGGAGGAGTTCTCTCCCTTCCTGATGGAGATACTGCCGGCCATCCGCCTGCTCAACATCAAAATCCTGCTCCCAAAATCACTGCAGCAGCTGCTGCGACCCAAAGTGTCCGTTTTGCTGAAACGTAAATCGGATCAAACGGGTTTCGTGAACATCGACGACCTGCTTGCCTTCGACTGGCGCGTGGCGCTGGGCGACACGCTCCTCTCGCCGGAAGAGTTCCAACAACTGTTGAAGAATGCCTCGGGATTGATCCGCTTCAAGGAACGCTATATCTACGTGAATGAAGCTGAGATAGAGAAACTGAACAGGGCCCTTGCCTCCAACAAGCCACTCAACGCATACCAGCTGTTTCAAACGGCGCTCAGCGAGGAGTACGAAGGGGCACCGGTCGCGCTGACCGACGAGGTGCGCCAGATGATGGCCGAGCTTACCTCCGTGGAGGAGATCCCCCTGCCACAGGAACTCAATGCGCAGCTGCGCCCCTACCAACACCGGGGATACTCCTGGATGTACCGCAACAGCCGGATCGGCTTTGGCAGCATCATCGCCGATGACATGGGACTGGGAAAAACCGTGCAGGTGATCTCCATCCTCCTGAAACTGAAGGAAGAGAAGGCGATCAACGACAAGCTGAAGGCGCTCGTGGTGGTGCCCACAGGCCTGCTGACCAACTGGCAGACTGAGATTGCCCGCTTTGCACCTTCACTGAGCACCCATATCTATCACGGCACGGCACGCGACCTGAAGCGGTTTGATGCCGATGTGATGCTGACCACCTACGGCGTGGCGCGCGGCGACAGCGACCTGCTGAGAAAACAGAAATGGCAGGTGATGGTGATCGACGAGGCGCAGAACATCAAGAACCAGGATGCGGCCCAGTCGAAGGCGATCAAAAGCATCCCGGCCAACATCCGCATCGCCATGAGCGGCACGCCGGTGGAGAACAGGCTGAGCGAGTTCTGGTCGATCATGGATTTTACCAACAAGGGATACCTGGGCACGGCCAAATCGTTCAGGGAGGAGTATGCCACACCCATCCAGCTCTTTAACGACGAACAGGTGGTGCAGCGATTCCGCAAGATCACATCGCCTTTCATGATGCGACGCATGAAAACGGATAAAACCATCATCTCCGACCTGCCGGACAAGGTGGAACAAAACCAATATGCCCTCCTGACCAAACAACAGGCTGCTCTCTATGAGAAAACAATGCAGGCAGCAATGGAAGAGATTGAAGGGTACAGCGACAATGGCGACAACCAGACGCTCTTCAAACGACAGGGACTGGTGTTGCAGATGATCCTCGCACTCAAGCAGATTTGCAACCACCCTGCCCAGTTCCTGAAGAATGGCAACTGGGACCCTGCCCTCTCGGGGAAAGTACAGCTGCTGTTCGAGCTGCTGGACAGCATGAACGATGCGGGAGAGAAGGTGCTTATATTCACGCAGTTCAGGGAGATGGGTGCGATGCTGGAGAAGATGATCGCCGAGCACCTGGGCGACCGGCCGCTGTTCTACCATGGCGGATGCTCCATCACCCAACGACAGGAGATGGTGGAGCGGTTTCAAACCAACCGCGCCGACAAGGTGTTCATCCTCTCGCTCAAGGCTGCCGGCACGGGACTGAACCTCACTGCCGCCAGCCAGGTGGTGCACTTCGATCTGTGGTGGAACCCCGCCGTGGAGAACCAGGCTACCGACCGTGCCTATCGCATCGGACAGAAGAAGAACGTGTTGGTACATCGCATGATCACCAAAGACTCCTTCGAAGAGAAGATCGACGCGATGATCCAACGCAAGAAACAGCTGGCCGACATGACCGTATCTACCGGCGAGAACTGGATCGGCAAGTTGAGCAACAAGGAACTGAGGGAGATATTCAATGTTGCCACCCTTTCTTAGAACCATGGCCGGTGCCGGAACGAATTTTCAGTCTGTTTATGATGGATGAAAAGACAAATTGCGGGTTGAATATTTCTCAAGAGATTGTGTCGAGAGTCCTCAACCGAAAGAGTCCTTAACCGATTCGCTCGACCATGGTGGCGCTCATCTCAACAGCAGCGCAGCCAAGGCGGTCGATGCGTATTACAATGGAGGATTTGCCGTCGATGGTGATCAGCTCGCCGGTGAGCCCCTTGAGCGGTCCACGTACCACCTGCACCTGCTCGCCGGGGTGCAGGTCAGAACTGTCGAAGTGAACAGGCGTCTCGGAGAGGTCGACCATAAAGCGGAACTGTTCCATCTGCGCATCGGGGATGACGGCGGGGGTATGCTCGCCGCGGAGCACCATGTAGCGAAATACCGCGGGGAGCTTGATGACGGTGCGTTGCTCAGCAGGGTTCACATACACGAAGATCATCATGGGGATGAGCACCCGCTCTACTTTCTTCTTCCGGTCGCTCCAGAGGTGTATCTCCTCCTGCACGGGCAGAAAATTTTCAATTCCCATCTCCGTTAACTGATCACGCACCTTCTTTTCGTGGTGCATCTTCACATAGGCTGCCAGCCACCGGCGCTCATTCATTGGGTTACTCTCTTTGACCATGATGCGATACTTACGAAAATACAAAGCTACAAAAAACGGTGGTTTTCAACAATTGGAATGCCTTTCACCAGCATTATTCAATACATTTTTTCTCAGATAAATTTCTCATATAAATAGCGTGGCATAATCGGTAAAAAAAGTTTTATGGGAATTTATTTGCTTTTTTGAGAATGTTGCGTAATTTTACATTTAGTATTGAGTAAATTTACATTTAGTATTGAGTAAATTTGAGTGATATGTTTGAACGTCCTTATATAAAGTCGCTTAAAGCAAGAATTAAAGAGCCGAGAAAGTTTATTCAGGTGATACTTGGACCTCGTCAGGTGGGTAAAACGACCATGATAACCCAGCTTTTAACGAAACTCTCTATATCCAATTTATATGAATCGGCAGATGCCGTTTCGGCAACCAACACTGCCTGGTTAATGCAGGTATGGGAATCAGCCAGATTGCGAATGAAAGCATCCGGAACATCAGAATTCCTGTTAGTGATTGATGAAATACAGAAGATTGACAATTGGAGCGAGGTAGTAAAACAGCAATGGGATAAGGATACCCGTGAAAATATTAACATAAAAGTGATTATACTTGGTTCGTCCCGCCTGTTAATTCAAAAAGGATTAACCGAATCTTTAGCCGGGCGATTTGAAACAATCTATCTCGGTCACTGGTCTTATCCTGAAATGCAGGAAGCATTTGGATGGAGCATCGAACAATATGTTTATTTTGGAGGTTATCCGGGTTCGTCAACCTTGATTGATGATGAAGAACGTTGGAAAAATTATATAAAGAATTCATTGATAGAAACGAGTATATCCAAAGATATTTTGATGCTGACGAGAGTTGATAAGCCGGCCCTGTTGAAGCGATTATTTGAATTGGGTTGCTTATATTCAGGACAGATTCTTTCTTACACCAAGATCCTGGGACAACTCCAGGATGCCGGAAATACGACAACTTTAGTTAATTACCTACAACTTTTGTCTCAATGTGGTTTGCTTGGAGGTTTAGAAAAATACGCCGGAAATATCATTCGTAAACGTAGCTCAAGTCCAAAATTTCAAGTGTATAACAATGCACTGATTACTGCTCAAAGCAATGACAGTTATGAAGATGCAATGATCAATCCTGAATTTTGGGGGCGATTGGTTGAATCTTCTGTCGGTACACATTTGATCAATCATGCTATTTCTGAAAGATATAACCTCTATTATTGGCGTGAGGGTAATAATGAGGTTGACTTTGTGTTAGAAAAAGGAAATAAGGTAATTGGACTTGAAGTAAAAAGTGGAATAAAAGCCGATAATGCGGGAATGGGAATCTTTGCAGAAAGATTTCATCCTGAAAAAGTGCTACTCGTTGGAACGAGTGGAATTCCTTATGATGAGTTTTTGAAAATGAATCCGAAAGAATTATTTTGATACAATGGATGACCAGTATCATCCCACCGGTTATGCGGAGAAAAAGCGGTATGTTTGCTGCATGAATTGCGTAGAATAAACCCATGAGATGATGTATATATACCAAACAAATGAAAGAGTTACAACTCTTGTTGCAACTCTTTCATTTTCTTTGCGGTATGGACGGGACTCGAACCCGCGACCCCCTGCGTGACAGGCAGGTATTCTAACCAACTGAACTACCACACCGTTTGCCAATCGTTTCCGATAGCGAGTGCAAAGGTAAGCATATTTTCCAAATCGCAAAACATTTTTTGCTCAGATTTTTGAAAATATTTCCGTAGCTTTTCCTCTGCAGCAACGACCGGTGGATCTCCTACCGATGAAGCGCCTCCTCAGCACCGGCAGGCTCCTTGAGCCACTGGTCAAACCAACGGAAGAACTCGCGCTGGAAGAGCACGCCATTCTGCGGGCGCGCGATCCAGTGGTTCTCATCGGGGAAGATGAGCATCCGCGAAGGGATACCACGCAGCTGTGCGGCATTGAAGGCCATCATGCCCTGGGATGCCAGGATGCGGTAGTCCCGCTCGCCATGGGTGACCATGATGGGGGTGTCCCACTTATCCACGAAGCGGTGGGGTGAGTGCTCGTAAGTGCGCTGTGCCGTGGCGTTACGCTGATCCCAGTAGGGACCGCCCATATCCCAGTTTGCGAACCACATCTCCTCCGTCTCGAGGTATTGTGCCTCCAGGTTGAAGATGCCGGCATGCGCGAGGAAAGCCTTGAAGCGACCCTCGTGGTGACCCGCGAGCCAGTAAACCGAGAAGCCGCCATAGCTGGCGCCGGTGCAGCCTAACCTGTTTGCATCCACATAGGGCTCTTTCGCCAGCGCATCGATGGCAGAGAGGTAGTCTTTCATGTTCTGGCCGCCATAGTCGCCGCTGATCTGCTCCAGCCACTCCTGGCCGAAGCCGGGCAGGCCGCGCCGGTTGGGCGCCACCACGATGTAGCCGTTGGCGGCCATCAGCTGCAGGTTCCAGCGGTAAGACCAGAACTGGCTCACCATGTTTTGCGGTCCCCCCTGGCAGTAGAGCAGCGCGGGATATTGCTTCGCCGCGTCGAAATGGGGCGGGTAAACCACCCAGGTGAGCATCTGCTTCCCATCGGTGGTCTCGATCCAGCGCTCTTCCACCGCTCCCATGGTGAGGTTGGCCAGCAACTCACTGTTCTCCTGCGACAGGTTGGTGGCTTCACCCGTGACAAGGTCGACCGCATAGATCTCGGTGGGCTGCGACAGCGACTGGCGGCAGGCAATCAGCATGCCGTCGCCCGGCGCCACCGAGGTGTAGTCATGCATCCCGCTGGTAAGAGGGGTGATCGCCTTTGTGGTGATGTCGGCAGCGTAGAGCTGTGTGGTACCCTTTGCCTGCGATACCATGTAAATGGTCTTATTGTCGCTCTCCCAGGCGAAAGCATCGGTGTTGTAGTCGAACGACTCGGTCACGTAAGTTTTCTCACCGGTGGAAAGCTCCATCACGAAAAGCCGGTTCTTGTCTGACTCGTAACCATCGCGCTCCATGCTCTGCCAGGCCAGGTAATGACCGTCGGGGGAGAACTGCGGATTGATGTCGTAGCCCATCATCCCCTCGGTCATGTTGCGTGTCTCACCGCTTGCCAGGTCGTAGAAATAGATATCGGAGTTCGTAGACTCGGCATATGCTCTTCCGGTCTTCTTGCGGGAGGTGTAAGCAATGGTCTTCCCGTCGGGGCTCCAGGCCAGCTGCTCCATGCCGCCGAAAGGTGCCAGGGGTGATTCATAGGGCTCACCCTCCATCAGATCAACGATATGGGTCAGACGATGACCCTCCAGGTCGGCCACGAAAGGATGCGACACGCTCTCCACCCATTGATCCCAGTGTTTGTACATCAGGTCATCTATCACGCGACCGGTTGCGGCCGGCAGGTCGGCGTACTGTTCTCCCGGCTTCTTACCAAGAGGCACTTTGCGGATAAAGAGCACCTTCTTCCCGTCGGGCGAGATGATGAAGCCATCGATGTCACCCTCCACGTTGGAGATCTGTGTCATTCCTTCTCCGTCGGGGTTGATGGTCCAGATCTGAGAAGTGCCGGTCTTGTTGCTCAGGAAAGCGATCTTGCGCCCACCGTCGAACCACTGTCCGTTGGTCTCCTGCGTGTTGCTGATGGTGAGCTGTTTCTTGCCACTGCCGTCGCTGTTCATGATGAAAAGCTCCGAATTTGTCTTGTTCTCCGGGATGCTGATGTAGGTGACCTGATAGAGGATCTGCCTGCGGTCGGGTGACACCGACAGGCTGCCGATGCGTCCGAAGCTGTGCAGCA
>LDZT01014061.1_pt1 | contig 15153 bp, 12 predicted proteins | sample 615521 | NCBI WGS metagenome assembly LDZT01 (sample SAMN03408292, study PRJNA278302) | terrestrial metagenome | isolation source: oil reservoir sample SB1 | place: USA: Alaska, North Slope, Schrader Bluff formation | collected 2011-09
ATGGCACTTTCCGGGTGAAGAAGGCACATGTCGACCTCCTGTGGGTTCATCACATGTGCGATCACGTATGCGTCGGGGTCCTCTTCCCTGGCCCTGGCAAAGACCTCCGGCGTCAGGGGAACCCCCTTGTACTTGCCCGTCGATACCTCCAGACTCTCAAGACCCTTCCCAAGGCGCTCTTCAAAACCGGGGTCGTATACAGCCGACCCTATCCGGGCGGCGAAGGCATAGTAGGGGTAAACGTCGAAGGTCACATCCACCCCCTCGCTCCTTGCTTTTTCTATCATACCCAGGGCTTCACCGGAGTGACCGAAAGCAGTCATGCTCCCCAGGTGGGATATCTGAACCCTTATCCCGCTCTCCCTGGCGACATTGATAGCTTCGGCCACTGCTGTGGGGCTCTGGTGGCCGTCACTCCTTATGTGGATGGAAATGAGTCGATGGCTGAAACGGGAGACCACCCTGGCCAGACGGGAGAGCTCCTCCCAGGAGGTCCCGGGGGCATATTCAAGCCCGAAGGAGAGCCCTCTTGCCCCCTCCCGGAGGTTCTCCTCCAGAAGCCCTTCCATTATCGATATCTGCCCGGAGGTCGCCGGAGAATACCTGTCTTCGGCACCGGCGGCTCTCCTGAGGGTGGTGGCCCCTGTCATGAACCCCATGTTAAGGACCGGGTTCTGGCTGAACCACTCCCTGTATTCCTTCATCGTTACACCCTCTCCACAGTGACCCGCGAAGGCCGTGGTGACGCCCTGCAGAAGGAGGAACCTGAGTACCGTGTAAGGGTCGCCCACACGATGCTCGAAGTGCATGTGAGTATCGATCAATCCGGGCAGCACCAGTGATCCAGATGCGTCAAGCTCAAGGCTGCCTCTTGGAGCACCCTCTCCGACGAAAGCGAGGATGCCGTCCTTTACAGCGACATCGGCCCTTGTCTCTTTCAAGGAGACCGGGTCGACGACGGTGCCGTTCCTGACTACGATATCCATTACCGCTCACCTCATTTATGCCAGCCCGCAGAAACGGGCGGCTATGGACACATAGGTCCTGAAACCTTCCTCCAGTTCATCAACGGTTATGAATTCCGCCTTGCTGTGGGATCTCGAAAGGCTCCCTGGACCGAAGACCACGGTGGGGATCTTGCCGTAGTGGCCGAAGATCGCCGCGTCGGTCCAGCCTCTCCTGGTGGTCATTTTGGGTTCTATGCCGCCAACGTCCCTTATGGAGTCAACAACGGCCTTCACGATGGGATCGTCAGGGGAGGTCTCCAGGGGAACGTGATGGAAGTGCGCCATGGTGCCTATGTCCATGAGCTTGAGTTCGGCTCTGAAAGTGGGATCCTCTCTTGAAAGTTCATCCAGGATCTCCTGGTACTCGGCTATCACCTGATCGAGAGATTCCGACGATATATACCTCCTGTCCATCCTTACCACGCAGCGATCGGCCACCGTGCTTGGCTGGGTCCCCCCCTCAATGCGTCCGAAGTTCATTACCGAAGGCCCCATGTGGGGGTGGTACCTGAGGGCAAGCTTCGGGACGATCTTATCCTGGACCCGACATATGAAACGTGCGGCATGGACTATGGCGTTGACCCCGTCCTGAGGGACCCCGCCGTGGGCGGTCTTCCCGAAGAACTCCACCTCTATCCACTCCAGGCCCCTGTGTCCGATGGCGTACTCCCTGTCGGAGGGCTCCCCCACTATTGCGCCGTCGGTCCTGAATCCCGACCTGATCAACGTCTCGCTTCCGTCACTGTTGGTCTCCTCGGCAAGCACTCCTGCAAAGACCAGATCCCCCTTCAGGGGCACTCCAGCTCTCCTGTATGCCGCCAGGGTCATCAGCATTGCGGCCACCGGCCCCTTCATGTCCACGGCCCCGCGCCCGAAGATCTTCCCGTCTGCTATCTCAGCCGCAAAGGGATCTACCTCCATGTTATAGGGAGGGACAGTGTCGAGATGGCCTGAAAGGGCAAGGCTCTTTCCCCCCCCTTCACCCTTGATGGTGGCGATTATATTGTTCCTTGTACCTTCCACCTGCTGGAGAGTGAAAGGGATCTTTTCCTCTGAAAGAAAGGAGGCCACGGCCTCCACCATCTCTTCCTCCTTGGTGGGGACATCCCAGTGGCTCGGGATCCGGATGAAACGGGCAGTCAGCTCCGCGATCTCGCCAGAAGAGACTGTCGATATAATCTTCGAAAAAGACCTTTTCATCACAAACACCTCATTCCCTGTGGTGCGGGGAGGGGCTGAGCCCCTCCCCGCGTCATGATAGGCATGGTCGTGGCCGCCTGTCCGCTGCCCGAGGGTATGAAGAAGTTGATAACCACCTGAACGAGGAACATGCCCACTGCGGTCAAGGCACCGGGGAGCATGGCTACCCAGGACGCCAGGGCGTTGATGACGGTGTCCACGATCTGCCCCTGGGACATGACCACCAGAATGGCACGGGCGATACCCACAACCAGCGCACCGAAGGCTATGGTCTTGGCTCCTTCAACAAAGGACGAAGCTATTTTGCTCGGTGCCAGGCGCCCGAATAGACCTGCGAGGATCCCCATGGCCATAAAGACCGTAGAGAGCTCCATGATGTAGAAGCCTTTCTCGATAACTCCCCAGATCATGTAGGCGAAGCTGGCCACAATGACCAGCATGACCAATTTGTGGGTGCCGGTAAAGGGGATATCGGGCGAAACGGCGTGGCGCTCGGGGTCAGCCTCCATCAGGTCGTAGACAATGCTCTGGGAAGGGTCGGCCTTGACCTTTGCCGCATAGCGCATTACGTACCAGCAGGCTATGACGTAGAGAATCGCGTGACCGGCGAAACGCAGCCCGAGCCCGGAGAACAGGGGAAGTTCGGCGATGCTCTGGGCCACCCCTACTGTGAAGGGGTTCAGAGTGCCGCCCGAGAATCCCACGGCGGCACCGGTGGACATCATGGCCACCCCGACGACATCGTCGTAACCGACGGCCCTCGCCAGGGCGACCCCGATCGGGATGAATACGATAACCTCCTCAGCCATGCCGTAGGTGGCTCCACCTATGGAGAAGATGAGCATCGTGATAGGGATCATCAGCTTCTCCTTGCCCTTCAACCCGAGGACCGCTTTCCCTATGGCCCCGTCGATCGCCCCTGTAGCCTGGATGATGGAGAATGCGCCGCCGCAGATGAATATGAAGAATATGATCTCAGCGGTCTCTTTCATTCCCTTGGGAATTGATTCGAACATCTTGAAGACGCTTACAGGGGTCCTTTCGACGTGATGATAGGAGGCGGCATCGACCAGCGTTCTTCCGGTCCTATCGTCCTTGTAGCGATCATAGACACCTGCGGGGAGAACGTAGGTCATTATCGTTGCTAGGATGACGACCGAGAACAGTATGACGTAAGTATGAGGGACCTTGAAGCGCTTTTTCCTCTCACTACCTGCTTCAACCAACATCATGTAACCTCCCTTCGAAACGAAAAGGATCATTCCGGTCCCTTAAAGGGACTCCTTGCCTGGTCCTTCCTGCTGTCGTCCTGCCCGCTTTCACCTCCCTTCTGCATCCGGCCGTTTACCGCGAACCGGCTTATGGTTTTTAGCCGAGGATCCTTCCTGCCATGTTCGCGAGGATGGCCACACCATCAAGCAGGGCATCCTGTCTGAAGGACATCTCCGGGTGATGAAGCCCGGGCTCCAGGTCACAGCCCAGGCCGATGTAGGTGGTTCTGAGTTCAGGTTTAGCCTTGACGTACTCATGAAAATCCTCAGCCCCGGTGGTCCCCCTCTCCCCGAGAGCACCTTCATCTCCAAGGGTTTCCCGGATAGCCTCATCGGCTATCCGGATCATGTCCCTGTCGAATACGGCTGCAGGAAGACCCGGAACCCTTCTGACATCGGCGCTGCATCCTATCGTGGAGGCTCCTGTCCTGATGGCATGTTCGACTTTCTCCAGCAATTCTTCCATTACCTCATTGGTGTTGGCCCTCAGGTCCGCCCCCATCTCCCCCTTCTCCGGTATGGAGGAGTAGTTCGCTCCTCCGGCATTCAAAGCCGTGACCTTGGCCGAAGCCGGCACCGTCGGGTCGACCCATATGGCATTCACGGCGTTGACTATCGCGGCCAGAGCATCGACCACGTTCTTCCCAAGGTGGGGCCTGCCCCCATGGGCGGTCGCTCCTGTTATTTCCGCCGTAACCGTTGCCAGGGCTCCATGCTTCAGGGCGGATACCGCCTGTCCATAGCGTGCTTCCTGTATGGGTCTGAGGTGTATCCCTATGCACATGTCCATATCCTCCAGGACACCGTCAGCGATCATCGCCCTGGCTCCGCTCGTCTCTTCCTGTTCCTCCGATGGCTGGAAGAGACCGCAGGAGTGAATGGCCTGGATCTCTCCGTCCACCAGGTGCCCCAGGGCATCCATATCAGCCCTGATCCCAAGAACAGGCCCGGGATCCTCTCCCCTAAGGTAAGAGACCAGCCCTGTCCCGCCGACCCCTCTCTGGACCTGGAAACCCCTCTTTTCAAGATAATCTGCTATATAGGCCGATGTTCTGTATTCCTGGGCGGATAACTCCGGTATAGCATGGAGATCCCTGTAGACGCTGAGTATGTTCTCCCTTTCCCTTTCCAGCATTTCTCTTATCCTGGCTTGCATCTGGATCCTCCCTTTATTGATGCTCTAGATCTATCCTTAACAGGCAGGATGCCCCGCGTTTCCGGGAATCCCGTTTTTTTTCATTTTTGATGAAAGTGGCAGCCGGACCTCGCTAAACAACACCGAGGTCTGGCTGCAGTCCTTTTTAAAAGATGTGCCAGTTACATGTACATGCCTTGCAGGTTCTTCGCTGACCCTAGAACGGACCGAGCTCCACCATTGAAGCGACGATAATGGCTATGCCGCCCACGATCGACCAAAGGCCTACGAGTTTCCAGTTGTACTTGAGCCATCGGTCGTAGGGGACGTTGGCAAGCCCCAGGATGCCCAGCAAAGCCCCTGAGGTCGGTATTATCTGGTTCGAGAAGGCGTCACCGTACTGAAAGGCAAGAACAGCCGTCTGCCGGGTGATCCCAAGCACATCGGCCAGAGGCGACATGATCGGCATAACCGTTGCGGCCTGCCCGCTTCCGGAAGGAATGAAGAAGTTGATTATGGACTGCACAACGAACATCCCTACGGCTGTTATCTGAGTCGGCAGCATCCCTACGGCGCTTGCAAGACCATGGATAATGGCGTCCATTATCTGCCCCTGCTCCAATACGACCAGGATAACCCTGGCAATACCGACGACGAGAGCGCCAAAGGCGATGGCCCTGCAACCCTGAACAAAGGACTTGGCCATATCGTTGGCATCGAGTCCGCCGATGGCGGCAACAACTATCCCCAGCAGAATAAAGAGGGCTGAGATCTCGTTGATGTACCAACCCTGTTCCATTACCCCGTAGATCATGAAACCGATCCCCACCACCATGGCCAGCAGAGCCATCTTGTGACGGCCGGTCATGACAGGCATTTCGTCATGGGCTGAAGTTGCGATGGCGTCCCTCTCGACACCGTACAGGACGCTCTGGGTCGGATCGGCCTTGACCTTTGCCGCATAACGAAGCACGTACCATACGGCAACTACGTAGAGGATCACGTAAACGACCGACCTGAAAGCAAGCCCGGAGTAGAGTGGAAGCTCCGCAATGCCCTGGGCGACCCCTACAGTGAAGGGGTTAAGCATACCGCCCGAAAAACCCACAGCCGCACCGGTGGAGACCATGGCTACGCCGACAATGTCGTCGTAGCCGAACCCCCTTGAAAGGGCTATGGCTATCGGGACGAAGGGGATAACCTCCTCTGCCGCTCCGATGGTGAAACCGAGTATGGAGAACAGGAACATGATGACCGGTATTACCAGCTTGTCCCTGTCCTTGAACCTTGTTATGACCCTCGCTATCCCTGCATCGATGGCCCCCGTCGCCTGCATCATGGTGAAGGAGCCACCCATAATAAAGACGAAGAAAACAATGCTCGCAGCCCTGATCATCCCCTGGGGGATCGCCTTGAACATTCCGAAGAAGCTAACCGGTGTCTGTTCCACGTTGTGATAGGAGGCCACGTCGACAATGGTCCTGCCCGTGGCGGTATCCTTCACTCGCTCGTAGACCCCTGCGGGGATAAAATAGGTGCCTATCGTAGCCAATACAATGATGATGAACAGTATCACGTAGGTATGAGGTACCTTGAACTTCTTGACGGTGTCATTATTTGCAGCGCTCATTAACCTTATCCTCCTTATTCAGATCGCCCTTTCAAATTTCGCCCCCGCTGGGGAGATATGCAGCGAAAGACCTTTGTTCATCACCCCTTTCCTTGATCATCCATGGGATCAACGAACCTTGATCTTCATGAAAGCCCGGGGGAACGGAAGGTCCAGCATGGTGACCAGCCCAGCGGGCGCCTCCAGGACCTGAGGAATCATGTTAACGGCCATGGATATGGTCCCTATGCCTCCGGGTATCTCAGGCTTGATCGCCATATCCACCGAAGACGAGTCTCCCTGGATCTTAATGTAGTCTCCCGTCTCGACACCCTCGAGCTGGGGGTGCACCTGCTGAGGGTGTTCAAGGACTATCACCGGGTCGCCATTGCTCATGCCCTTCACTGAGTGGTTACATCCAGCCACCATTCCGGGCTCGATGGTGACGAGGGGGGTCTCCCTGTGGACCCTGGAGATGATTGGCTCCCGGGTCTCGATAACTTCGTCGAGATCCCAGCCAAGGGCATCGGCTATCATGTGAACGGACTGCAGAAAACCTATATGCCCGGTGATGCTCCCTTCATCGAGGCCCTTCCTGAACTCCTCGGGAGTGGTGCCGACCCCCTGGGTCTTCATGACGCCATGCCCGAAGGGGGACAGGTCATTTATACGGGAGGCCCTGACGGAGAGGACATTGCCGAAAGATCCGGTAAGGGTAAGGATCAGCGTGTCGAGGATAAAGCCGGGGTTCACCCCTGTCCCGAGAATTGTCACGCCGTTACTTCTTGCCGCTTCCTCCATATCTTTGGCGAGAAGGGGTTCGGTCACATGAGGGTAGGACATCTCCTCGGCGATGGAGATAACGTTCTTGCCCGATCGCACGAATTGCATGATGTCCGGGAAAGCCTCTCTCGTGAAGGACGTCGTTGCCTGTATAACAATATCTGCTTCGATGTCTGCAAGTTCCCCTATTGATGTTACAGCCACACCGGTCATTTCACCTGTCCCGAGGACCTCGCCAAGATCCCTTCCATGCTTGTCGGGCCTTGCCGCCCCTGCGCCTACCACCTGGACGAGATCCCTCTTGTCCAGGAGGAGTCTGGCTATTCCGCTTCCCATGGCCCCAAGGCCAGCAACAACGACTCTTTTCCGGTCCGGTACCGCATTGTCCATTCTTTCCTTGCTCGTCAACATCTTCCACCATCTTTCTTTCAGTTAGTCTGCAGCATCAAAATCTTTTTTGATTCTCTAGCCGTCTGATGGGTCCACAGGAGACAGACCCCTTTTATGGGGATCACTGCAAGGCATGGATTATCAGCTTCGTGAAAAGGACCATGCAGAAGATAGCCGCCGGGTAGGTCGCCCCGTAACCGGCGGAGCTCTCGTCGGACCCTGTAGATTCAATCGCGGCGCCCAGACCGGGGGTGCTGGTCATGGACCCCGGGATGGCTCCGAGAAAGATCACCCAGTTAAGCTTGAAAAATCCCCTTCCCACGATCAAACCTACGATAAGGCTGGCCACCGCCGATACCGCACCGATGGCAACAAGGGCAACACCGTGCTCGGCCAGGATCCTCGGTATGTCCGGCCCGGCCTGTATGCCCATTACCGCCAGGAAATAGGCAAGGGAAAAGGTGCGAAGCGCCGAAAGGACAGAAGCGTCAAGGCGCATAGGGAAGGGGCCGATACTCCCAAGAGCTCCTGCGAAGAGGGCAAAGATAAGGGCGCCTCCAGTGCTTCCAAGTGAGAAGTCCCCCACCAGGGGGATGGGGATGGAGATGGTCCCGAAGAGGACCCCGCCGATCATACAGAGGACGAATGAAGCCAGTGTAAAAGGGACCGAACTCACTCCGCCTGCAGAACCAGGGCTTGTGTCATGGATCGCCAGGAGAAGAAGCTCTCGTTCCCGGACAAGATCTACCTTGAAAAGAACAGGGAGAAGCTGTACGAAGAGCACCACCGAGACGACCCCGAAGGGGTAGGCGATCGTGTAGCCGATGGTGATAAGCGGGTTGCCCCCCGATATCTCAAGGGCGGCGCCAAGACCGGGGGAGCTCGTAAGGGCCCCTGTATAGGTTCCTGCCACGAGCAAGGGCTCCACGGAACCGGAAAAGACCAGGGCCATGAAATAGGTAGCCAGGGCGCCGGCGCCTGTAACTGCAACGGACAGGATAATGAACCTGTAACCGTATCTCCTGATGACTCCCACAATGTCCTTCGATGAGAGAAGTCCCACGGCGGTGACGAATATCAGGAGATTCCACATGAAGAAGACGCTGGGAACCTTTACCCCGAGCCAACCCATTAAAAGCCCGGTGAAGAGCGCGCCCGAAGTCCCAAGGCCTACCCCCTTTATCTTCACACTGCCCAAAACAAGCCCCGTGAAGACGGCTACACTGAGAAGGAATATCGGGTTCGAAAGCAACGACGAAATATAGTTCTGAATGACCATCACGCCTGTCCTTTCAAAAGTTGGTTCCCCTAGGCGCCCCGGAAACCCAGGCGGTAGGAGATCTCATCGGCCCCGGTCCTGAGCAGTGAGAGCCAATTATCAACAACGTCCGGGGTAAAGGTCTCCCGGGGTCCGACAAGGCTCAGGCAGGCCCACACTTTGCCGTGCCTGTCCCTTATCGGGGCGGCCATACCGAAGGCTCCGACACGGTTCTCTTCTATGCTGACGGCGTACTCCAGTCTTCTTATTCTTCGGTACTCCTCCATTAACCTGTCGGGATCCGTTTCCGTATAGGGGGTCTTTTTCTCGATACTCCTGGCCTGAAGAATCCTTCGTATGCGCTCTTCCGGTAAAAAGGCGGTAAGCAGTTTCCCCAGAGCTCCCGCATTGAAGGGGAAGCGGGTCCCGGTCTGGCCCTGGTAGATGAAATTTTCGTCGGTACCCATCTTGTAAGCAAGTATCGGATCGTCGCCTTCGCGTATCCCTATTAGAACGGCGGTCCCGGTCTCTTTTGCGAGGGAATCCATAACTGCGTGGGATACCTCCCAGATGCCCTTGGATTCGCTATAGACGCTGCCAAGGCGGAAGATCAGTGGGCCCAGCGAGTACTTCCTGGTGGAGGGGTTCTGAACGAGAAGGTTCTCTTCTGCAAGGGACTTGAGTATCTTGTGGGTACCGCTCTTGGAGACGCCGATCTCCCTGGAGAGCTCCGTGACTCCCATCTCGTAGGGAGGTTCTCCAAGCCTCTTCAGGATCCAGATAAGCTTTTCGTGGCTGTTCATCCCGCGCCTCCGTTCTCTGATAGAGAACTTGTTTCTCTCCTATAGAACTTAATAATAATTCTTTAGGACAGGAACGCTTTTGTCAAGGGGTTGTATGGAAAATTACCTTTCAGTCGCAAGGGGCAAAAGGAGTTGATAGATGTCCCCCAGTAGGTGGCGTTGATGTCATGGTCGGTGGTCATCATGGCCCCGCTCAGCGAAAGACCGGCAAAGAGCCCCTTGTTTATGGAATAGCTGTAGATCGAGGCTTGAAGGTTGACGTCCGTGGCAGCGCCGGCACTACGTCCAACCGGACCTGCGGCTATGTCGATGTCAGCGCCGAGTTTGAACTTGTCGCCGTAGAAACGGTCCATGCCTTTCTGGTTGGTCACTACGAGAAGGAGGGCCGTGGACTGCACCCCTATCTGAAGCCCTATGGAAGCACCTGTCACGCTGAGAAAACCGGGTCCGAACCATGTGTTGGTCGCAGGGTCACGTCTCAGGATAAGCCCCTCTCCGCGGGCCCCTCCTATGCCGAAGGCCGCTTTCACGTAGTTGGGGACGATAACGACCCCCTTGGCGGACTTCACCAGGTCTGCCATGGCCCCGACGTCCTCTTCCTTCGACATATCGCGAACCACATGGACCGACGAGGTGATCCTCTCGTTCGCCGTCGCCGCCAGAGCCGGGGCTGTCAAAAGTAGCAGCAGTGACAGCGTCACCAGCGAGACGATCACTTTTTTGCTGAGGGTTTCTTTCATTTTTTGCCACCTCCTTTGTCTGTTTTCTGTCCAGATTATACATTGATATGTTAATACATATGGCAGGGGGGTCATCCCGATCGCCTTATGAAGGTACCCCGCTGAAGGTCGTCGAGAAGAAGAATCGGATCAAGATCTTTGGTATCCCCGAAGCCGAAAACTCGCCTCAGGTGAACCCCTGCCCCTTCGATCACCGGCCTTCCACGGATCACTTTTTTTGATCTTCCTGCTTTTGGCCATCATCGGGCCCCCCTTTCATAACCTGTCTTGCATCAGGTCGCCGTCCCGACTTCGGCATCGGCCTTCTCGAGAAAGGGGAGCTTGAGATCTCTGGGTCTGCTTTTGGCCTTTCTCTCGATGGCCTGGGCCTGGGCCCGTGAATACCGGCAGGAGGTGGCGTAGACAAGATCCACGGGCCTCCGTGAAGCGGTATACCTCGCCCCTTTCCCATCATTATGCTGCTGGAGACGCTTCTTAGGGTCCATGGCAATTCCGCAGTAGTAGGTCCCGTCGGAGCATCTCAAAAGGTAAACGCAGAAATTACCCTGTTCAGATATATTTTGAGAGGGTCCTGTCAATCCTCTCCAACCCTTCGATCAGGCGCCGCTCATCGACACCGAAGTTCATCCTCAGATGGTTCTCTATGCCGAAGCAGCTTCCCGGAATGACAAACACGCTGCCTGTCTTGACCATGTCCATCACCAGGTCCCAGGAGGATACAGGGAGGTCATACCTTACAAAAGCGAAACAGCCCGCCTGGGGAGGCGTGAAGGAGAGGACCCCTCTGTGGCTGTCGACCCATTCGGTGAAGATAGCAAGGTTCTGCCGAACGATACGTCTGTTGCGGGCAAAGATCTTTTCGCGCATCCCCGGCTCAAGGGCTTTCGTGGCGAGATAGTCGCTGAAGGTGGTGACCGTTGTGGAGAGGAAGTCATGATAGAACCAGGACATTTGGGCTATCTCCATGGGGCCGGCCACCCACCCTATCCTGAGGCCCGGCAGCCCAAAGGATTTGGAGAGACCGCTGATCACGATGACCTTGTCATACATGCCCCAGAAGCTCGGCGTCATTTCATCGGTCTGTTCGGCTCCGCGATAGACTTCGTCAGAGAGCAGATAGGCATTTGTTTCTGAAGCGACCTCCACGACCTGCTCCATCTGATCCCTTGAAAGAACTGTCCCGGTAGGGTTGTTGGGGTTGCAGACACAGATCAGTTTTGTCTTCTGTGTAACGGCTTTTTTAAGGCTGTCCAGATCCAGGGACCAGCCCCGATCAGGATCGAGGTGAAAGTCGCGGACCACGGCCCCGTTGGACTCGACCACGTGGGAGAGCAGCATGAAGTTGGGGATCATGAAGGCGACCTCGTCACCGGGCTCGATAAGCCCCCAGGCCATCAGGAAGAGGGCCTCCGCTGATCCGTTGGTCATGAAGACCCTTGACGGGTCCATATTCTCGTAGAATGAGGCAACGGCCTTTCTGAGGTGCTCCGTCCCGGCGGTGTGGACATATTTGAGATGCAGATCTCTGTAGACTTCTTCCATCTCACCGGGGGAGAGGATCTCCCGTATGAACATGGGGTAAATCCCCGAGGCGCTGAGGTCGTACTCCACTTCGTTCTGAAACCTGGCCAGTGTCCTCTCGAGCTTGAACTCCTCTATCTTCATCCAAAGGCCTCCTGTTGACTGGAATGTTGGATCCATACCCGCATTCTACCTCTTCCCCCCGGGAGGTTAACAATAATATAAAAAGATTTTGAAAATAAAATCACAAGGGGTATAATATAATTTGACAACAACGAAAGGGGGAGTAACAGTGGGTTGCTGCAAAAAGCCAAAGGAGACAAAAGAACCACAGAAACAGGATACCTGCTGCGAAAAGAAGGAAGAGCCAAAGAAGAAGGATCCGTGCTGCGGCGGTTCCGGCGGCAAGGATAAGGAGTAACTCCATGAAAAAACGGGCCGCCCCCGGGCGGCCCTGATCTTTTCCAAACCGGGACTTACGAGAGTCTTCTGATAACCATGGCCACGCCCTGACCCCCTCCAATGCAGGCCGTAGCAAGTCCAAACTCCTTGTCCCTGTTCCTGAGTGCATATATCAGTGTGGCCAGGATCTTGGTGCCTGTCGCTCCGATGGGATGACCGAGAGCTATTGCCCCCCCGTTAACGTTGCACCTCTCCATGTCGAAGGGCATAGCACGATGCACTGCCAGGACCTGGGCTGCGAAGGCTTCGTTGAGTTCGATAAGGTCCATGTCCTCCAGGGACATACCCGACATTTCCAGGGCCCTGGGAACGGCTTTTACCGGTCCGAGCCCCATGTGATCGGCCTCAAGGGCGCCGCTGCCGTAGCCTGCTATCTCCGCCAAAGGTCTGAACCCGTTGGCTTCGGCCCAGTCTGGGTCTGCAATGATCGCAGCGCTCCCCGCGTCGCAGAGAGCAGAGCTGCTTCCTGCGGTGATGGTGCCGTTATCCTTGAATATGGCCGGCAGTCGGGCCAGCTTTTCAAGACTTGTGTCCTCCCTCGGGATCTCCTCTGAAGCCCATTCAACGACCTCTTTTTTCTGCCTTATAGAGACCGGGAAGGTCTCGTCAGCAAAAAGGCCATTCTTCATGGCGGAGACTGCTTTTCTATGACTTTCCAGCGCATAGGCATCCTGCTCGTCTCTGGTAATTCCGTACTCTTCTGCAAGTATCTCGGCGGTAGCCCCCATGAGCATACCGGCCAGGGGACACATGAAACCGTCGTGGTGCAACGTGTCAAGGACCTTCCTGTCGCCCATCCTGTGGCCCCACCGGGCTTCGGAGAGTATGTAGGGGGTCCTGGAGGCACTCTCCATCCCTCCCGCAACGCCGACCCTTATGTCCTTGAGGCGGATCCTGTCGGCTATGAGCATTGCCGTTCGAAGGCTGGAACCGCATCGCTTGTTGACGGTGAAAGCCGGAATCGATTGCGGCATCCCCGCCTTGAACATAGCGATCCTGGCCGGATTGGCCCCGACACCCGCCTGCCATCCGTTCCCCATTATCACTTCGCCGATCTCTTCTTCCGGCACCGTGGACCTGTCCAGGGCCGCCCTGATGGCAAAACCCCCAAGGTCAGTTGCCTCGAACCCTGACAGCACTCCGCCGAACTTGCCCCCGCCGGTTCTGCACGCGGCGAGAATAACGGGTCTTTTCATTCAAAACGCCTCCTGGATATATCTTCGATGGGTCTCAAAGATCCTTTCGAAACCATTACACGCCGTTGTCAAGGAAATCCCGGTCCACCAGCACCTGTCTACTACTCCAGCTCGCAGCCTTTCATCTGGCACAGGTCGTCGGAGACCTTGTAATTTGCAGGGGTCACTTTCTTGAACTCCCCGAGGTCCACGCCTGGGGCTATCTCTTCCAGCACCATTTCCCCCGAGACCATTCTGAGAACGCAGTACTCGGTTACCACAAGGCTCACCACTTTTGCCCCCGTCAGAGGCAGGGTGCATTTGGGAAGGATCTTGGGATCTCCCTTCTTCGTGCAGTGCGTCGTAGCGACTATCACGTGCTTTGCCCCTGTTACGAGATCCATGGCTCCGCCCATCCCAGGGACCATCTTGCCCGGTATCCACCAGTTGGCCAGATTACCTTCCTGGTCTACCTCCAGCGCACCCAGGACCGTGGCATCAAGATGCCCTCCCCTGATCAGTCCGAAGCTCATGTCGCTTGCCACCAGGGCTCCTCCGAGGATAGGTTTCAGGCAACGCCCTCCCGCACCTATGAATCGAAGATCTTCCTTTTCGGGCTTGGGACCGGCACCTACAACGCCGTTCTCGGTCTGGAATATCACCCGGATATTTTCTGGGATGTAGTCCGAAACCAGGGTGGGTATGCCGATCCCGAGATTTACCACGTCTCCGTCCTGGAACTCCATCGCCACCCTGCGCGCTATACGATGGCGTGCGATCTCTTCATCAAGTACGGGAAGCATAGTAGGAATCCCCCTTCAAAACCAGGATATCCACCAGAATACCCGGTGTGACGACATCGTTGGGATCGATCTGCCCTATCTCAAGGATGGCGTCAACCTCTGCTATTACAAGGTCCGCGGCGGTGGCCATGGCGGGGTTGAAATTGCGGTTGGTCCCGAAATAGACAAGGTTGCCGTACCTGTCCGCCCTGTAGGCCCTGATCAACGCTACGTCCGCCCTGAGTGGAAGCTCAAGGATGTAACGTTTGCCTTCAACCTCTATGACCTGTTTGCCTTCCTCATGAACTGTCCCCACGCCGGTTGGGGTAAGAACCCCCCCCAGGCCGAAACCGCCCGCCCTGATCCTCTCCACGAAGGTCCCCTGGGGAACCAGTTCCAGTTCAAGTTTTTTCTCATTGAAAAGGCGCTGGGTGCTCTTGTTGAGCCCTACATGAGAAGCGGTCACTTTTTTGATCTGGCCGTTCACCACCAGCCGGCCATGACCTACGTCGTCGTAGGCCGTATCGTTCGAAATTAGCCAAAGGTCTTTTGTCCCGGCGTCGACCAGAGCATCGACCAGGGTATAGGGTATCCCGCCGTAATTGAACCCGCCTATCATGACCGAACTGCCGTCAGTGATCCTTTTGACAGCCTCTTCGGCAGACATGACGGGCTTGATGACGCTCGTAGGCATTTCAGATCTCCTCCCCGCTGGTTTCCTTGTTCTTCTTCACCTTTAAAGATCTTCGCTGAAGAAGGTAGATCCCCCCCAGGACCACGATCCCGATGACGTCCGACAGGATCCCGGGTTTTATCAGCGCAACGGCGGTCACAACAAAGAGGACTCTCTCCAGCATGTTGAGTCGGCTAAGATAGAATCCCTGGACACCTGCAGCCAGGGCGATCACGCCGAGGATGGCCGTAACGCTTGAAAGAAGTACGTTAACGAGGCTACCCTGGAACAGAAGTGCCTGGTTGTAGGCGAACATGAAGGGGACAATGAACCCGGCTATAGCA
>LDZT01006161.1_pt1 | contig 15134 bp, 16 predicted proteins | sample 615521 | NCBI WGS metagenome assembly LDZT01 (sample SAMN03408292, study PRJNA278302) | terrestrial metagenome | isolation source: oil reservoir sample SB1 | place: USA: Alaska, North Slope, Schrader Bluff formation | collected 2011-09
ATCAATATAATTATAAGTCGTATTAAAGATTTCGATCCAGCCATTTCTTTCACCAAAATCATCAATATAATTTGAATCGTTAATAACGAGTATTTCGTTAATTTTTAAAGTGCTCAAATCTTTACTAAAGACCATCAATGGCAAAAGCAATACTATTAAACTAAAAAACCATTTGTGTTTCATAGTCTTTTATCTATCATTGATTAAAGTGGTAGATTAGAATGTTTTTTCGGAGGATTGGTATCCTTCTTCGTGGCCAGAGCCTGAAAAGCTCTAATCACCCTAAAACGAGTATTTCGGGGTTCAATAACATCGTCAATATATCCATACCGAGCTGCGTTATAGGGATTTGCAAATTTATCCTTGTATTCTTTTTCGGCACTCAAAATAAAGGCTTCTATTTCAGCAGGATCGGCAATTTCTTGAATCTTTTTATTATATAAAATTTCAATAGCACCTTTTGGCCCCATAACCGCAATCTCTGCTGTAGGCCAAGCATAATTGATGTCACCACGCAGGTGCTTCGAACTCATTACATCGTAAGCACCTCCGTAAGCTTTGCGCAAAATAATAGTAACCTTAGGTACTGTAGCTTCTCCAAAGGCATAAAGCAACTTTGCACCATGAATGATAATTCCTCCATATTCTTGAGCGGTTCCAGGTAAAAATCCAGGTACATCTACAAGAGTGAGTAATGGGATATTGAAGGCATCGCAAAATCTGACAAATCGGGCTGCCTTCCTTGAGGCATTAATGTCGAGCACTCCAGCCAGATAATTAGGTTGATTAGCTACTATGCCAACAGTCATCCCATCAAAACGAGAAAATCCCGTTACAATGTTGGGTGCATAATGTCGCTGCACCTCTAAAAACTCATTCTCATCAACAATACTATAAATAATGGTTTTTACATCGTATGGCTTATTAGGATTATCGGGAATGAAGTAATTGAGGCTGTCGTCCAAACGATCTATTGGATCGTTACACGGAATAGAGGGTGGGTCTTCTAAATTGTTTTGTGGAAGATAACTCAAAAGTTTTCGTATTAAGAGTATGCCTTCACGTTCATTATCAGCAACAAAATGTGCTACCCCCGATTTTGCACCATGAATCATGGCACCGCCTAATTCCTCTTCGGTTACAACCTCACCTGTAACAGTTTTTACAACTTTTGGCCCAGTTACAAACATATAACTGGTTTTCTGACTCATAATAATGAAATCGGTAAGAGCAGGGGAATAGACAGCACCTCCAGCACATGAGCCAAAAATAGCAGAAATTTGAGGTATAAGTCCAGAAGCAAGAATATTGCGTTCAAAAATCTCAGCATAACCTCCCAAACTCAATACTCCTTCCTGAATGCGTGCTCCGCCACTATCGTTAAGACCAATGATGGGCGCTCCAACCTTCATGGCCTGATCCATGATTTTACATATCTTCTTCGCATACGACTCCGACAAACTGCCCCCAAAAACTGTAAAATCCTGGGAAAAAACATAAACCACTCTCCCATCAATTGTCCCATGGCCAGTAACAACCCCATCTGACAAATATAGTTGATTCTGCATTCCAAAATCTGTACACCTATGAGTCACAAACATGTCGAATTCTTCAAAGCTGCCATCATCTAATAACAATTCAATCCTTTCGCGGGCTGTGAGTTTTCCCTTCGCATGCTGAGCATCGATTCTCTTTTGGCCTCCACCTAATATGGCCTTCTGTCGTTTCTCTAACAACTCTAATAATTTATCCTCAATAGACATATCTAATTATTATTTTTTATTGCTTTTTGTTTTCACATAACTCAGTTAATACTCCATGCGTAGATTTGGGATGCAAAAATGCAATTTGTAATCCTTCAGCTCCCAAACGAGGCAATTTATCAATCAGCTGAATACCTTTCGATTGAGCTTCTTCAAGTGCATATTCAATCTCTTTCACCGCAAAAGCAATATGATGAATTCCTTCTCCTCTTTTTTCAATAAATTTCCCAATCGTTCCTTCTGGATCAGTCGATTCAAGCAATTCTATTTTTGTCTGCCCAACCCGCAAAAAGGCTGTTCTAACTTTCTGATCCTTCACCTCTTCTATTCCATAACACTTTAAGCCCAAAACCTCTTCATAAAACGATAAACTCTCTTCAATATTTCGAACTGCAATCCCAATGTGCTCTATATGTGATATTTCCATAGGTATACAATTTAAAATTTCATCGCTACAAAGGTAAATTCAATTTCTCTGTTAAAAAAACTCAAACAAAATAAAATTATTGATTTTTACATGCTTACAAATACGAATGTATCATATATGTTATTCAATATCTCACCACCTCAGTATGAACTCTCTTCGATTCATTCAAATTATTGTATTACAATATACTAATAATTCGTTATCACATCCATTCTTATAATATAATAAGGAGATTTCCACTCTTTGCGGATAAACCATCTCTGAATTAGGATTGATTTTTTAATTATTTGATTATAAATACAATACAACCAATAGACCCTCTCCTGAAAATCAAACCGAAGAAGTGTAAATGTATGATGGGACATATTTTTATGTTGTCAAACAACTACGAAAAATTAAGGAATGAGAAAATTCTATAAATATCAAATAGTGATGCTGACAATTTTTAGTTTCAAGGTTGTTCCCTTCTAAATTCATTCGGATTGATTTTCAAGTGGTGAATTTTTCTTTGTATTGATCATATTCATTGTCTTTTCTATGCCCAAATTCACAAAGCTTAATATTGCATCGGCAGCCTCAAAAATAACTGGTTTCATCATTTTTTCTTCTTCAATACTCCACCTGCCTAATACATAATCTACTTGCATACCACGGGGAAAATCAGATCCAATACCAATTCGCAAACGTGGAAAATCTTCTGTTCCCAGGGTTTGAATCACATGGTTGAGACCGTTGTGGGAACCTCCGCTTCCTTTTGCCTTTAAACGAATTTGGCCTTGTGGTAAATCGATGTCATCAAGAACTATCAACAGGTTTTCGAGAGTAACATTTTCTTTCTTGAGCCAATATCTCACGGCATAACCGCTCAGATTCATATAAGTATTAGGCTTAACAAGTATAAGAACATGACTTTTATATTTAATCTTGTTAAGCTCGGCATACCTCTTAGTAGAAAAATGACCTCCGATTTTGCTTGCTAAGCAATCTAACACTAAAAAACCTACATTATGCCGAGTATTGGCATATTCATCTCCAGGATTACCCAAGCCAACTATTAAATATTTCATTTAATGCATAATTATGTCGTTTACGAAATTTCATATACACAAATAAAAAACTGTATCTCTTAATCTATAAAGACGATACAGTTTTTATTCGAGAACAACTCATGAAATTAAGCTTGAGGTGCATTTTCTTGAACCGCACGAGTAGGAACGACTCTTAGAACAATTGAATTTGCCGGATCGAGAAAAGTTAGTTTCTCATATTGAAGATCACTCACCTTGATAGATTGATTGATGTCAAGTTCAGAAATATCCAGAGTAATACTGTCTGGAATATCACTTACGAGGCCTTTTACTTTAAGTAGGCGAAATTTCTTTTGCAGTTTGCCTCCCTTTAAAACCCCTATGGAATTACCTGTAATTTTTATGGGGATTTTCACGGTGTTAGGTTTTTCAGGTAATACCTCAAGAAAATCCACATGTAAGATTTTATCTGTAACCGGATGATATTGTACCTCCTGAATAATGGCCTGTTTTGATATTCCATCCAAATTCAGCTCTACCAAATAAACTTCAGGTGTAAATACAGCCTTTTGTAATTGTTTTTCATCTAAAGCAATGTGGTACTGTTGTGAACCCCCATAAATATTGGCAGGTACCAGTCCATTCTTGCGTAATTGTTTAGCGTCTTTCTTCCCTACGTTCTCTCTTAGAGAACCACTTATAGAAATCGTTTTCATGATCGAAAAATTTAAAAATTAATTGGTTGAAAAAGTTTGCAAAGTTATAGAATATGTTTCAATTTAATTTTTTAAATAGATAAACCTTAAACAATGGTCGTGAAATCGAAATGTGAAGATATAGACTTATTACGATGAACTCGATCGATTACATCGGCAAGTAAAGGTGCTATAGATAGCACTTTTATTTTTTCTGTTTCTTTAACGGGCAAAGTATCCGTAACATACACTTCAGCCACAGAAGATTGATGTATATTGTCAAGTGCATTTCCTGATAAAATGGCATGGGTTGCAAAAACTCTCACACTATTAGCCCCTTGTTCCATCATAAGTTTAGCAGCTTTACAAACCGTTCCGGCAGTATCCACAATATCATCCACCAAAATAACATCTTTCCCTTCAACTTCGCCTATAATAGTCATTTTCCCAACATAATTAGGTTTTTCTCTTTGCTTGAAACATATTACTAATTCTGTATTCAAAAATTTGGCATAAGCAGCAGCACGTTTTGCACCACCTGTATCCGGTGAAGCCATAACGAGATTGGGTAAGTCCATTTTTCTTATACAAGGCACGAAGATGGTAGAAGCATATAAATGATCGACCGGAACATTAAAAAACCCCTGAATCTGATCGGAATGAAGATCCATGGTTATGATCCTTCCAACACCGGCAGTTGAAAGCAAATCGGCAACCAATTTGGCTGCGATGGCAACACGTGGTTTATCTTTACGATCTTGGCGAGCAAATCCATAATAAGGTATCACTGCAACAATCCTTTCGGCCGAAGCACGTTTGGCAGCATCAATCATCATGAGAAGTTCGAACAAATTATCAACGGGTGAAAATGTAGATTGAACGATATATACATCATCCCCTCTTACTGTTTGTTCAAACGAAACCTGAAATTCTCCATCACTAAAAGTCGTTAAATTTACTTTCCCCAATTCTTCTCCATAAACCTTTGCTATTTCTTCGGCAAGATACCTGCTCGAGCGTCCCGCAAAAATCTTAACTTTGTTTCTGGCCATGGTTTTCAGAGTGTTGTGTTTGTTGAATGTCTGAATGCAAAAGTACTTAAATTTAAAAAGATTTAATTTGTTTACCAAATCGCAATTGATAGCTGAATATGAGCGCGCTAAGGCTTATACGAAGAAATTCAATCATTTGAGGTAGCATTCTAATGTCAAAAAATGAGTATTGATTTTAGCGGCAAAAGTTCTTCGAGCATTGGAAAATTGAAGCAAGATATATAATTTTGCCGGTTCTTTGACATGCCCGGATGGCGGAACAGGTAGACGCGTTGGTCTCAAAAACCAATGGGATTTTCCCGTGCCGGTTCGATTCCGGCTCCGGGTACTTCTATGATAATTTCGGGAAAGTTTCCTTGCTAACTAGTATATGTAGATAAAGTATAGCTAAGAGAGAAAGATAAGATTTCACCCACTTCATTTGTTTTCATCATCCTTATCTTTTCAGATCGATGCTGAAAAACCCATAATTCTAAATTGCGAAGCAAAAACCAATTAAACTCAAAAACTTAAAGAATTATTCGGCTGTCACCAGAAAATGAGTCTTCTTCCCTTTCTGGATCAGTAAAAATTTATTTTGAAGTAGCATTGAGGAATCAATGTTAGAACTCTCGGAAAGTTTTTGTTTGTTGAGCAATACAGCTCCATCTTTCATCATTCTTCGAGCTTCGGCCTTACTTGAAAAAATCTGAGTTTCTACAACAAGAAAATCAACCGCTGGAATGCCAACTTCGAGTTTAGTTTTTGAAATTTGATATTGAGGAACACCTTCAAAACAGCTTAAAAAGGTTTTTTCATCCAAGCGCATCAGCGATTCTAAAGTGCCTTCCCCAAAAAGAATTTCAGAGGCTTCAACCGCTATTTGATAATCATTCTTCGAATGAACTCTAACAGTTATATCTTTGGCAAGGGCCTTTTGCAAGATGCGTAAATGCGGCGCTTTTTGATGTTCTATAATAAGTTCATCAATTTGTTCCTTGTCGAGAGTGGTAAATATTTTGATGTAGTTGATAACGTCTTCATCTGAAGTATTGATCCAATATTGATAAAAAGAATAGGGCGAAGTTTTATTAGCATCGAGCCAAAGCGCACCCGCAGCAGTTTTACCAAATTTACTTCCATCCGATTTCTTCATTAATGGAGTCGTAAGTGCATAAGCAGTTCCTCCATCTTTACGGCGTATGAGTTCGGTTCCTGTAACAATATTTCCCCATTGGTCAGACCCACCCATTTGGAGACGACAACCCATATTTTTATATAACCAATAAAAATCATAAGCCTGTACAAGCTGGTAAGAAAATTCTGTAAATGACATTCCTGTCTCCAAACGTTTCTGAACTGAATCTTTCGCCAACATATAGTTTATGGTGATGTGTTTCCCTATATCACGTATAAAATCAAGAAACTCATATCCTTTAAACCAATCGTAATTATTGACCATAATGGCCTGATTTTCTTTGGTTTCGAAATCGATAAACCTTGCCAGCTGCTTTTTGATGCCGATAAGATTGAATTCTAATTGTTCTTTACTTAAAAGATTACGCTCTTCATTTTTCCCTGATGGATCACCTACCATGCCCGTAGCACCTCCAACCAGAGCAATAGGCTTATGGCCACAGCGTTGAAAATGAACCAACGTCATAATTTGCACTAAATGTCCAATATGAAGAGAATCGGCCGTTGGATCAAATCCAATATAGCCGTATGAGGGTCCCTGCATAAGGTATGCCTCTGTGCCTGGCGTCATATCATGTACCATTCCTCTCCAGCGTAACTCTTCAACAAAATTCTTTACACTCATTTAAATTTCAATTTTCCAAAATATTTTCTTTTAATTTTTGTATACTCAGTTGCTTCAATCTTCTTTTAATTGTAATGACTCAAAGCTACATTTTTAAAATACAAAATATTTTGCAAAGATATGACTTAACTAATGTATTATTTGTAGAGCACTAAATGATTAATTTTGCCTTATGATATTAGTAACAGGTAGTAGCGGATTAGTGGGCTCACACTTATTATTCCGATTAGTGAATGAAGGCTTCAACGTAAAAGCTCTCATACGCTCTAAAGACAAAATTCAGGCAATTCAAAGAATTTTTAGGTTTTATACGGATAAAGCAGAAGAACTAATCCATAATATTGAATGGGCTGAAGGCGATGTGCTTGACATTTTATCTCTCGAAGAAGCTTTCCACGGAGTTGATAAGGTTTATCATTGTGCAGCTATAATATCCTACAGACGAGCCGACAAGAAGTCCCTTCTCCAAACCAATGTAAATGGAACAGCCAACATTGTGAACCTGAGTTTGGCAAAAGAGATAAAAAAGCTTGCATACGTTAGTAGTATTGCAGCTTTGGGTCAGAATGCAGAGCAAAAATTCATAACCGAAAACAACCCTTTCAACGAGATGCCCAAAAACACTTCTTATGCCATGAGTAAATTTCTTGCTGAGCGAGAAATTTGGAGAGGTGTAGCTGAAGGCTTAAATGTAGTAATAGTAAATCCATCTACCATTATTGGACCGGGTGAGTGGCATAAAGGTAGTTCGCAGTTATTTAGCGAAATCTATCAAGGCTTAAAATTTTATACGATGGGAGTCACGGGTTATGTCGACGTAAGAGATGTAGCCTATGCACTATTTTTATTGATGGAAAGCGATATCAAAAACGAACGTTATATTCTAAACTCAGAAAATTTAAGTTACAAAGACTTATTCGATATGATAGCCGATGCCTTAGGCAAACCCAGACCTACGTTACGAACCAATAAATTTACCGCAGAGATGGCCTGGCGTTTATTCTCAATTATAAGTGTGATCACTGGTAAACCTTCGGCCATAACTGCAGAAACCGCTCGCTCAGCCTTAGAGTCTTATTATTATTCAAACCAAAAATTTACCCAGACTTTCCCAAACTTCTCTTTCATACCTATCAAAGATTCTATTGCACATACTGCCAAAATCTTCCTTAATGAACATGCATTACTTTGAGCTTATATCCATCCATTTAGCCAATACCAAACTATAGCTACATATTCTCTTAAAACAGATATCTCTAACTTTAAATAGTTCCACATATTATATCGAAGAGAAGGAGAGCGATCGGGCGGGTACTTTTTCTGTAGGTTTTCATCCTCTGAAAGCAAAAGTTCGCTTGGTAATTCTTTAGAAAATGAAGGAAGTCCACCACAATTTTCAAATCCCACCTTGCGAAAAACCTTAACACTGCGATAAACATGTTCAGGAGAAGTAATAATAAGAAAACAATCCTTAGAAAAAGCCCCTGTAAGTTTGGCTATGTTTATGGCCTGTTCTCTTGTATTGGTTCCATCGGTTTCAAACAAAAAACGACTGCTATCTATGCCATGAACAACTATCTCTTCAAGCATTTTATGCGCATGGCTATTATAAATATTTTCATTCAAAGTTGGTAGAGCTATAATTATTTTTGCCTGAGGATATCTTTCGGCCATTTGAGAAGCATAGTGACATCGTAACAGACTTTCGGGGCCTGGCATCCCTCCCCCTCCCATCACTATTATATAATTGGGTTGACACGTTATGGGGAATTTAGCACCTAAACGATAATATGCCCAAAATGGCAAGCTCGTAAAACTCAAAACGATCATAACCAGAAAAATAGCACCAAGAATCATGAGTACCCATCGGATAATAGCAACCATCTGTTTTAGAACGCCTTCCCTTTTTTTACTCATATAATATCGCTAAAAAATTCAAAATTGAATGGATGATTTTAAAATACAAGAAAGTAAAACTCGTTGATGATGTCCTCTTGCCATATTGTTGATATAATTCTTATTTGCAAAGATAAACAGGACATTGCAGATCGCTTCCATACCCGAAAAATTTATACATGACACAAACCAAAAGAAATAGCAGTAATTTATAGTAAGTTCCAAAATTCTTACGATACTTTTGTCAATGCATATTTTATTCGAGCAAAAAGCAGAATTTATTAATGTATCGCTTATGATGAAAAACGGGAATTCTCTATTAAAGCGCTGATATTCAAATTAAAAAAAGAAGGTTTATAAACTCGTAGCACATGCATTCATTAACTATCGGTAGAACATCAAGCTTCTTTAATATCTATTAACTTGCAATAAAATATAAATGTTTAAATTTGCATGCTTTATTACGGCTCAATTAAAACCCAAAAATTATGAAAAAACTCGTTTTGCTCATTGGCCTTTGTGCCTTTATAATGTCAAGTCTCAGTGCATCTGTTACTCTGATTCAGAGAAATCAATCATTGATTGTTCTCAGTAATGATGATCCTCCACAAAAAGCTGAAGCAAAGAAAGCCAAAGCAGAAACTGTGGCGCCCAAACCCATAAAACCTTGTGATCACCCAACTCAAGGGAAAAATACCTGCTGCGATAAAAAGGACAACAAAACTTCTTGCAATGACGTACATAAGCAAAAACAAGTAGAACCCAAAATTACAACTCCCGAAAAGAAATAAATCTTAAGCTTAAAAAACCCGAAATATTCGGGTTTTTTTTATTCATTTTGTTGTCCAAAAAATAATGAGATTATTATGATTACTATCGAAACGATTTATTTGGGTGAGTTGCGTACAAAAGCCACACATCTTCAATCAGGTAATTCAATTATAACTGATGCTCCACTCGATAATCAAGGCAAAGGTGAAGCCTTTTCTCCTACTGACTTATTAGCTGCAGCCTTAGCAAGCTGCATGTTGACCATTATGGGGATTGCCGCACGGACTCATGGATTTAATATAGATGGAACAAAGGCGGAAATAACCAAAATTATGGAATCTAATCCACGAAGAGTCGGTGAAATTATCATTCATCTCTATTTCCCACCTCAGCCTTTCAGCGAAAAAGAAAAACAAATTATACAGCATTCGGCATTTACATGCCCTGTTTACCTGAGCCTAAACGAACAACTTAAGAAAACTTTACATTTTCATTTTTAAGTCATATCGACTATGGTTGCTATCAATCTTCCATCTCTACCCCTCAATTTTAAACAAGAAAAAATCATAGTAGCAGAAGATACTGCTTCATATCATGGTTCTGGCTTGCTCGAAGTGTTCGCAACACCTGCTATGATTGCTTTCATGGAAAAAACCTGTCATGAAGGAATTGCTCCATATTTAGCACCCGGACTCTCAACCGTAGGAACTGAAGTGCACGTCGAGCATTTAAGAGCTGTTAAAGTCGGTACAAAAGTTCAATGTGAAGCAACACTTAACTCAATCGAGGGGAAAAGATTAATGTTCAATGTCAGAGTATTCGACCATCTGAGTGTTATTGGACAAGGTACTCATACTCGATACATTATCGACATTGAGAAATTCATGTCGAAACTTTGAATCATTCTCTCATCTTGCTATCAATAATGATGGTAACTGGCCCATCGTTTACCAGTTCAATCATCATGTGAGCCCCAAAAATGCCAGTTTTTACAACAATTCCGCTATACGCTGTCAATTCCTCGACGAAACCCTGATATAATTCTTTGGCTTTTACAGGTTCCAAAGCTCTAATATATGAAGGGCGATTCCCTTTCTTAGTACTGGCATGCAAAGTAAACTGACTTATCACCATTATTTCACCAGCTTTATCAACAACCGACAAGTTCATTGCTCCTGCTTCATCATCAAAAATCCTTAAACGAGAAACTTTACCAGCTACCCATCTCAAGTCTTCCATCTCATCTCCTTGTTCAAATCCACATAACACCAAAAGTCCATGGCCAATTTCCGAAATTATCCTCCCATCTATTTTAACATTGGCCATATTCACTCGCTGAATAACTACTCTCATGCTTAAATGATTTGTTACTTGTTTCCACTTCAATATATTCTTCAGGGCTTAGGAATGTAAATTCATCCTTAAAGGAATATAATTTTCAGCCCTTCTATTCTTATTGCCGAAAATGCTCATTGTAATTATGGCATAAAGATATTCAGATAATTAATTAAAGACCTCATGATTTTACATTTCTCCATTTCAATTCGTAAATTTTGGCAATTATGGCGTCTGACAGAAACCTCTTCAAACAAGGAATTTTATTGGATACAAAAATCATAGATAGAATTGAAACGGGAAAATTGGGGATGCAAAAGAATATACTACCATTCAAATTAGCGGTTTATATTAAGATCTCTGTGAATACTCTTTTTAAAATTAAACCATTTATCACAAATATAAATCGACTATGTCATTCATTGTTACGCTAAATCAAACAAAGAAGTTATTTCGATTGACTAAAATGCTCAAATTCAATTGCTTATAAACAAGAGTATTGAAATTCTATATTTAGAATTATTGTTGCTCTAATCGCTTATAAAGAGGCAGCGAGACTGTTTTGGCTATGTTTTCAGCGGTAAGATCACCTTCTTCAGTGAAAGGCCAAGCAAAAAGTGCTTTAATAGGATGTTGTTGACGAATATCATCTATTGCATTTAAAATAAGCTGCTTAGCTATACCCTTGCGCCGGTATTCTTCTAAAACCAAAGCCGAACATAAGTAAAGAGCCTCATAAGAAGCATTTAAAGGTGTGAGCTCGAATAATTCATTTTCAGATATTTCGCCTTTTATAAAACGATTCATGAGTTCTAAAGTAGTAGGAATAAGCATAATCCAGGCCACTGGTCCATTTTCGTCAGCATATTCGGCAAAGGAAGAGGGATGAATTTTTTTCAATCTTTCCATTACTTCTGGTGTAACTCTTATTTGGCGAGGATCACTCGAAGTGGCAAAAATTTCATCAACCAAATTTAACATTCTTTCTAAGTTATTAGAAGACGCCATATTAAATTAAATTATCGTTTCATTTTCTTAGTTCTATCAAGCCCTATCTTGGCTTTCTGAGTAATACTGTTGCGATATTCCTCAAAAGGCATATCTAAAATCATTTTATAATAATGCTCTGCTAAAGTATATTTATTTTGTTCTTCATAGATCATAGCAATCATCAGAGAAGCATTTGCAGCATAATATTGAGGCAAATCACGTCCCAACTCGAGAGCCTTACTATATTCGAGCCTTGCGTTCACTTTATTATCCATCCCATCATAAATGCGGCCTAAACGATAATGATATTCTGTCTGTTGCTCAATGGACAAGGATTCGAGTTTATCTCTATTGGATATTAACAAATCCAGGGCTTTACCATAATATCCTCCATCGAAAAGCAAGCGAGCTTTCAACAATAAAATATTAGGTATTTCGCCTCGGGTAGATGCAAGAAGAGCTTGTTTATCAGCATCTACTTCGTTTTGTCCTATTTGTGGTATCAGCTTCATTATGGTAAGATATTGTACTGTATCGTCTTTCATCAAGTATTGCCATGCTTTTCGTTGAGCACTGGATTTTTTGAAATTTTTTACCGCAGGATAACCTAAATATTTATTATAGTAAACCAAGCAACTATCGGAAAGTTTATTTTGATACGCATTGGCCAGTAAATAATCGAGATAGAAAAACTCCATCTGATCGGAATAAATTTTCCTGTTTTGCAGAATTTTTATAACTTCATCATTACGTCCCAGAAACACTGAAACTTTTGCGAAAGCAAAGGCTTGGACAGGATCGAGCCCGATAAGGTCCATATTTTTCTGGATTAAATATTTATTACGGAAACTTAAGGATCTCTCCATGCCCTTATCGAGATTTATATAAATAAAACTCAGATAAAAAACCGTCTCCTTCTCGAGCCATAATAAATCAGGGTTTTGCAATACTTTCCCCAAAGCATTCTCGAGCTCGGCCAATCCCTGCGTGATAGTTCCCCTATATCCAAGTAAATCTTTCACCCAATTATACTGATCAGGCACCGACCCAACAAATACATGTAAAACACCTAAGGCAGAAAGCGAAGGCGGAAATTGAGGATAAAGACTATGATTCTTATCAAGCAAGCGATAGGCACTGTTAGCTTCTTTGAAAGCCTTGTAATAATCTTTGAATTTTAAATGAATAATAGCCCATTGGAAATGGAAATGACCCAGACAATAGCCATAAAATGGGGAGTTCTGCTCACCTTTTTCTAAATAATCAAGCCGCTCTTTCTTAAGTCTTTTAATGTTTTGATACTGCTTGTCATCTTCTGAGTTGAGCAAATACACAAAATCAATATAATTTTCAACCCAAATTGGAATATTCCCTGAAGGATCTATACGCTTAGAGATATTCACTTGTTCGTGGGCTTTTTCGAATCGGAATTCAGAAGCTAATGCTAAGGCATCTTTGCAGTATTTATCGAATGTATAATGGCGTTGTGCATTAATACTAGAATTAAACAAAATCAATATGATAAGCTGAAAGAGCGAAAAGGTGCATAAATGAGAATGTCGAATCATAAAAGGACTTGTATAGAAAAACTAGCGGCATTAAAAAAACAAGAATGCACCTCCTCATCATACAGAAGGTGCACAAAGAACGATAAAAATTTTTCAAGATTGATTTACACTATCTACTATAGCTTGATCTACTAGAATACGACCACAATATTCACAAACAATAATTTTCTTATGCATGCGTATATCTAATTGATGCTGAGGTGGTATTTTATTGAAACACCCCCCACAGGCATCTCTTTCTATCTGAACTACGGCTAATCCATTTCGTGCATTTTTTCGAATACGTGTATAGGCTAGTAGCAACCTGTCTTCTATGAGTTTTTTGCATTCTTCGGCTTTTCTAAGCAATTCTTTCTCTTCCTTTTCGGTTTCGGCAACAATATCGGCCAATTCATTGCGCTTGATTTCCAACTCACTTTTATGCTCTTCAACGAGCATCTGTGCCTTCTCAATCTCTTCCTTTAAGTGGTTCAATTCATTGGTAAACTCATTGATACGCTTATTAGCCAATTGTATCTCGAGCTGCTGATATTCAATTTCTTTTGATAGGGCATCATATTCTCTGTTATTACGCACATTCATCTGCTGTTCTTCATACTTTTTAATTAATGCTTGGCAATCCTTTATAGTATTCTTCTTTTCCTGAATTTTTTGTTCATACTCAGCAATTTGCTGAATATAATTATCGATACGGGTTTCAAGCCCGGCAATCTCATCCTCAAGATCTTGCACTTCTAAAGGAAGTTCACCTCTGATGATTCTAATCCTGTCGATTTGAGTTTCAATTTGCTGCAATTGATAAAGATTAGTAAGTTTTTCTTCTATCGAAACCTCGACATTTTCTTCCGTTTGTGTTTTTCTAAGGCTGGCATTCGTGTTATTTTTCATAGAGATATTTTCTAATTAAAGATATAAATGCAATAAAATACTATATTACAAATAATTAACTGGATTTACTCCTTTGCATGTTATTTGAACGGCAAAATTAGGAAATTTTTGTAAGAGAAATTCTTTCAGAAGATTGAGGACTCCTATTTCGGTTTCATAATGACCTGCATCGATTATTAATAAATGTTTGGTCAGCGGATTGAGAAAATCGTGATATTTAAAGTCAGCTGAGATAAATGCCTCAGCATTTAATTTTGCGGCTTCTTGAATCAAAAATGAACCTGAGCCCCCGCATGCAGCAACCCTTTCAATCATCATTTTATCAGGCAATTGGTTATAGCGGACATATTTACAGCCTAAGGTAGATTTTACAAATTCCAAGAATTCAATTACTGCAAGTTTCTTGGGTAAATTCCCTATAACCCCCTCTCCTATTGAAGCATAACTATTTTCGAGTGGAATGATATCATAGGCAACTTCTTCATAAGGGTGAACCTCCAATAAAGACTGAATCATAACATCGGTTAAGTGAACGGGAAAAATGATTTCAATACGGGTTTCCGACTCTTTATGAATTTGGTTGATCTCTCCTACGAATGGATGGGAACCTTCCTGCGCTCTAAAAGTGCCATATCCATCAGAATTGAAACTACAAGAGTCATAATTTCCAATGTATCCTCCCCCAGCCTGAAATAATGCCAAACGAACCTTTTCCGAATAATCGATAGGACAAAAGGTAACCAACTTTCTTAAACAATCTTTTTTAGGCCGCAAAATCTTTGTATCCTTTAACCCAAGCTTAGAAGCCAAGGCTTTATTTGTTCCTTTCAGGATATTATCGAAATTAGTATGCACAGAAATCACTGAAATTTTGGATTCGAGCAGTTTCTGAATGATTTCACCTTCTGCACTTGGGATAT
>LDZT01007448.1_pt1 | contig 15120 bp, 13 predicted proteins | sample 615521 | NCBI WGS metagenome assembly LDZT01 (sample SAMN03408292, study PRJNA278302) | terrestrial metagenome | isolation source: oil reservoir sample SB1 | place: USA: Alaska, North Slope, Schrader Bluff formation | collected 2011-09
TATGGAACAATGCATATAAATTGGGACTCGTATCAATCGGCGCTTTTTTAATAACAAAAGGAAATACATTGATAGCATCGAAGTACTTAAACCTTGAGATAGTAGCGCAATATGGATTGACTTTACAAATTGTCACTATGGTATCAACCGTTTCTAGCATTTTTTTTCGCGCATATCTACCTAAGTTCAATAGTCATAGAATGACGAATGATATTGAAGGACTGAAAAGAGATTATGGTATGAGTTTGATCATTTTTAATAGCGTATTTATAATAGGAGTATCAATATTGTTGTTATTTGGTAATATTATTTTATATTATATTGGTAGTAATACTTTGTTGTTATCAAATAGTTATTTATTTATTTTGCTACTTATCATATTCCTCGAAACTAACCATAGTAATTGTGCTACGCTAATTACAACGAAAAATGAAGTCCCATTTGTAATGTCATCATTACTCTCTGGAGTTGGTGTATTATTAACAGGGTTAATTGCTGTTAAATATTTAGAAGCGGGTGTATTAGGTTTGATATTGGCGCAAGGTTTTGTTCAATTGATGTACAATAATTGGAAATGGCCCAAAGTAGTATTTAATGAACTTAACTCAACATATTTTAAAATAATCAAAGTTGGCGCTGTCGAATGGATAAAAGCTATCAAGTTAAATATTTAATAACAGTTTCATGTAAATAGATTAATAATTTTTTAAAAATAATATTTCGTCATATCATATTTCATAATTCTTTAAAGTGAGGTGACCAACCGATATGCCAATACTAATAACCGGAGGAGCTGGCTACATAGGGAGCCATACGGTGAAAAATTTTCAAAAGAAAAATGAAGAAATCATCGTTGTAGATAATATGCAAAGTGGCCATGAAGTTGCTGTTGATGTGGAACATCTGTACAAGATTGACATCAGAAATAAAGAAGAATTAGACAAAGTTTTCAAGAACCACAATATCGAAGCGGTGATTCACTTTGCCGCGAACTCCTTAGTTGGAGAGAGCATGGAAAAGCCATACGAATATTATAATAACAATGTTTATGGGATGCTTTGTCTTCTTGATGTGATGAAAGAGAATAATGTAAATAAGATTGTATTCTCTTCAACTGCAGCGACATATGGTGAGCCAAAGAGTATTCCAATCATGGAGTCTGATGAGACAAGCCCTACTAATACCTATGGCGAGACAAAACTTGCCATGGAAAAGATGATGAAGTGGTTTGACCAGGCTTATGGTACAAAGTATGTATCTCTTAGGTATTTTAATGCTGCAGGAGCATATGAGACAGGTGAAATAGGTGAAGATCATCATCCAGAGACACATCTCATTCCACTTATTCTTCAGGTACCACTTGGAAAACGCGATAAGATCTATATGTTTGGAGATGACTATCCGACTGAAGATGGTACATGCGTAAGAGATTATATTCATGTCATGGATCTTGCTTCAGCTCATTATAAAGCACTTGAATATTTGAGAAAAGAAAATGATAGTGACATCTTTAACCTTGGAAATGGTAGTGGTTACTCAGTTAAAGAAGTAATAGAGTCAACAAGAAAAGTAACTGGCCATCCAATACCTGCTGAAGTGAAAGAAAGACGTGCGGGGGATCCAGCAACATTAATTGCTTCATCTAAAAAAGCTAAGAGTGTATTAGGCTGGAAACCAGAGTTTGATTCACTTGAGAAGATTATTGAAGATGCTTGGAGATGGCATAAGAGTAATCCTAATGGATATGAAAAGTAGATATTCTAAGCCCTAACACCGTTTAGGGCTATTTCAACATAGAAGGCTAATCATTTTAACACAGCCCAAAATTTAACTCGAAGGAGGTCTAAACCAAATATGAAAGTACGCAAAGCAGTCATACCAGCAGCTGGGCTTGGAACGAGATTCTTACCAGCTACAAAGGCTATGCCAAAGGAAATGTTACCAATCGTAGATACACCTACAATTCAATATATTATTCAGGAAGCGATTGATAGTGGGATTGAAGAGATTCTTATAATAACAGGAAAAAGCAAAAGAGCAATCGAGGACTACTTCGATAAAAATTGTCAGAATCGGTGGTAAAATACCCATAATAAACGGTTGAATTTTCCCCACAAACGACGTATATTCCTCTTAGAAAGGGGGAATATACAAGTGATTAGTTGTGAGGAGTATTTTATGATTAGGGATTTAAAAAGCAAAGGATTAACAAATAAGCAAATTGCTGATCGACAAGGGTACCACATACCGAAATGGCAGAACAGCGAAAACCTCGCTTAACGGTGATTGTCAACATAGTTGTCGCTTTTCCTAAAATATACTAGCTGATTTTTAGTTCGCTTTTTTCCTTTGATGGATTTAGCCAGACGATATCATCCAGTGTACAGTTCTGTACGGATCCGGTCCATCTTTCGGGATGTTTTGCTTTGGCAGCTTCCAATACTTCGTTTCTTCGTCTAAGGATATCTTCTGATGAACCATCATGTCTTTGGTTAGGCGTCAGAAATTTCAAGCTGCTGTGATGATGCTCATTGTTGTAGTAATCAACGAAGGTATCAACCCATGCTCTGGCATTCTCGATTTCTGAAAATCCATCATGAGGAAAAGATGGCATGTATTTCACCGTTCTAAACATTGATTCAATATAAGCGTTGTCATTACTCACTCGCGGGCGACTATTGGATCTTACGATCCCCAAGTTGTACAGTGTTGTCAACAGCGATGCGCCTTTCATCGGACTTCCGTTGTCGGAATGCAAGATCAATGGTTCGTCCAACAACAATACGTTTTCTGAGTACACCGCTTTTTTTACTAGGATGCTGGCATTTTCAGAACTCTCATGATCCCAAATTTCCCAACCGACAACTTTGCGGCTAAATAAATCAATGATCATGTACAAGTAATAGAATATCCCTTTTGCAGGACCTGGCAGCCAAGTAATATCCCACATCCAAACTTGATTAGGTCCAGTTGCTGAGTGTGTCGTGATATTCTTATTTGTAGGAGCGTTTGCATAGCCTCGATGGTTCATCTGTCCATAATGTCTCAAGACTCGATAGAAACTCGATACTGAAGCGATGTATTTACCTTGCTCATCAATCAACTTGTGAAAGACTTGATTTGGCGGAAGGCTCCGATGTTCTTTCTGGTTCATCACTTCCAGAATGGCTTTTTCTTCCTCGTGTGTCAGTTTATTTGCAGGTACAGGTCTTGTAGCATCAGGACGACCATCTCGCGTCTCAGTCCCTTGATTGCTCCAACGCTGATAAGTTCGTTCACTGATGCCAACGACTTCACAGGCCTTGAATTGCCTAGCACCTGATGATACAGCTTCATCAATGGCAACTACTACTTTGATGCGATCTGAATGTGTAGTTAATTTTCCTCGTCCGAATTCCAAATCGCTCGCATCTTTTTTTGCAGCACCAGTAATGCCGCTGCTTCAGCGAGAGCTTTCTCCTTACGGTCGAGTTCCTTTTTAGTTCGTTTGAGCTCTGCCTGGCTGTCCTTAAGTTCCTGTTTCATCTTGGACTGCTCATCGGTTTCGCCACTAATCATAGCTCTCTTCCAAGCATCGATTTCCTCTGCATATATGGCTTTGCGACGACAATTGCATACGCCGACAACTGAGTGCATGTTGACCGGCGTATCAGAGCATCCTATCCGGAAAATGAGTGCACTATAACCGGACAGAGTGCAATCTGATCTTGATTATCTATTCATCAACCTGAGATTTATGTGTAAAGCACGGTTCAAGATTACCCTTAATAATCAGTCTGAGATTACCATTTAAATCGTTTCCTTTCGAATCATAACAGCTGACATCATAGAAATCAGCCTTTTTCTTTTCCTTGATTCTGTAACTGTCACTTTTGATATTTACTGTTGTTGAATGTTGTAGAAAGGGATCAACTATGGCTGTTGCAACGACATTGCTGACAAATACATCTGCTCGTCGCCATACTTCAGCAACTGTATTTCGAGAGCTTCCAACACTCACAGCAACATGGGAGTTACTGTGGTTTAGGGACTTAAGCCTAATAATTTCTCGATAATCAATCATAATTATCGACCTCCTTGATAATAGTCACATTTGCATGTGCTATCATCATTATAGGCCAATATTTTTCAAACTGCACTGTCCCCGGAAACCATGCTCTATTTCACCGGTTAAGGTGCTCTATTTCACCGATCAGTATGCACTCAACTACCGGTGTACGCAGTTCTGTGCTAAAGTCGCCATTTCGTAGCCTGGGAACGGTAAGCGTGAGCGTACCCACGCGAGTCGTCAGTTGACGCTCTCTATGCCCGTTACGATAGGCTTTACGCTCGGATGTTCTTTCATATTTTTCCGCTTGGATCTGATCTGCGTTGAATAAAGTAGACACCCCCATTTTTAGAAGAAAACTGGTACACTCATTGGGTTGATGTGCCTTTTTTTGTTGGGTTTAAAATAATACGGAATTGTAAAAGTGTGAAAACTGTCTACTTTTTTAAAGCATACCAATGTCTGTTTTCAGATATTTAACATTAAGGAATATTTAATAATGAACATTAGTTCAATATAAAACAAAAAAACACCTCAATAAGCATTCCCATAATACTAAATTGAAAATCTAATCTCTGAAGGCGTTCTGCCGGTTTTCATCTGCAATCTGACATCATTATAATAACTAATGAACTCATTGATTATCTCAATGGCGGATTCCTTCGATTCAATGATGGTTCGATAGATGCATTCCAGTTTCAGTGTAGCGAAGAAACTCTCAATAACCGCATTGTCCGTGGGAGTGCCTTTATTAGACATGGAGGCGTTGATGTTATTTCTTTTGGCAAACTGATGATACTGTTGACTTGAAAATTGTACACCTTGATCTGAATGTATCAGAATAGGAATGCTGCCATCGATACTTTCTAAGTCGAGTGCTTCCTGAATCATTCTTTTTACTAGATAGGTTTTCTGAGATTTGTGGAATTTGAAATGTACGATATATCTGTCGTGTAGGTCGATGATAACGTATAGATAATACCTTCCTTCATCTGTGTCAATCTTGGTGATGTCTATAGACCATTTTAGATTTTTGTAAAAAGCGCTGAAATCCCCCTTTAATTGATTTCTGTAAATGTGAATCGCTTTATTGATGATCACATTCTTTTTGGTGTACAAAGCTTTGGACAGCCTGCCATATCGGTGCATGATTCGATATGTTTTGGAATAACCGATGACGATGCCCTTCATTTCCAATGCTTTTTTCATCAGCCGATAACCCAATGAGTCTCTGTGGTCGTTTTGAATTTTAATGATGGCGCGAAGGATTGTTTCATCTTGACTTTCTTTTTTAATGCGCTTAGACCATTTGTAGAATCCACTTCTTGAAACATCAAGAATTCTGCATAACTTAACGATTGAAAGTTCTTTGTGAAATCTTTGGACAATGCTGAAGCGCACTCTTTTGCTGACATAAAGAGGATGCGCTTTTATGTAAGCCAAAAACCCCTCAAGTGTATTGGGAGCAATATTATGGGTCATATTTTCATGAACCCCCTTTCTCAAATCTAGCAAGATTATATCATGAATTTACAAGTTTCAAATGAAAACAAAGGAGAAAAAATATGTTGATTAAGTGCACAAAAAAATTATTGGATACTTTGGATGTGAAGGTTGCCGAAGATCATCAAGAATCATTGTCGTTTTCTTGGCATGCCAATGTGGTGACAGTCAATCGAAGGAAGACTGTCATATTGTTAAATGACCTCAATAGATATGTGATAGTGTTGTATGGATTGAAGAAAAAGGATTTTTCAAATCTGGACAAAATGATATTAAGGGCTATGGTTGAGGTTTTTAAAGATGAATGTATTAACGAAGACATTATTAATGCGTATTTTCAGCAAGCTGGTGGGATCTCTTTTACCACTACCGATGACAGGTCATCTACTAGCAGGCTTAATCGTGTAGCGGATTGGGTTAACCAATTCTATGATCTGTTGATTGACGATAGAATTATCCAGGCTCCTTTAAGTATGCGAATCAGTAGGATGTTGGTCAGTACAGGGAAAGGAAGACAAGAATATGTGGTGCCTATTCGGCAGTTTCACAAGAATCTGGAGGAATCATATGGCAAACCGGTCATAAAATGTAAAGCTGTTGTCATTAAAGTCAATCTGGATCTGGATAATTTTGATGTCTGGAGGCGATTGATTGTTCCTGTGAATACGACTTATACTGTATTGCATGAGGTTTTGCAGAAGGCCTTTGGATGGCAGGATTGCCATTTGCATCAATTTTTTATCTATGGAGACCAGAAACCAGTCAATATGTCGATGATCAATCATCCCAGTTTCCACAGGGAAGGATACATACCAACGCTTAATATCGTCAGTGATGAATATGCTTTTGAGGATCCTGATGAGTTGGAGATGGTATGGGAGAATGGCCTGAAAGTATCCGAGATACCCTTTCAGCATGCCAAGTACACATATGATTTCGGAGACAATTGGCAGCATTACATAGAGGTGGAAGGAATGATGGAGGATTTTGACTGCAACCATCCTGTATTTGTAGATGGATCTGGGGACACCCCACCGGAAGATGTAGGAGGAGAGTCCGGATATGAGAATTTTCTGGACATCATGTCTGATCCCGAAGATGAGGAGCATGAAAACTTCAGGCTATGGGCTGAAGAACAAGGATATCGGAAGTATGATCCGGTCTATGTGAAGAAGGCTGTTGAGAGATTGTTTAATCGTTACTGATTCAAAAAACAAACGGGGGATGGTCCCTTTTGTCTCACTAGATCCTTCGATGAAGCCTCCCATACATATCTTGGTTATGCAATCGCCTTAGACGGAGAGATAAATGAACAAAGTGCCACCTTCTGAATATTACCAAGTATCAAAACTCAAGATTATCACCCGAAGCACCACCATCACTAGCACTTCGTGCCGCCGGAGCTGGAAGTTTATAGGGAAAGAGGACACTGCAGACTGGCAGCCAGGACGTATGATACGAAGTGTAGTAGCTGCATGTGGGGTGCTAAGATGCCAGTTGAGATCATCGTAGATAACTGGAATCCAAGTAGGAAGAAGTATAGGTTTGAGACATTCTGTTATGGTCCATTAAGTTGCGAGTTGTATAAGGCTGGTCCTAATCGGAAGGTAGAAGGCCGGAACGGGATGGTGTTTGTAGAAGAGGATTGGATTGATGCTATGAATACGGAGCATCGAGGAGAAGATGAGTAGTCAATTTTATGAGACGATAATAATCAGGCAAACACATATAGCAATTTCAGGAGGTTATATATGGCAAAACAAGACACGCATCACGTAGTACCTAATCCAGATGGTGGTTGGGATGTAAAAAGGGGTGGTGGCCAGAAAGCTAGTTACCATACAGGCACCAAAGCTGAAGCAGAAAGAATTGCACGAGAAATTAGTAAAAACCAAGGAACTGAGTTAGTTATTCATGGTCAAGATGGGAAGATACAAAGCAAAGACTCACATGGTAATGATCCGTATCCTCCCAAAGGATGATTTAGAGCACTGAGATACTACTTGCCTGATTATTTAGTGTCCTGCGTTTTGAAAGTAGAAGTCTGGTTTTGGGTTTTATTTAGCCAAGGTGTCAGAGAGATCAGAGATTGGTCTCTGGATAAAATAGTATGGTTAAATCTCGTAACCAATGAATCTGAATACTAACAAAAAGTAGCTAAATGATTTTTAGCAAAAGCGATAACTACCGGCAACAAAACTATGATAGTGGTTATTTATGTCGGTTTATTTTTGAGTATATGGAAGTGATGGGATATTAAACAAACAAGTGGATCAATAAAATACATATTATACGAGAGTAATTTTATAAAAACCAACACAAGCTGTAAGAATTTTATTGTTTTTTATGTAAACATAATTTTTGAAGCAAAGGTGCCAGGGAAACCTCCGAAAAATGATACACATAAAATAAAAATTCATAGTATTTAATATTTATGAATAGCTGACTTGATCATAAATATTTTGGATATTTCCAACATATATCTACAAAAAATGTAAATATCTCATGTTCATGCAAAAAAAACTTCAGACATCCTAGTACAACTTAGTACAAATAGCATGCTAGTTGAAATTATCGTAGATAACTGGAACCCGAAAGACGGGATAAAACACCCTTATGCTGTAGATAAATAAATTATTTCGAGTAAGATCTGTGAATTTCACAAAATTAAACTTGATTTAAGGAAAGAGGATGATTTTAAATTATATCAAAGCGAATTCATTATAACAATATTTTTGTCACGGAACGTGACTAAATTTGTCAATGACAAATCATCAAATGCCAGCATAATATCAATTTTCAAGAGTATAATATAACGTAGAGGTGATGTACGTGGAGGTGGATTATCATATAAAAATAAAAACTGGTTTTTTCAAAACAACTACATATAGATTTATTGTGAGAAAGAGTTTGATAGAGTTGATACCTGAAGAGGAAGAAGATAAAATCTCTATTGAAGAAGGGGAAATAGCGTCAATGCTTTTAAGGAAAAAACATTGATAAGAATTTAATCTATGGGGAGGATTAAGAATGTATAAAAAAATTTTAAGTTGGTTATTAACACTAGCTATGATTTTCACAATGTTTGGAGGAGTAAGTATTTCTGCATCTGGCTTGGAATTTAATGATGTTGAAAACCACTGGGCAAAGGATAGCATTGATCAATGGATTGAAAAGGGACTTATAAAAGGATACGATGATGGAACATTTAAGCCAAATGGATATATTACAAGAGGTGAGTTTATTACCCTTGCAAATAATGTTATTAAATCCGAGGAAGAAATTGAGATTAATTTTGATGATGTTACAGAAGAAGAGTGGTACTACAAGGAATTAAAAAAAGCTATATTTTTAGAATATATAAAGGGTTATGAAGATAATACCTTTAGAGCAGATCAAAATATTACAAGGCAAGAAGTAGCTGTAATTTTACAAAAAATAATACAGCTAAACCCATCAGAGGAGAATGCTTTAGAAAGTTTCAGTGATACTTCAGACATACCGGAATGGAGTAGAAATGCACTGCAACTAGCAGTACAGAAAGGATATTTAACAGGATATGAAGACAATACTCTTAAAGCATCAAATTACATTACAAGGGCTGAATCCGTAAAGGTATTAAGCAATATGTTTGGCACTATATACAATGAGGCAGGAGTATACGGATCTGAAGAAGATGAATTGGAAGTAGAAGGAAATGTAACTGTATCCGCAGAAGATGTAACCCTTCAAAATATGATAATAGAAGGAGATTTATATTTGGCAGAAGGAATAGGAGAAGGGGATGTTACTTTAGATAACGTTACGGTAAAAGGAGACACCATTGCAAAAGGTGGAGGAGAAAACTCTATCATAATAAAGAACTCTTCCCTTACAAATCTATTAATTATTAAAAAAAATGGAAAGATAAGAATAGTAGCTCAGGGAAGTACTGTTATTGATAAAACATACTTACACTCTTCTGCAAAACTTCAAGGAGAAAAATTAAACAAAAACAGCTTTGGCGAAGTAGAAATAATAAGAGTAACACCAGGAGAAAAGATAGAGCTTGAAGGTAGTTTTACAAAAGTTGATGTTAAAGCAGCTGCTGATATAGAAGTAAGCGACAAAAGCAAGGTAGAAGAAATAAATGTTCATGAGGATACTAAAAATGTTAATATTTTTGTATCTCCATATTCTATTATTGATAAAATTTACGCTTATACAAAAATCGATGTTGATAATAGAGGTGTTATTACTGAAGCATTGGGTGAGTTTGCGAAAACCTCAAACTACGAAAATAGACTTCCGGTAAATCTTCAACCTAAAACAAGTTCTAAAACAAGTTCAAGTACACCTACGCCTGCAGCACCAAAATACACTTTATCTTTAGCTGTTACACCAGATGGTTCTGGTACAGTAAGTGGAAGTGGAAGTTATGAAGCAGGTAAGAATATAACCATATCTGCGATTGCTTATGAAGGTTATGAATTTATTGAATGGAAAGACGGTGAAGATCAGATTACGACTGCTGCTTCTTTTGGATATACAACTACATCTGAAAATAAAACTTTCACGGCATATTTTGAATCGACAAGTGAATTCGCCGGTGGAAATGGTACAGAATCAGATCCTTACCAGGTAGCTAATGCAGAACAGCTTGATAAAGTTAGAGATTATTCAGATGCTCAGTTTATCCAAACAGCAGATATAGATTTAACTGATTATGTTACTGAAGGAGGTATTTATTATAATGATGGACAAGGTTGGGAGCCTATAGGTAACAGCAGCAGTAAATTTCAAGGTTCGTTTGATGGAAATGGATATACGATAAGCAATCTTTTTATTAATAGACCAGAAACCTCATCGGGAGATAATCAAGGTTTATTCGGATATGTTGATTTAGAAGGAAATCTTGTAGATATAAGCTTGATTGATTCTCATGTTTACGGTTATCACTATACCGGTACTCTAGCAGGAAGCAATTTTGGTGAAATATCAGATTGTTCTTCTACAAATGTAGAAGTTATCAATACGTGGGAATATGCAGGAGGATTAGTTGGGCAAAACTCAGGTATTATATCAAATTCGTTTACTACAGGTATAGTAAAAACAGATGACTTTAATGCTGGAGGATTAGTTGGTTATAATAGAAGTAATACTCCCCAAAATGTAACAGCACAAGTTATTAACTGTTATAGTGAAGCTGACGTAACTTATGCAACCCAAATAGATTCCGATGGTTATCCTTATAATCTTGGAGGCTTAGTAGGTTATAACAGTAGCGGCACAATAGAAAATTCATATGCTAAAGGGGATGTAACAGGATACGAACGAATAGGTGGTCTTATAGGAGAAAATGGAGCAGAGGTCATTAATTGTTATGCTCTAGGAGATATATCTGGTACTTACGATAATATTGGTGGACTTATCGGATATGCAAGTTCAGGACATTCTTTAGCTAATTCTTATTTTAACTCACTACAACCAGATAATGGTGTAGGTACTGTTAAAACGACAGCTGAAATGCAGGACAAAGACACCTATACTGATTGGGATTTCACAAACATATGGACAATTAATTCAAATGATAATGGAGGGTATCCAGCATTAGCATGGCAAGGTTATGAAAACGAAAGTGATTTTGCTGGTGGATCGGGAACTGAATTAGATCCATATCAAATAGCTAATGCCGTACATCTTAATAATGTGAGAGATTATTTAGATGCTCATTTTATTCAAGTAGCGGATATAGATTTAACTAATTATGTTACTGAAGGAGGTATTTATTATAACGATGGAGAAGGTTGGGAGCCTATAGGAACAAGTGAGAATCCATTTACAGGCATTTATGATGGTCAAGAATATTCAATTAGTAATTTGAAAATTATTAGAGAAAATCAAACTTCTATTGGACTATTTGGTAAAACATACGTAACTTCAGTTATAAATAATGTGGTTATTAAAGGATTTTTAATCGAAGGATATAGTGAAGTCGGAACATTAGTAGGATGTAATACAGGAGAGATATCTAATGTTCATATTGATGGTTTATATACAACAAGTTCTATTAAAGCATATTACTATTATGCTGGTGGCTTATGTGGTGTTAATCAAGGAACTATAACGTATTCTTCAACAAAGGATATTAGTAGTATTTCAAGTAATGAAAGTTATACTGGAGGGTTAGTTGGAAGAAGTTATCCGCTCTATGATTATGATACATATGATATTACTCAACAACCTATCATAAATAATTCTTTTGCCGATAATGTGTATATATACGGTAAAGGATACTCTGCTGGTTTAATTGGAGGCAATACTAGTGAAAAAATTGAACACTGCTGGGCAAATGCAACTGTTGAAGGAACCCATAGAGTCGGTGGTTTGATAGGAATGAATAGCAGTGATGTATACCAATCTTATAGTTTAGGAAAAGTTACGGGAACAGATATTTATAACGGGATGACTGGAGGTTTAATCGGATATAGTATGAATTACTTTAAAGTAGAAAATTGTTATAGTTTAGCTGATGTCACAGGACCAAAACAAGTTGGGGGTCTTATTGGTAGAACTGCTTCTTATGTAACTAATTGTTATTCTGCAGGAAAGGTTGTTGGGACAGATAACAAAGCTGAAATTGGTGGATTATTAGGAAATGTTGCATCAATTATTGAAGTCCAAAATTCATACTGGGATAAAACAACCTCAGGACTTGATACCTCAGCTGGCGGTACGGGTTATGTTACTTCAGCTATGATTAAATCAACAAATAGCGTTCCTATTTATGAAGGTTGGGATTTTGATACGATATGGAATATAGATACAGGAACTTCATATCCATATCTAAGAAACAATGAGCAGACACCTCATCCAGTTCCTCCAATAGGTTAAATAAGTAAGTATAGATTATTTTAAAATTTAAAAGACAGCAGATTAAAACTGAGAACATAAGGACAGTCCCCTTGTAAGAAGGGGCTGTCGGAAAACAAGGAAATTTAGCTTCCAAGTATTAAAAAAATGAAACCTGCTAAAATTACAGCTCTTCACAGTTGTAAATATTGGCAGGTTTTTCGTTTTGGGAAAAGGTTAATTAATTTTGAATGAAGGGTGACCGTCATAATTCTTTCTCAAGTTGTTCTTTTGTTAGATCATTTATAGATTAGAGATTTTGATGAGTATATGTGTAAATGACATAATAAAAGTTTACCACCTTGAAATATATTCCTGTAAGATTAAATTAACAAATTTTCTTACAAGGAGATGCCAGTTGAGATAATCATTGATAATTGGATGGGAATATCTTTAAAATTGCATAATTCTATTATATAATCAAATGCAAAGATTATTTAAATTTAAAGTATTGAAGAATTAGTAGGAGGACGAGGGTGAAAATTAACTTAAATCGATTACTAATATCAGCATCTTTTATTTTAGACTTTATAGAGATGGACATATTAAAAAATACGACTAACCACGGTAAAAGAGTAGCTTATGTGTCATTTAAATTAGGTGGGAAATATAATCTTACTGAAGAAGAAAAATCGGATCTTCTTGTATTTTCATTACTACATGATATAGGTGCTGTTGAAAATTTAAAAAACCTAACTAAAGAGGGCCTTGAGAAAGCACTGGAACACTGCACAATAGGAGAAGAGATAATCAGAGAATTTCCTTTCAGCAAAAAATATGAAAATATAATTTTATATCATCACGAAAATTACGAAAATATTAAAAACTATGGCTCGAAATAATAAATTGAATTCGAATATAATAGATGATATAGATCATATTTTTGGGGAAATAATGATTTAAGCATCAATCTTCCTTACACAAAACGTCATGGTGAATTTGCACTCGAAAATCATGTGCCAAATGGCGTGATCATGATAGTTGACAAAGATAAGCTCAAAAGGGTGTTTGACAATCTGATTTTAAATGAGGGCAATGCTATTAAAAAAAAGCAGTTTGCTTTTGACAATATTGATGTTAAGTACAACTATATTCGGCTGTGCAGTCGGTACAACATAGCGCAAGGGTATGGAAAAAGGAGAGATTTTTGAGAGGAAGGTGAACACTAATGGGAATCGGTATTTTCTTTAATGTACCTGCCCATGGACATATCAACCCAACACTGCCAATAGTAAATGAGCTGGTGAAAAGGGGGGAAACAATCATATATTATAGTACTGAAGAATTCAGAGAAAAAATTGAAAAAACAGGTGCAAAATATAAGCCCTACAGTTTCTCTCTTTCTCAAGGTCCAACACCAAGCGGTAATTTTGTAAAGCTGGCAGGAATGCTTCTAAAAGCCACCGAAGAAGTAATGTCCAAAGAAATGGGGTATATCAAAAAATTGAAGCCTGATTACATCATTCATGATTCCATGACCCCCTGGGGCAAGCATATGGCAAAGTATCTTGGAATAAAGGCTGTGAATACGACATCTACTTTTGTGTTTTCCGGGGAGACAACCGATAAAGTCGATAAATTCAGAAATAAAATTTTAAAAATGGCGCTTGAAGCAGGTATAGACCAAATTTTTGATATTGTCACGATAAAAAGAAGATTAAAGGTAGAATATGGGGTGAATAGCAAAATAATGGATCTTTTCCGCAACCAAGAAGATTTAAATATTGTATTCTCGTCTTTGCAATTTCAGCCGGATGGAGCTAAGCTTGGTGATAAGTTCTTATTTGTAGGCCCGTCAATTTACGACAGGAAGGATGCCTCGGATTTTTCATTTGGCAATATTGAAGACAGGAAACTTGTCTATATCTCTTTAGGGACTATTGCAAATGAAAGACTGGATTTTTACAGGGAATGTATAAAAGCATTTTCTAAGTCTGAATTCAATGTATTGATTTCTATAGGCAGCAAAGTAAATAAAAAACAACTTGGAGTTGTACCGTCCAATATTCATATTGAGACCTATGTTCCCCAGATAGAAGTTTTAAAAAGAGCCAATCTGTTTATATCTCACGGCGGGATGAATAGTGTGAACGAAGCCCTTTATTTCGGGGTGCCTCTATTGATTTTGCCACAGCAATCCGAGCAGGTCATGGTTGCCAAAAGAGTTGAGGAATTGGGTGCGGGGATATGTATTACAAAAAAGGATATTGATTCGGAATATCTTCTTGAAAAGTCTGTTTACATTATGGAGAGCAGATCATTTTATGAAAGCGCAGGGAAAATAGGTGAGGATTTTCGAGAGACTGGAGGCTATAAAGCCGGAACTGATGCTATATTAAATTATGTTACGGATGATCTGCATTGAATAAAGTAGACACCCCCATTTTTAGAAAAAAACTGGTATCTGAACTTCCTGATTTTTTCCAAAGGCAGATCTGCCTGAAGAAAAAGAGAGAACTTACCGGAGTAGTTGCCTTCGGATTGGAACATATATCGTTATCAAGAAGATCATAAAGGACTATGGACTAACAGAGATTCTTGGGAGCTATTTCAGTGAAAAAGACTTGGGTTTGTTCCTTGATACTAAGGTTTCTGATTTCCTGAATTCAATTACCGAGGATCAAAGCGTTGAATTCTTGAATGTTTGGAATGAATCAAAAGATCACCGAGAAAAGATA
>LDZT01000056.1_pt1 | contig 15085 bp, 13 predicted proteins | sample 615521 | NCBI WGS metagenome assembly LDZT01 (sample SAMN03408292, study PRJNA278302) | terrestrial metagenome | isolation source: oil reservoir sample SB1 | place: USA: Alaska, North Slope, Schrader Bluff formation | collected 2011-09
GAGAAAATTCAGAAAAATATATCAAGAAGTTTTTAGTGATTTACCTTATATTAAATTTCAAGAAGAATTCGATAATGCCTCTGGTAGTTGGTGGCTTACCTGTATTAAAATTGATAAAGATAATATAAATATAGATAATTTGATGTTAAAATTAAAAGAAAAAGGAATTCCCACCAGAAGGATTTTTATGCCGGCAAGTGAAATGCCGTATTTAAAGAAATTTTCGAAACCCTGCCCCAATGCTTATGAGATTTATAATCAGGGGATATGTTTGCCCAGTTCGACCTTGAATGAGGAAGAAGACGTGAAGAAGGTGGCAATAAATTTAAAAAAGGTTTTAGAGGAAAATTAATAGTGAAAATAATTTTATTTGGGAAAAATAACAAACCTGGAATTAAAGAAGTAATTGAGTATTTAAATATTCATTTTAAAGAAGTAAAAATATTTTTGGGGGATAGGAAAGATAAATTACCAATTGAGGCAAAACATTATTCTTCAGAAATATTAATATCTTACATGTCTCCGTGGATAATCCCTGAGGAAATATTAAAAAGAACGAAATTATGGAATATTAATTTTCATCCTGGACCTCCAAATTATCCAGGTATTGGTTGTACGAATTTTGCATTATATAATGAGGAGAAAATATATGGTGTTACTGCTCATCTAATGGAAAAGGAAGTCGATAGTGGTAAAATTATTGGTGTAGAAAGATTTTCTATATTAGAAAGTGATAATGCATATAGTTTAACTTTAAAGAGTTACGGCTTTATGCTTTCTTTATTTTTTGAAATATTAGATTATATTATGAAGAATAAAAAGCTTCCTGAATGTAATGAAAAATGGACAAAAGTTCCCTATACTCGAAAACAATTAGAGGGATTATGCGTAATAACCCCAAATATGTCTGAGGAAGAAATTAAAAGAAGAATAAAGGCAACTAAATTTCCAGGAATGCCGGGAGCATATATAAAACTATATAATTATAAATTTGAATATAATGATAAAAGATAAATTAAGCCTTATCAATATAAATACTACAAGAGATCAAGGAATTAAAATAGGTAAAAATGTTACTATCGGCGCCGGAAGTGTGGTAATAAAAGATATTCCTGATAATGTAATTGCTTTAGGGAATCCAGCGAAAATAATAAAAAGTAAAATGTGAAAAGTAAAGTTTAAAACGTTATAGAAAATGAGAATAATGGGAAATGAAAAACATAAAAAAGATAAATCCTTTAACGTGCTGAGCATTTTTATTTATTATTCGCTGAAAAGAGGTATAAAATTTACAAATTGAAGGGAATTTGGTTAATTGATTATTTTTCTTTTAGGCTAAAGAAAATGAGACATTTTTTAAGCTCTTTCAGATTTAGTTTATATATAAAATATTTGGGAGATAAAAAATCTATCTAGTATCGAGGATAGTAAAAGACATTATATATGAAAGAAAAGAAGTTAAAACTTACCAAAAATCATGTAAAAATCAGTACTACAGATTGGGTGCTTGATCGTAGCCGTGCTTTTTTTGAGCATCACTCTGGGTGGACTAACATCGCAGTAGCTTTTCTCGTAGGGATGTTTGTAAATGTTTTCTCGGAACCGAGTGTTAATGGTCTGCAAGAGATACTGAACAGGATGTTTAACGTACATATTCGCTTATTAAATATACTATCGTGGTTTGCGGTTATCATTATTTTATCATTATCACTAGGCCAGCTCTTACTTGAAAGATACTTTCGAGGACGTTCATATGAAATACGCTTAGCGGAGATATACCGTCAAAAAGTTGATTTATCTCTTCAGCCATTTACGCGGGGGCGCATTGCTTGGGGCCTTGGACTTACGCTACAATCCTGTCCTGATTTGCATAAAGGATGGTCGTTAGAGAACATACGGATCCAATACGACTCTACAAAGTATACACTGCCTCATGAGCTTAGTGAATCTTACAGATATTATTTAGAAAAAAAATTTCGTATCGAGTATACCGATGATAGGACTCGCTTAATGTTAATAGAGGACTCTCGAGTCTTTTCTGATGCGCCTACTCTGGTACTACGAGTTCAAGAAACTAAGTGGAGCCAAGTGAGGTTTTATCAAGATTCGATTATAAAAGATTTAAATGAACGTACTCGATATATCTATCAAGTTCTCAAGACAGGACGAATTGATTTTCCAAATAGTCTATGCCTTCATTTAGTAATTGTAACTTCAGATGGTTACATCCTTCTAACTAAAAGTAGTCACAAAGTTACCTATTATCCAAATTTATGGGCGTGTTCTATTGGCGAGCAATTAGATGTCTACGATTTAAAAGGCCCTGAAGAAAAATTTGTACTAAATTGGGTAGAACGGGCACTATGGGAGGAGTTAGGTGTCTCAACTGATGGCTTTAAACCAGAGAATGTGCGTGTAATGGCAGTAATTTTAGAAGGTGATAATGTTAATTTTGCTATAGTAACCCTTACATTTTTGAAGTATACTCGATTAGAATTGGATGCTATAATTGATAAGTTTCCTCGAACTGATTATGAATTCCAAGAATGGGATTTTATATCTTGGAATGATATACCAAACCAATTATTAAAGCCTACAAGACAATATCACCCTACTACTGGAATAAGAATGTTCTACGCTGGTCTTTTTAAGTTTGGTGCACCCGGGTTGAACCGGCGATTAATACAATAAGAAAAAGGAAAAAGAAATATAAATTAAATTTTTAAAGGTAAAAAGATGAAAGCAGTAATTTTAGCTGGTGGATTAGGTACTAGATTAAAGCCTTTTACTGAGGTGATACCAAAGCCTTTGTTACCAATTGGAGAAAAAACTCTGTTGGAAGTACAAATTGAACAATTGGGAAGACATGGCTTTAATGAGATATATTTAGCTTTAAATTATAAAGCTGATTATATTAAATCTTATTTAAAAAATGGTAGTAAATATAATGTTAAGTTATATTATAGTGTTGAAAGAAAAACTTTGGGAACATGTGGACCAATTACATTATTAAAAGATAAATTAACTGAACCTTTTTTACTTATGAATGGTGATATTTTAACCAAAGCAAATTTTAAAGATATTTACGAATTCTCACTTAAATTTGAAGAATCACCACTTACAATTGTTACAAAAATAATTACAACACCCTTTCGATTTGGAAGTATAGAAACAAATAGAAATTATGTAACTAAAGTTACAGAAAAACCCGATTTAAATTTTGAAATATTAGCAGGTATATATATATTAAAACCAAATATTTTTAATTATCTTTCTTATAATAAATACTTTGGAATTGATGATCTGATAAAAAAATTATTAGAGTTAAAAATTCCTATAACAAAGTATTTATTAAAGGATTATTGGATAGATATTGGTGTAGTGGAGGATTATGAGAAAGCCAGAAAAGTATATAATGATAATTTTAAAGAAGGGGTTGGCAGAGAATAAATTTTAATGAGAATACTAATATTAGGCAATATTAATTCTACTTTTATTTTAAATTATATAAAAGAACTGAAAGCTAAAATGAATTGTGAAATTGATATATTGACCGTACCTATTCAACAAAAAGAATACGTAAAACAATTTATTAAATATTTTAATAATATATATGAAATTTCTAAAAATAATAATAGTCGTATAAATCGAATACCAAAAATTAGAGGACTATTACAAATAAAAAGTATTGCTAATAAAATAAATAAGTTAGGTAATTATGATATTTGTCATATCCATTTCTTAAATAAAGATTATGGATTTCTTACTCCACAAATTACAAGTAAATGCAAAAAATTAGTGATATCAATCTGGGGTAGTGACTTTTATAGATCAAAATGGTGGGAGAAAAAAATTCAGCATCGCATTATTAAATGTGCACATAAAATAACCTTTACCAATAAGAAAACGTTGGAAGAATTTGATAAAGATTTTAAAATAACTAAAGATAAGTATAAAATTGTAAGGTTTGGATTAGCGCCTCTGAAAATATTGAAAAATATTGAAAATATATCAAAAGAAGAATGCAAGGTATTATTTAATATTCCTATTGATGCTTTGGTTGTAACATGTGGATATCATGCTGGAAAAATCCATCAACATATTGAAATAATCAAATCGATTGAAAATATTAAATATAAATTACCTTCTAATATGTGTTTTTTATTTCCTTTTACGTATGGGCTTAATAGAGAATATTTTTTAAAAGTAAAGAATTTATTAGATAAAAGTAATTTGAATTATAGAATATTAACTAATTTTTTAAGTGATTATGAGGTTGCAATATTAAGAAAAGCCTCTGATATTATGATTAACGTTCCTAAATCAGACCAATTATCTGGGTCAATGCAAGAAAGCTTGTATGCAGAAAATATTGTAATTATAGGAAGTTGGTTGCCTTACAACATATTTTATGAAAATGGTATATCTATGTTGAAAGTAAATAACTTAAACGATATTGGAAATAAATTAATATACATATTGCAGAATATAGATAATTTAAGATTTAAAAATGCAAATAATAAATACAAAATATGGGAACTTTCAAGTTGGGATAATAATATCGATAATTGGATTAAAATGTATATAGAACTTTTACAAAACTAAATACATATTGCTATGATATTAATTTGGAGGAAAAAATGCCAGGGTTTATAGGTATAATTAAGAATAATAATTGTCAATTAGAAAAATATGATATAAAAATTAGTTCTTTAAAAGAATTAACAGAAGAGGAAAAATATTTTAAAAAAGCATGGATTAAAAGATTTTTTGTATCAAAATTCAATAATGATAAAATTTTTAAAGATGATGATGATATTTTTGTTTGTGTAGATGGGGTTATATTAAATGCAAAGGATTTGCGAAATAAATATGTAGTTTCTAATAATTTTAAATTAATAAAAAAGATGTACCAAAAAAATGAATCTTCTTTTGTTAATGAATTTAGAGGACCCTTTTCGGGTGTGGTATACAATAAAAAAAAAGATATTTGGCATATTTTTACAGACCATCTTTCTTTAAAACCTATTTTTTATTTTTGGGATAATTTAAATAAATGTTTGATTTTTGGATCTGAATTTAAAGTGGTAATTGATGTTATGCATTTTTTAGGTTACAAGCTAAAATTTTGTGAATTAAGCGCGTATTTTCTTCTAACCTTTGGGTATATGTTAGGTAATTATACGTTAGTTAATGAAATAAAGAGACTACAACCAGGTTCTATTTTAACTTTTAAAAATGGCACAATAAATATAATTCAATATTATAAATTAACAAATAATCCTTATAATTTAAACTCACAAGAAAAAACGATAAACATATTAGATGAAAGATTTAAAATAGCAATAACACAGGAATATGAAAAAGATTTGGAATATGGATATAAACATATCGCTACACTTAGCGGAGGATTGGATACGAGGATGAATATTACTTATGCCAAGAAACTTAAATATAAAGATCTACTCTGTATAACATTTTCGCAGAGTGATTATCTAGACGAGAAAATAGCTAAAAAAATAGCTTCAGATTTTAATTATAAATTTTTGTTTTATAGTTTAGATAATGGTAATTATCTTATGGATATTAAGAAACCATTGCTTGCTAATGGTGGTTTAATACTTTATTCAGGCGCTGCACACACATTGAGTATGCTATCTCTTATAGATTGGACTGAATTTGGTCTTTTACATACAGGGCAAATAGGCGATTTGGTTCTTGGTTCGTATTTATTAGGGCCTTCGCATTCTAAATTATCATCTGATATGATTAAAAAGACAGCTTATTCGTCTAAACTAATAAATAGAATTACTTTAAACATATTGGAAAATTTTGTTAACAAATATGAATCAGGGGAGATGTTTGCTTTTTACGAAAGGTGTATTAATGGTGTTTTTAATGGCGATTTAATGGCTCAATGTTTCAGTGAAACTACTTCCCCTTTTCTTTATATAGATTTTCTTGATTATGCAATGAAGATCGATCCTAAATATAGATATAAAGAACGAATTTATCTAAAATGGATAAAAATATATGCGCCTGAAATAGTAAAATATCCCTGGGAAAAAATTAAAGCTAAAATAACTGCAAATTCTTTTGAATTATTTTCTAAAAAAGTTTATAGATATGTCCAGAGAAAAACATTTGGTCCAAACCAAAAAGACTCAATGAATCCATTTGAATATTGGTTCAATAACAACTCAAATCTTAGGAATTTTATTAATAATTATTATGAAACGCATATAGATTTATTACTGGATAATTCTTCTTTGAAGAAAGATGTTGAATTTTTATTCAATAAAGGAAACTTTTTAGAGAAGACCCAGGTACTTACCTTACTGACTGCAATGAAAATGCATAATATATAATAAATCAGATAGGTAAATATTTTGATTAGATAAAATTAGAAAGGGTAAAAATTGGAGATAATGTTTTTATCGGTGCCAATGCGGTGATATTACCTGGAGTTAACATTGAAAATAACTCTATTATTGGTGCAGGGGCTGTTGTTACTTATAATATTCCGGAAGTGGTTGTAGTTGGTAGGTAATCCAGCAAGGATAATTTGTAGGGGTTAAGTAATATATAAATAAATGTAAGCACAGAAAATGTTTATATAAAGCTCCAGAATCTTCTAAAAAGGTATAGGATAATAAACAATTCGATGATGGTGACATTAAAAAATTTCAAAATAAGATTATTGAAGAAATGGGAAAAAGAGGGAAAAATAATTAAAAAAGTTATAGGCCTTTTAAAAGATTATAAAAACAGGGGAGGTTTCCATATATTTTGCTCGAATGTGTATGCTAAAAGTATTGCTTTCTTAGCCTCTTTGGTTATCTTAAGATTACTTGCAAGTGATATTTATGGAAGCATTTCATATGCGGGATCAATTATTGCGATAATCAGTCCCTTTGCCGGCTTTGGAGCAATGTATTCACTGTTACGATTTGGCTCAATATCATCTTCAGATGGGGAGAAAAATTTATTATTTAGATATTCTTTAACACGAGGAGCTTTTTTTTCTTCTCTTATTATTATTTTTTTGATTCTATTTTTTTGTAGATATTCTTTTAAAATTGAATCAGCGCGAGTTTATCTAGTTATTTTATCTTTTCAGCTTTTAACCAGGGGTCTTTTTGAAACTCTTCAAAGTTATAAAAGAATTAAAAAGAAAAATAAAGATTATGCATTTTCGAATTTTATCAATAGCTCTTTAGCTTTTTTTCTTTCTGTGGTGGGGGTAATTTTATATTCTGGTTATGGATATGCAGTTTCATTAGTGGTAACTCCTTTATTAGTATTTATTTTATTTTATATTAGATTAGAAAAAAAAAGTTTAGATTTCAAAAATGCTTTTCTTGATCTGGATAAAAAGAAGTTTTGGTTTTATGGTTTTAATGTTGGTTTAGGCTCAATAGCTGGACAAATTCTATATTCTTTGGATATATTTTTAATTGGTGTATTATTAGCCGATCCAACCGTTATAGCACTTTATAAGGTAGCAACAATACTTCCTTATAACCTAATTTTTATACCGAGTTCATTTATGATAACAGATTTTGTTTTAATTGCTGAAAATTTTAAGGATGTATATTTTTTAAAAAAACAAGCAAAAAAATATATCATAGTTTTTTCTATTTTAGTTGTAGTTATTTTAGTTCCAATTTATTTATTTTCTAAACCGTTAATTAAAATTATTTTTGGTATTAATTATGAAAATTCCTATCAAATAGCCAGGGTTTTAATAATTGGTATAGCCGGTGGGTTTGTTTTTAGAATTCCATTTGGTAATATATTGGGAGCTATTGGGAAAGCACATTGGAATGTATTAAATGCATATTGTATGTTATTTATAAATATTTTGTTTGATTACTTTTTTATAATTAAATTCGGTGCAATTGGAGCAGCTTACGCAACAAGCATTATAATGTGGGTTAGTGGTATTGTGTCGTTTTGTTTGTTTATATTATATATTAAAAAATTAGAAGATTCGTTAAATAAAAAAAAGATAGATGATTAGTTAGAAATAAAAACAATACAAAGGATAAAAGATGTGGAAATACTATACAATGTTATAATTGGAGATTATAATTCAGCAGAAACTATAGGTGTTAAACAAAAGGTAATTTCTCAAGCTAAAGCGTTAAATGATTTAGGATGTAATTGTTATTTAAAATTGGTTACAACGAGCAATATTAAAGGAGGCGTAGTCTTTGAAGACGATTTTAAATTTGAAATTCAACCTCTAAAGGTTAAAAACGTTTTATTGCGAAGAAAAGAAATATTTAGTATTTTTTATAAAAATACTGTTTCAAAAAACTTTGATATAATATATATTAGATACCCATTAGCTGACCCATATTTTATTAATTATTTAAAAAAAGTTTATAGTAAAAATAAAATTATTATTGAACACCAAGCTATTGAAAAAAAAGAACTTATGACTGCAATTAGCGCTAATAAAATCTTAAAATATATTTCAGAAATATATTATCACAGAAAAATAAAAGAATATATTTCAGGAATAGTTACTGTTACAAAAGAAATAGAAGAATACCAAAAGAAAATTATGGGAGGAAAATTAAAGAGTATAGTTATTGGGAATGGCATAGATACAGATAAAGTGCCTTTGAGGTATAAATGGAATAGAGAAAAAAATATTAGATTACTTTTTGTAGGGAATATATCACCCTGGCATGGTTTGGATAAACTTATTATGGGGTTATCACAATTAGATTTTGTTTATAAAGGATATCCTATTAAATTAGAAATTATTGGTGAAGGTAATTCTTATTCCCAAATTAAAGAACTTGTAAGAACTTTGAAAGGAGAAAAATATATAATGTTTCATGGATTTCTAGAAAACGATAATAAGTATGAAATTTTGTCTAATTGTGATATTGCAATAGGTTCTTTAGCTTCAGAAAGAAGGGGTTTAAATGAATCTTCAAATATTAAATTGCGCGAATACTGTGCTTTTGGTATTCCTTTTATTAAAACAGATTATGATGCAGATTTTGATCATAACAGGCAAGCAAAATTATTTACATTTACTATTAAAAATTGCGCTAAATTAAATTGGCTAGACCAGATCTTAGATTTTGCTATTAATATAAAAGGTAATAGCGAAATTTCTTTACTTATGAGAGAATATGCGGAAAATTTTTTAGATTGGCATATAAAAATTCGTAAACTAATGAATTTCTTTTATAAAATAAAATATGGAGAATTATAGTTTTGGAGTTTGTAATTGCATTTACATGGATATTATTAATAAAATTTCATCTTATTTATAGAGGGAAAATATTTAATTTTGGATATATAATAGATCCAATTTTTTTATTTCTAATTGGTCAAATTGTTATGTTGATTGTATTAGGAATTGTAAATCATACTGGATATCTTCGGTCTGCTCAACAATTTTCTTTTATATCTACCTCCTATCTTCTTACACTTGGTCTGTCATTTTTTATAGGTTCGTTTATTTTAGATAAATCTAAAAATGATACAGAAACGCTTATCGGAAAAACTTCGAAAAAAAGAACTCAATTTATTATAAAATTTGCATTTTATGCTAACTTTACAATAGGAAGCATAGGAACTTTAATATTATTAAAAAATTTTTATTATGGTAGTTTATTGAGGTTATTGCCGTATTTTTTAAATAATTTTAATGTATTTGAACAAAAATTTTTTCAGGGCCCAGCTTTAGCTTCAATCTTGTGGAGAGCTAATTTCGCTGTTTTCTTTTGGGCAGCTTTATTAAAAGGTAATTGGATAAAATTTATAATTATTATTTTAGCAGGTTTTAACATAATCCTTAGGGGGGCTTTTCTTAATGTAATAGTAGCAGTTTTTTATTATATAGTTCCTGCATTAATTTTATCAAGTACATCAAATCTAACTAACAATATATCAAATAAAAAACAAATTATTTTTATTGGTTGTATTTCTTTAATAATAATTATTTTTATGGTGACACTTAATTATGAGCATTCAATTGTAGATATCAAATGGAATTTAATAGCAATAACTCCTTATTCATTTGGCAATTTTACTAATTATAATATTTATTTTAAAGAAATGTATTCAAGTAATCAAAATGTAGATTTTGATTTAGTAAATATTTTGAGATACTTAGGGTTTGGTAGCATTATGCGTTATACAGATAAATATTTTGGGACAAATTTTCTAAGATTAACAAGAGCAGAACCTTTCAATAATGAATTAAAAGATTTTGTACGATATGGGAATTTGGCTTCTTTTTATGGTAATTTTACGAAAGTTCCATATTTAATATCGTTATCTTTTGTATTTTTCTTAGGATTATTAAATAGATTTGTTTATAATTTTGCTCATAAGAATCTATTTATATTAAGTGTATATTCTTGGTTTGCGTCTACAAGTTTTATGGCATTTGCTGGTTCTGGCTATTTTGCGGATACGAAATTTTTCCCAGCCGTTGTGTATATATGGCCATTTTTATTTATAATAAGTTTATTTAATATACCTATATCTCATAAAAAATAAGTAATTCTAAATATTTAAATTGCTTACTTTGGGGAAAAAATAATTATCAAAATAATTATACTCTATGCATATTATAATTTGTATTATTTTCAAGATGTGTTTACACATCCAAGTTCTTTCCTATAGAAATAGGATACTATTTATCCGGGTTCCGGTAAAGCTAATTTACGCTTACCATCTAAAAATATCTGATAGGGGATTTTTCCTTTCAGCCGGTAACCCTGATTCGTTCTTTTAAAATTGTAATAGTGTATAAAACTATCCAAATCATCCTGTAACTGGTCCAAAGAGCTATAGATGTTCTTGATCATAGCTACCTGGTAGAATTCTTCTAACAGTGTTCGGTTAAATCTTTCTACCATTCCGTTACTCTTAGGACATCTGGGCTTAATCTTGGTATGGGTAATACCACAGTTGGCCAGGAATAGCTCATAGTCATGCTTCCCACTTTTCCAGTGAGTGGTATACTCTTTACCATTATCGGTCAGGATACGGTCTAGCTGAATATGAAATATCTGATAAACTGGCAAGGCCTTGGTCTTTACAAAGTCAATGGCACTTTCTGCCTTCTTATCCAAATAGACCTTGGCAAATCCAAAGTTACTGTAGGCATCAATGCCGGCCTGCTGGTAGATACGTCCTAAGCCCTTGATGGTGCCCACATAGAAGGTATCCTGACAGAACAGATAGCCGGGATAGAAAGCCTGGATATGAGTTTCTTTCTTCTTCTCTACCTCTCTGAGATAGCGTTCGGTGATAACTGGGTTATCAGAATGCTCCTGGGCATAAAAGAGTCTATCGGTACGGTGATTTAATCCCTTTCTTTTTAAGACATTATAGACACCGGTAGGACTGATGGTAACACCCTGTATAGCAAGCTCATTGGCAATCCTCCCAGGTCCATGGGTTGGATAGTTCACTAGGTAATTGTAAATGATCTGTTGCTTATCCGGTTTAATTTGATTGGGCATCTTGGGTTTAGCTCTTTGTTTGTGAAGCAAACCCGGATAGCCTATTGCAGTACACTGTACTTAAAACTGGCAATGAAGTCATCTGTGGTCAGGTGTGCTGTTACTCCTTCCTATATTGATATTTTGGTTATATCTATTCTATAGGAAAGACAACATGCATGACCAATTTTTTTAAGTTAATTTGGTCTAAAGTGTAAACAGTACTCGAAAATAGTACATATAATTTAATAAATAGTTGGTAAAATAGTAAAAGAGAAGGAGAAAATATTAATACTATGATGAAAATTGCTTATATTACTGCAAAAATACCTTGGGGATATACAGAGCAATTTATTATTGAAGAATTAAATGCATTGATTAAAATAGGGGTAGAGGTTTTTATAATTCCACGTAACCCCTCAAAGGAAGTATTTCATAAAGAAGCTAAATATCTGGTAAATAATTCTATGTGGTTGCCGTTAGTCGATAGTAAGATATTTGTTAAATTTTTATATTATTTATTTACAAAGCCTGAACTTTGGAAAATTATAATAGATTTTTTTAGATATTCGCGTAATTTTTACATTTTAATTAAAAATATTGCAGTATTACCTAAAAGCATATATATATCAGATGTTTTTAAAAGAAATAATATTAAGCATATTCATGCACATTGGGGCTCTACGACTTCTACAATGACTTGTATTGCATCAAGATTAAGTGGAATTCCTTGGAGTCTTACACTTCATCGTTGGGATATAAAAGAAAATAATATGTTAGAAGAGAAAGTAAAATCATCAAAATTTGTAAGATGTATTTCGGAAAATGGGAAAAATGAGTTATTAGAGATAATTGGTACAGATTTCAAGAATAAAATAAAAGTAATTCATATGGGTGTAAAAATACCAATTAAAGTTGATAAAGTTAATAACGATGAAGAAAAATATTTTAAAATAATAACTCCTGCAAATCTTTTAGCAGTAAAAGGGCATAAATATTTAATTAAAGCTTGCTCAATTTTGATCAAAGAGGGTATAAATAATTTTGAATGTATTTTTTATGGAAATGGTTTAATGAGAAACGAATTAAAAAGATTAATTAAAAAGAAATCATTATATAATTACATAAAAATGCCCGGAAAAATTTCACATGAAAAACTTATGGAAATTTACAAAAATAAAAAAGTAGATGTAGTAATTCTACCTAGTATCAATACTAAAAGTGGAGAACACGAAGGGATACCAGTAGCTCTAATGGAAGCAATGGCCTATTCTATCCCAGTTATTTCTACTAATACAGGAGGGATTCCTGAGTTACTTTCTAATGAAGCTGGTGTAATGGTTGAAGAAAAAAATTCCCAGCAATTGGCCTTAGCTATAAAAAAACTCATTGAGAACGAAAATTTTAGAAAAAAAATCGGAAGGCAAGGTTATGAAAAAGTATGTAAAGAATTTAATATTCAAAAAAATACAGAAAAATTATTAGAATTTTTTGAATATTATTCTTAGATTAGATTTAAATCTGCTTATTAATATTTGGAGTCTATTATGAAAATAGGAGTAATCGGTGCTGGCTATGTCGGTTTGGTAACTGGAGTATGTCTGGCAGATTTTGGTAATAATATAATTTGTGTAGATAATGATAAAGAGAAGATTGATCTTTTAAATAAGAGGCAATTGCCGATTTATGAGCCAGGATTAAAAGAGATTATGGAAAGAAATAGGCGTTATAAGAGAATAGAATTTACTACTGATATAAAATATGCCGTTTCTCATAGTGAAGTGATATTTATCACAGTGGGAACTCCCGAAAAAGAAGATGGTGAGGAAGGCCCTATATGATTTTACGCATCCTGATAGAATTGTAATAGGAAGTGAAAGTAAAAGGGCCATAGAGATTATGAAAGAAGTATATCGGGTATTAAAGCTAAATGATGTGCCTTTCATAATTACTAATTTAGAAACTGCAGAGATGATAAAATATGCCTCTAATGCCTTTTTGGCAATGAAGATAAGTTATGTCAACGAGATAGCTAATTTATGTGAAAAAGTAGGTGCCGATATTCAATTAGTTACCAGTGCAATGGGAAAAGATGGGAGGATATCTCCTAAGTTTTTACATTGTGGACCGGGATATGGAGGAAGCTGTTTCCCTAAAGATACCAAGGCTTTAGCAAAGATAGGGAGGGAAAATAATTCCCCTCTCACTTTAGTAGAATCTACTATAAAAGCCAATCAAAATCAGAAACTAAAGATGGTAGAAAAGATTGAAAAGGCGATGGAAAAGGTTAAAGATAAAACCATAGCTATCCTTGGTTTAGCCTTTAAACCAGAGACTAATGATATTAGAGAAGCACCTTCAATAGTGATTATAGAGGAGTTATATAAAAGGGAAGCAAAGATAAAGACTTTTGATCCTCAGGCAATGGAGGAAGCAAAGAAAAAATTAAAAGATTTAAAAGGAATAATATTTTGTAAAGATGAATATGAAGCAGTAGAGGGAGCAGATGCCTTAGTAATAATTACCGAGTGGAATCAATTTAGAAGGTTAGATTTTACCAGGATTAAAAAACTAATGAAGGATAATTATATATTTGATTTACGAAATATATATTCTAAAGAGATTATAGAAAAAGAGAACGGCTTTAGATACTTTTCGGTAGGGAGATAATAGAAATGAAAAAATACAAATTTGCTTTGATCGGCTGTGGGCGGATTTCTTATAAACATATAAATGCTATTAACAATATTGAAAATGCTAAACTGATGGCGGTTTGTGATTTGAAAGAAGAAAGAGCAAAGAAAAAAGGAAAAGAAAATAATATTCCTTGGTATACTGATTATCATAAAATGTTAGAAAACGAAGATATTGATATAGTAAATATATTAGTAGAAAGCGGAAAACACGCTGAAGTTTTTAAAGATATAGCAAAATATAAAAAGCATATTGTAGTAGAAAAGCCGATGGCCTTAACTTTGTCTGATGCCGATGAAATGATTAGAATTAGTGATGAAGCTGGAATAAAATTGTTTGTAGTTAAGCAGAATAGATTTAATGCTCCGGTGCAATTATTAAGGAGAGCATTAGAAGAGGGAAGATTTGGTAAATTAATATTAGGTACGGTGAGAGTAAGATGGCATAGAGACCAAGCCTATTATGACCAAGATTATTGGAGAGGTACCTGGAAATATGATGGCGGTGTCTTTACTAACCAAGCTTCCCATCATCTTGATTTATTAGAATGGATGATGGGAGATGTGGAATCCGTATTTGCCAAATCGGGCACTTTTTTACATAAGATTGAAGTGGAAGATACTGGAGTTGCCTTATTTAGATTTACCAATGGTGCATTAGGTACCTTTGAAGCTACTACTTGCACCAATCCTGTTGATTTAGAAGGGTCAATTAGTATATTGGGGGAAACTGGAGCGGTGGAAATTGGTGGTTTTGCCGTAAATGAAATGAAAGTGTGGAATTTTAAAGATAAAAAAGATTATGATCAAGAAGCTTTTAATAGTAGCTATGTACCTAAAAATGTTTATGGTTATGGGCATGAATTATATATTAGAAATGTAATAGAATCAATTGAAAATAATACCAGA
>LDZT01007449.1_pt1 | contig 15074 bp, 12 predicted proteins | sample 615521 | NCBI WGS metagenome assembly LDZT01 (sample SAMN03408292, study PRJNA278302) | terrestrial metagenome | isolation source: oil reservoir sample SB1 | place: USA: Alaska, North Slope, Schrader Bluff formation | collected 2011-09
ACCAGTTCCATGCCAATTGCGCCTCTGGCAGCTACCACTGCCATTTCCTGTCTGCTGATGACCTGATCTGGTTGGAAAGTGCCATCCGGATATCCGACAAATATGCCTGCGTCCACAGCCGCTTGCACATACCCTGCAAACCAATCTGATGCGTCCACATCGCTGAAACCGCCTTTATATTCAACTTCTTCACAATCTAATGACTCAACCATGATTTTGGAGATCTGGGCTCTAGTTAGGCTTCCCTGTGGTGCATATCGTCCATTGCCCATACCATTGATGATGCCTTTTTTGGCCAATTCCTGAATAGCCATTTCAGCATATGTGAATTCTTCTGTAATGTCTGTGAATTCGATGGCTTCTCCTTCTCCCTCAGGTTCAGGCTCATCCGGTGTCTCAGTCGTAGCTCCAACTGATATGGTCACAACCATTTTGAAGACTGTTCCAAACTCTCCAGCCTCTTTGATTTTTCTATAAACAACAATTTCTTCATTCCCAACGATGTCATCGTTGTCTATAGCTTCCCCATCAATTTCATAAGCCAATACATACTTAAGCTCTGGATTCAAAACGTCTTCAAGCATCTGAGGGTCAATAGGATATGCATCAGATGCGGTAAACGAAACCACAGCATTTTCTGCAGTCAAACCCGCTTTTTCAGCCAATACATAGGCCAGACTTACACCTTTTACAAGAACTGACTTTTCACCTGCTTTGCTGTTGTAGATATAGGTTTCGTCAATCTGAGCCTCAGCGGGCATAGCTTTCATGTCTGCGATGGTAAGATTTAGCTCTGTTGTGACTCCCTCTCCAGTTATCTTAACCGCATAAGCTTCCTCCACAGTAGCAAATGCTGAAAATTGAGATAAAACCAATACCAATACCAATAATAAAGCAAATCCTTTTGTTCTTTTTGCAATCATAATTTCATTCTCCTTTTTAAAGTTGTATTATTAACAGGGTTCTTGGGTTCAGGTGGTGTTTCAAACGCCATCTGAACCTTAGAAACCGTTATCCAGGGACTCTACAGTGCTTATCTCCCACTTATAGAAGTGGGAATCTTAGCACTGTTAGTCATCGGATAAATCTACAAGCACAAGAGAAGTTGCAAAAAAATTAACAACATATCCAATGGAATGCTGTTAATTGCAATATTCTCCTTTCCATCGGGAGGCCTGATCATTTCCAATCAAACCCTATCGGCACAGAAACCACGTTGATACCACAGAGGTTAAAATGCTCGGAGATCTATTAAATCTGTATTTATTTTATCATGGTTTAACTGAGATGTAAATTGAAATTATGAAGTGTTACCTACTCAACCGTGACGGATTTTGCCAGATTCCTCGGCTTATCGATGTCGCATCCTCTCTGCAAAGCAGCGTAATAAGACAGGTACTGTGCCGGAATGGCGGTCACCAAAGGTGTGAGATACTCATGCACATTATCGATGACAATCTGGTCTTTTTCACTGCTGATGCGTTTGAGCGACATGGTTATGACTGCTGCTCCTCTGGCTCTGACTTCTCTGATGTTGCTTCTGGTATTCAGATTGATCTGTTCCTGTGTGATGATAGCAATGACAGGTGTGCCTTCCTCTATCAACGCTATGGTTCCATGTTTCAGCTCGCCAGCAGCGAATCCCTCTGTTTGTATATAAGAGATTTCCTTAAGCTTGAGGGCTGCTTCAAGGCAGGTATAATAATCCACATGCCTGCCAATATAGAAACAGCTATTCTTATCCCTGAGGAATTCCCGAGCCAACTCGTTATAAAGCTCCCTGTTGTCACACAGGGTCTCCATAACATTCGCAACAATTGACAATTCATTGAGCATATTGAAGTCACAGCTGTCTGATGCTGCACAGGCTACTATGGCAAGAACTGCGATCTGAGCCGTATATGCTTTGGTCGACGCAACGGCTATTTCCGGCCCTGCATGCAACAACAACTGGTAATCTGTTTCTCTATAAAGGGTCGATCCTTTGACATTGGTCATGGCGATAGTCGGATAACCCATTTTAGCGACCTTCACTAGAACCGCCCTACTGTCAGCAGTCTCACCGCTTTGAGAAATAAACAGGAATAGGGGTTTTGGACTGATGATTGGCGTATTGTAGACAAACTCACTGGATATATGAACCTCTGTGGGTTTTTGGGCTATTTTCTCGAACAGAAATTTTCCTACCATGCCGGCATGATAGCTAGTACCACATGCTATGATGAATATCCTATCACAATCTCTAATCTGTTTTAAAATTTCTTCGTCGACCTTCAAATTGCCTAGCTCGTCCTGGTACGCGGCAATCAATCTTCTGATAACGAATGGCTGCTCATCGATTTCTTTGATCATATAGTGGGGGTAGGTGCCTTTTTCAATGTCTATAGCATCTAGTTCGCCAAAATAGGCTTCCCTCTCCATCTTCATCCCGTAAAGGTTATAAATATCTATGTCATTTCGTGTAATGATGGCATATTCCTTATCCTGCAATTCAAAGAACTCATTGGTATGGTGAATCATTGCCATCGCATCGCTGCCGATCATGTTGAATCCGTTGCCTTTGCCAAGCAACAGCGGTGATTTATTCTTTGCAGCGTAAATGACTTCGGGATTTTCTTTATCTATTATGGCTAATGCATAAGATCCTTCCAGCAAACCTAATGTGTATCTGATGGCTCTATCTGTGCTGTTTCCCTCATCTGAGAACTTCTGGATCAACTGAGCAATTGCTTCTGTATCAGTGTCACTTTCAAATGTGGCATCGCTAAGATGTTCGTTGATTAATGCTACTTCATTCTCAATGATTCCATTGTGTACAAGTGTAAATCGTTTTGTTGAGCTTTGATGCGGGTGTGAGTTGATTTGATTTGGCTTGCCATGGGTAGCCCATCTGGTGTGTCCGATTCCCAAGGTGCCGTTTATGCTAAAATCAACAATATCTCTAAGATGGGAGATTCTACCTTTATCTTTGTAAACATGCAGGCCATTTCCATTGAGAATGGCTATTCCAGCTGAGTCGTATCCTCTGTATTCTAATTTTTCAAGGCCTGAAAGGATTGTTTCCTTGACATCCTCATGACCTATATATCCTACTATTCCGCACATTTTCGTGCCCTCCTGTTTTTAAGCAACCAAATAGTTGTTTTAATTCAACCTCTTTTGCTATTTCAATGAGAAGGATGCTCTCTCTGTGTCGGGAATCACTTCCCGATTTTATAGGCATCTTTCGATATCTCTTTACCGTGGGGCATCCGCCGAATTTTCGATACTCCCCATCCTCGTCAACTTAAATGTATGACACGACCCCATTCAAGTTCGGGCGCTATAATTATAATAGTTCAGCAGGGGCAATTGCTGCGTCTAAACATTGGCCTCCCACCTTTCAAAATATTTTTCTCCTATTTCAGCCATAAGGACTGAAAAGAATATTATTATGAATCCAATTACCATAATTGGATTATAACCTTCTTTCAACAAAAAGACCGCCAAAATACTTCCAAATACCGATTCAAGGCTCAATATAATCGCTGCATGTGAGGCGGATGTGAATTTCTGGGCTGTCGTCTGCAATGCAAAACAGATGAATGTGCTGAATAGTCCAAGATACAATGCACCCCATAAGCTTGTAAGGGTTACAATTTTCATGTTTCTGTCAAATGCAAGTGTCACTGCAAAAAAAATAGCTGAAAAAAATATCATCACTGTACTTAAAGTGATCGGATCTCTTTTTTCCACAAAATATCCTGTTGAAACGATGTGTAGTGCAAAAAAAACCGCCCCAATCAATGTCAACATATCACCTGAGTTCAAATCACCGAAGTTTTCAAAATCCACCGTCAGAAAAAATATTCCAATCATCATCATAAAAGCAGCTATAATATTGTTCAATTTAGGTCTTTTCTTGATGGTCAACCAATAAACAAATGGTACCATAACAACTGATGTGCTGGTCAGAAAAGCATTGTTACCTGCTGTTGTGTATTGGAGTCCTATGGTCTGAAAAACGAAACCCAACGACAAACAAAGACCCATCACACTGCCACTTCTGATATAGTCCAAATTTATTGTCTTTATTTTTTTTCTGAAAAAAAACGCTGATATGATAGATGCAGCGACGAATCTATAGGCCATAATCTGCATGGGTGACAAAGAATCAAGGGCGTTTTTTGTGACGACAAAACCACTCCCCCAGATAAATGCCACAACCAGCATAACCAAATCTGCTTGCTTTGATGTTAATGATCTCATTCTTACCTACCTTCTGTCTCTCCTAAATATTGTATAGTTTTAAAAATAAATGTCAACATTAAAAAAAGTGCCGAAGCACTTTCTTAATGTAGCTTGATGTTTTCTACAAACCCAATCCTCATAAAGTCCAAGTAGTTGTTGAGTCTTTCTCTCATCCTATCTACAGGGCCTTCAGAAAGAATAATATAGTTGACTCCTTTCGTCAGTGATACTGACAAAGCCATACATAGATTTTCAAGATCCTCTTTTGGTATATCGTTTTTACTGCACACCCTGGTCGCTATGGCATTTAAATTGCTAGCCATATATGCAACCATTGATTTTTCTATGTTGTATCTTGATTTGACGTTGCCTGTTGTTTTAATCAAAATGATAAATACTTCCTGCTGCTTTGTATATAAATCAACAAACTCATCTATACAACACTTTAGTCCTTCAAAAATCTCGTCGATTGTTTCACCGCTTCTACATTTGTCCATAATGGTCATAATCTTTTCAGCCAAATCTTTGACAATAACATCAAACAAATCCTCTTTATTTTGGAAGTATCTATATATGTTTCCAACAGATATATTAGCTTCCTCAGCTATGTTATTCATAGAGGCTTTGCTATAGTCGTTTTCCCTGAAAACCTTTACGGCCGCATTTAAAATACTGTTTCTAACTTCTTTCTTTAATACTTGAGGCATTTGAACCACCATTCTTTTTTTGATTTTATTGTAACACTTTTTTTTAAATTAGTCAAATAATAAACCCAACACCGCTTTTTTAGCGGATGAAAAGGCAAATTGGAGGTTGTACCCACCAGTTTCCCCATCAATGTCAATTACTTCTCCTATGAATATCATGTTCCTATTCCTTAACCAGGTCATATTGTCAAAATCGATTTCTTCACTGGAAACACCACCTGCGGAAACCATCGCATTTTCAAATCCTTGCTTATACATCACAGTAACCTCGTAATGTTTGCAATTTCCTATGAACCTTTGAATATTTTTTTTTGATACTTCTGAAGCTTTTTTTCTTCTGTCGATAGCTGTTATATCCAACAACGATTCAACCAACCGTTTAGGAAGTATTATGCTGTCCTCAAAAATTGTTTTAATTTCTTTCCTTGGATTGGAGCTGATTTGATGCATCATTTCTTCCAACAATCTATTTTCGTCAAATTGCGGTATAAAGTCGAAAATCATTTTGTCATCAACTCTGATATGTCTTGATGAATTTAGAATAACAGGTCCTGAAAGTGAATCATGGGTAAACAGCAAGTCTCCTTTTGTTTTGACGACTGCCTTACTGTCTCTTTCGATGGACAGTCTAACACTTGGTATGGCAACTCCTGACAAATTCTTGAATCGATACTGCACCACTTTTACTGATGTCAAAGCAGGTTTGAAGCTGTTCATTTTAACACCAATCTTTGCTAAGATGTCTAAGAAGCTTCCATCAGAACCGCTTTTAGGGTATGATTGACCCCCTGTTGCAACCATTACTTTTTTGGATGTGTATTTACGTTGACCAGTGACAACTGAAAACAGTCCAATGGATTCCTGCCATTTGATATCTGTAACGGACTCATTACAATTGAGTTGATGCTTGCTTGAGCAGATTTCTCTCATCAGCACATCCAGTATGTCTTTAGATTTAAGACTCTGGGGAAATACCTTTCCGTCTTCTCTCACAATGAGCTTGAGTCCCAGTCCTTCAAAATAATCCATCAGCATCCTATTGTTGAAACTAAATAGCACTTTTCTGGCAACTCCTGGATTGTTATATCTCTTAGTGAAGGTTTTAATACTCTCAATATTTGTGATGTTGCATTGGCCGGATCCTGTCATCAGCAGTTTGATTCCGGGCCTATCATTTTTCTCCAGAATTAGAACCTTCCTATCAGATAACAAGTTGGCCGCTGCAAAAATACCTGCCGCTCCTGCTCCTATTATAATCACGTCATAAATCATACAGTCCCCGATATTCACATCTTTTTATCATCAATCTTATCCAACCAGATTTTTATAGGCTCTGATACAAAATTGATGGTGTTTTCCTCAAAAGGGCTCTTCAGTTTTGCGTATTTGACCAGCTTCAGGAATGGCTGGCTACCTCCAGCTTTGCATAAATCGAGGTAATCTTGCCAGGCTTCTTTTGGATCCTCATTGTATTTAATCCAAAACTGATAGGCGCATATCTGTGCAAGGGTATAGTCGATGTAGTAGAAAGGATTTCCAAATATATGGCCTTGCCTGAACCAAAAACCACCTTTTTCCAAAAATGCATTTTCTTCATAGTCTTTGGTCGGCAGATATTTTTTCTCGATTTCACGCCATTTTGTTTTTCTTTCTTCAGGTGATGCATTCGGGTTTTCATAAACAAAATGTTGAAATTCATCTACCGTAACGCCATAAGGTATAAAAAGTACCCCAGAAGCAAGATGACTGAATTTATATTTCATCTCATCATTCTCAAAGAACAGCTTCATCCATGGCCATGTAAGAAACTCCATAGACATTGAATGGATTTCACAAGCCTCCAGTGTAGGCCACATATATTCAGGAGCTTGATATTGTCTACTGGAATAAACCTGAAAAGCGTGCCCCGCTTCATGTGTCAGGACATCAACATCATGCGATGTGCCATTAAAATTGGCAAATATAAAGGGTGAATTGTAATCAGCGATATAGGTGCAGTATCCTCCCGCTCTTTTCCCCGGTTTGCTGTCAAGATCCAGCAGGTTTTTCTCAACCATGAAACCAAAAAATTCCTTTGTCTCTGGAGAAAGTTCAGAATACATGGTAGTTGCGTGTTTGACCATCCATTCCTTATCTCCTTTAGGCGTCGCATTCCCTGAATTAAACTCCAAATTTTCATCATAATACATCAATTTATCTAATCCAAGTCTATCAGCCTGTCTCTCTCTCAATTCAACGGTAATCGGTACCAGGTTTTTCTCTACCTGTTTTCTGAAGACTTCTACCTCTTCCGGCCCATATTCAGATCTTCCCAGTCTTAGATATCCCAATCTGACATAATTCTCGTAACCCAATTTCAAGGCCATCTGGTGTCTTAATTTAACTAGCTTGTCGTATATCTCATCGAGCTCTTTTTCGTTGTCCTCAAAGAATCTAGTGACTGCCTCGCTTGCACTTTTTCTTGTTTTTCTGTCCATTGACTGTGTATAGGGAGTCATTTGGGAAAGATTATTGATTTTCCCATCAAACTCAATTTTAGCCGAGGCAAGCAGTTTTCCATACTGGCTTGTCAGTTTGTTTTCTTCCTGCAGGTCCGGTATAATTGCAGGATTGAATGTCTTCAAAGCTGTCTCTGCTATGGTAAAAAGCAGGCTGCCCCACTTTTCCTCTAGTTCATTGATGAATTTTGAAGACACAAGTTCCTTATAATAGGAATCTATCAACCCCTGATAGATTGGAAATGCATTATCGTAATACTCATTCTCTTTGTCGTAAAACGCATTGTTGGTGTCGATTGAATGCCTTACGCTAACTAATGTATGCATTGTCTCAAAGCTGTTTCGCATCTTATTTATTTGAGTCATGATATTGTCTTGCAGTTCAAAGCTATCAGCCGTTCTAAAACTCTCCAGCAGATTTTTAAACTCTTTTCCGAATTCATCCATCTCAACTCTTGTGTATTCATATTCCTCAAATCTCATTTGTCACCTCTCATCGTTATTTTTTTTATTCTAGTGGACTACAGATCCATTCAATGATATGATTTTATATCAATCAAGATTATATAGAAAGGACAGATTACATGAAAAACTATCAAAAGTACTTGAATATCCTATTTGTATTAGCTGTTGGGTTTTCTGGTTACACCCTGGCACGTGTATATCTAACCCGCAGAGGGCTTCCAGCTGAGGCCTGCCCTATCTCAACTTTCAGCACTGAGATATATTTATCTATCGCTCTATGCGTTCTTTACTTTATTTTATCAGCTGTGCTTCCCAGGATCAAAAGATAAAATCATTGATTCTTCATTATATCATGTTTTCACACATACTTAATAAAAATCATCAGCTATACGTTCACTGATGATTTTTTTATCAGTTCAATTTTCCGGTTTCTGCTTGAACGCTTAATTTGGGACTCCCTACTCATTGCCTCTTCCCGGGTTTCATAAGTTTCAAAATAAACCAGCTCTACCGGTAACCTGCCTCTTGTGTATTTCGCTCCATTTCCAGTATTATGCATATCTGTTCTTTTTTCCAGATCATTGGTCCAGCCGGTATACAGGCTACCATCCGCACATTTGAGGATATATACAAAACACATGTCTTACTAAAAAAGTTCAACTGTGTGTTGATTTTTCAAGTCATTGATTTTATTGGTGTATAAGTCAAAGTGCATCTGATTGAGCATTTGCGCCTTTATCGAATCTTTAACCTCGCCAAACTCTGCTACACCCGGTTTGTTTTTACCTTCCACTTTAATTAGATGGAAACCAAATTGTGTTTCCACTGGTTCGCTGACAACACCAACAGGAAGAGAAAATACAGCTTTCTCAAACTCCGGTACCATTCGTCCTTTTTCAAATGTTCCCAGATTCCCGCCCACCTCTTTGGATGGACAGGATGAGTATTTTTTTGCAGCTTCAGCAAATTCAAGACCTTCATTAATTTCTTCAGCGATTCTTTCACTTTCTTCTTTTGTTGTAACAAGAATATGGCTGGCTGTCACTTCTTCATTTTTTGCGTATTGACTGGTATTTGCATTGAAATATGCCAGTGCATCATCGTCAGAAATATCTACATCCATAATCAGACCTTCTATGGCGTATCTTTGTAACATGTTTTTCTTAGCTTCTTCCAGTATAGATTTGAAGCTCTCTTCCTCATCCATTTTTTTAGCCATCGCATCTATATAGAGCAACTCTCCAGATATGATCTCATCCAGTAGTCTTTTTTGACCTTCTTCTGTGGCGGCATGAGCTGCATGTTCCTCAGGAAGATTTCTCACAATACTGTCAAACATCTCTTGTGTAATCTCGTTACCGTCTACTTTTGCTAATATTTTTTTATTCACCATAAAACTCCTTTATTTTTTTATTCAAGATATGATATAACAAATGACCCAAAAATGCAAACAAGAACAGTAATAATATTGACTTAAACCATGTACAAATGGAATATTCAGGTGTAAAATACCGTTGAATGAAATTTATAAGAAACCCAAAAATACAACATATTAATTCGTATAATATAGCGTAAGGATTTAAGTCATTAAAAAAGGAGTGTTTAAAAAAAATGAAAAAATCTTTTAAAATTTTAATCTCGTCAGTTCTAGTGCTTGTTCTGATGATGACTGTAGCTTTTGCTGTACCAGGCAGAGATGCGGCCTTAGGTCAGCTGAAAAAGCAATACACCGAAGAACAATTATTAAAGTTTGAATTTAATGACATGACCGGGTATGACTGGGCGATGAAATCTGTCCAACACATGGCTGTCATGGGTAAAATTAAAGGTATTGGTAATGGAAAATTTGCCCCTTCCAGCGCTACCAAGCAAATAGAGGTCTTGATTATGACCTTGAGATATCTTGGGCTTGAAGATGATCTTGATTTAGATGTGAATCTACTCCCATCCTTTAAAAAATTGAAGGCGCAAGACTGGATGGTTTCTTATCTCAATCTGGCAATTGAAAATGACATACTGACCGAAGAAGAAGCCGAGGATTTCAATCCAAACAAACCAGCGTCAAGATCTATGACAGCTGTCTATATCATAAGAGCACTTGATATGGTAGATGAAGCTGAAGATATGCAAGATGATCCGCTTCCATATAACGATGCCGCTGCTGTACCTGAGGACAGAATCGGTTATGTCAATCTGATTACCGATTTGGGTCTGATGATTGGGCATAACAACACTTTCCAACCGAACAAGCCTCTTTCAAGAGCTGAAATGGCTGTCTTGTTTGAGAGACTGTATGATTTGGATGATGATCGTGAATGGTATACCGTGCAATTTCATGTAAACGGTGGTACTGATGTAGATGATATTGAAAGATATGAGAACACAAAAATCTATTCTGAGCCAATAAGTACCAAAACAGGCTATACTTTAGAAGGTTGGTACACTGATTCCGATTTTAATGATAAGGTCACTTTCCCTTACACAGTTGCTGTCGATGTGATATTCTATGCCAATTGGACTATCAACGAATACACCATCACATTTGACACTGCTGGTGGAACAACGATTGCTGCTATAACTCAAGATTATGGTACTGCTATAACTGCACCTGCAGAACCGACAAAAGATGATTTGGAATTCCTTGGTTGGAGTCCGGCTTTACCAGCGACAATACCAGCAATGAACATGACACTTACTGCTCAGTGGGAAATTGAGGAATACACTGTAAGCTTTGAAGAAAATGGTGGTTCAACTGTAGCAAATATCACTGAAGGTTATGGGACAGAAATTGATACTGCACCAACAAGCACCAAAACTGGTTACACTTTGGAAGGTTGGTACTCTAATGACGAGCTGACTGATGAGGTGGAGTTCCCATACTCTATAACTGAAAATATAACCCTATATGCAAAATGGAGTGAAGTTGAATAACTAAGAATAACAATTGATACCATAAAACAAAGCCTTTAACTCAAGGCTTTGTTTTTTTATTATTCCGTGAAATTTATATCATTTTGTATTATAATAATATTGAGTATTCTTAATTATTAAGAAAGAAGGTGTTTCTATGACAAAACCTGAATCCCAAAGCAAAACATACAGTGCGGGCGTTCTTCCTAAAGATAAATATGACAAACTCGATCAGTATATCTCCACTTTGGAAGATAAGGAGGGATCATTAATCCACATACTTCACAAAGCCCAGGAAATCTTTACCTTTTTACCTCAGGAAGTACAGCTTCACATTGCCAGGCATTTGGATATTCCAGCCGCTAAGGTGTTTGGCGTGACCACTTTTTATTCCTATTTCACAAGCACACCGGTCGGGAAACATACCATCAGCCTTTGTATGGGTACCGCCTGTTTTGTAAGGGGGGCTGAAAAGATTGCTCACGAACTCAAGGATAAACTCAACATAACATCCGGTGGTACTACGGAAGACAATCTATTCACACTCAAGGAAGTCAGATGCATAGGTGCTTGCGGTCTGGCTCCCATCATCATGATTGATGACAAAGTATTCGGAAGAGTTAAAGTAGAAAACATTGACTCCATACTGAAAGAATTCAAGGAGGAGGTGTAATATGGGCATTAAATCATTGGACGATCTAAAAAAAATCAGAGAAGATTCCTTAAAAAAAGTAAATCTTAGAGAAACCGGAAAAGACGGTGAAAACATAACTGAAATCATGGTAGGCATGGCAACTTGTGGAATCGCAGCTGGTGCCAGGGTTACTCTTGCTGCACTATTGGATGAGATCAGCAAAAATAATCTTGAAAATATCAGAATAATTCAGGTAGGTTGTTTGGGTTATTGTCATTCAGAGCCTATTGTACAGATAAACCAACCTGGTAAGGAACCGTTACTGTATGGTAATGTTGATGATAAAAAAGCCAGAGATATCATCAATAAACATATACTAAAAAATGAGTTGCTTGACGATTCCATCATTATCAATACATTCCAGAAGGCGTAGGAAAAGGAGGGTAAAATGGACAAAATCAGAAGTCACATTATGGTTTGTGGCGGTACAGGCTGTGTTTCTTCTCACAGCGAAGAGCTGATTTCCGCTTTGAAGGCAGCGCTGGTCACCGCAGGCTATGATCAGGAAATAAGTGTTATAAAAACAGGTTGTTTCGGATTTTGCGGACAAGGTCCAATCGTCAAGATACATCCTGATAATGTTTTTTATGTTCAGGTCACTCCTAACGATGCAGAGGAAATTGTCAAGGAACATATCGTAAAGGGACGTACCGTCCACAGACTTCTATTTGAAGAACCTGAAATGAAAGGCAAGCTAGAGAGCCACGATGATATGACTTTCTATAAAAAACAATACCGAATTGCTTTGCGTAATTGCGGTCTGATCAACCCCGAAAACATTGATGAATATATAGCTTTTAGAGGATATGAGGCATTAGGTAAAGTTCTGACCGAAATGACGCCGGAAGATGTTTTTTATATGATTAAAGAATCCGGTCTCAGAGGCAGAGGAGGTGGTGGTTTCCCAACAGGACTTAAATGGGAGCTGACTTCCAAATCAGAAGGTACTGAAAAATACATCATCTGTAATGCTGACGAGGGCGATCCTGGTGCCTTTATGGATAGGTCCATTCTTGAAGGTGATCCCCATTCAGTCCTGGAAGCTATGGTAATTGGAGGTTATGCAACTGGTGCTCACCAGGGTATCATTTATATCCGTGCAGAGTATCCACTCGCTATCAAACGCCTCAAAATTGCTATGGACCAAGCAAGGGATTATGGTTTGATCGGTAAGGATATATTTGGTAGCGGATTTGATTTTGACATAATTATCAGACTTGGAGCAGGTGCCTTTGTATGTGGTGAGGAAACAGCATTGATTCACTCGGTGGAAGGCTTAAGAGGAGAACCTACCAAGAAGCCACCCTTCCCTTCAGAGTCAGGCTATAAAGGCAAGCCTACCACAGTCAACAATGTGGAAACTTTTGCCAACATATGCCCCATCATACTCAATGGAAGCCCATGGTTCAAAAATATTGGGACAGAGACATCAAAAGGCACAAAGGTATTCGCTCTAGCTGGTAACGTCAATAATGTGGGTCTAGTTGAAGTTCCCATGGGAACTACATTAAGAGAGATTATCTTTGATATTGGTGGTGGTATTCAGGATGGAAAAGGATTTAAGGCTGTTCAAACGGGTGGTCCTTCCGGTGGTGTCATAACGACACTGGACCTGGATACCCCAATTGATTATGAAAGTCTAAAGAATATAGGCTCCATGATGGGATCAGGTGGTATGATCGTCATGAACGATACGACCTGCATGGTTAATATCGCTAAATTTTATCTTGAATTCACTCAGGATGAATCCTGCGGCAAATGCACCTCTTGCAGAATAGGAACCAAAAGAATGTTTGAGATTCTCACTAAAATCACCAATGGTGATGGTACTATGGATGATTTGGAGCATCTGGATGCATTGGCTAGGATGATCAAAGATACTGCCCTTTGCGGTCTAGGCCAAACAGCCCCAAATCCCGTATTAAGTACTATGAATTATTTTCATGATGAGTATCTTGAACATGTGAATGACAAATATTGCAGAGCTGGCACATGCAAGGCTCTATCGAAATACAGCATCATCGCTGATAAATGTATCGGCTGCACAGCCTGTGCGAGGGTTTGTCCAGTCAAATGCATCGAGGGGAAGGCCAAAGAGGTCCATGTGATTGACCAGAGCAAATGTATCTCTTGCGGCGCTTGTTTTGATGCTTGCAAGTTCGATGCGGTTCTAAAACCATAAGGAGGTGTAGTGAATGAAAATGGTGAATATAACTTTTAATGACAACAAGATCTCTGTTGAGAAGGGAACGACAATATTGGAAGCAGCAAAGAAAATTGGCGTACATATTCCAACACTATGCCATCTTAATCTGGAAAATTTTGGCATTGTAAATCAAGTATCATCCTGTAGGGTGTGTGTGGTTGAAGTGGAAGGAAGGCCTTCACTGGTTCCTTCATGTGCAGAAACCGTCTATGAAGGCATGGTAATCCACTCCGATAGCCTTAGATCCATGACCGGTAGAAGGATGGCTGTAGAGTTATTGCTGTCAAATCATCCCAAAGATTGTCTCAGTTGCCCCAAAAACCTTGATTGTGATCTTCAGGCGCTGGCTTCGGAACTAGGTATCAGGGAAATACATTGGGAAGGTGAAAGACTTAATTATGAAAAGGATACATCCAGTTTTTCTATCGTCAAGGATCCGAACAAATGTGTCATGTGCAGAAGATGCGAAACCATGTGTAACACAGTTCAGACATGCAACGTCCTATCTGCTGTCAATAGAGGATTTGAATCCTTTGTCGGACCGGCTTTCAATATGGATATGGCAGATTCCGCCTGTACCTTTTGTGGGCAATGTGTAGCGGTATGTCCTACTGCTGCCCTAACAGAAGTGGATAACACCAGCCAGGTTTGGAAAGCCCTTGCCAATCCGAAAAAACATGTGGTCGTCCAACTGGCTCCAGCTGTAAGGGTAGCGATTGGTGAAATGTTTGGTATGGATACAGGAACCATAACGACAGGCAAGATTGCAACCGCACTCAGAAGAATGGGCTTTGATGGTATATTTGATACTGACTTTGGAGCTGACCTGACAATCATGGAGGAAGCATCTGAATTGATCCACAGAGTTCAGCATGGTGGAACCCTTCCAATACTCACAAGCTGTTGCCCAGCCTGGGTCAAATTTTTCGAGCACCAGTTCCCCGGAATGTTGGATATACCTTCAACCTGCAAATCACCGCAGATTATGTTCGGTACAATAGCAAAAACGTACTATGCGGAGAAAAAAGGATTGAATCCCCATGATATTGTCGTCGTTTCCATCATGCCCTGCACAGCCAAGAAGTTCGAAGCCAAGAGGCCGGAATTCGAAAGTGACGGCGTGAGGGATGTGGACAATGTCCTGACCACCCAGGAACTGGGGAGGATGATCGAGGAGACCGGCCTTCATTTCAGGGAACTCGGCCCGGAATCCTTCCACCTGCCCTTTGGCTTCAAGACCGGCGCCGGCGTCATATTCGGCAATTCCGGCGGCGTCAGCGAGGCCGCGCTGCGCTACGTCAGCGAGAAACTGACGGGCCAGAAACTCGATACCTACGAGTTCGCGTCCGTCCGGGGCGAGGAGG
>LDZT01011788.1_pt1 | contig 15049 bp, 8 predicted proteins | sample 615521 | NCBI WGS metagenome assembly LDZT01 (sample SAMN03408292, study PRJNA278302) | terrestrial metagenome | isolation source: oil reservoir sample SB1 | place: USA: Alaska, North Slope, Schrader Bluff formation | collected 2011-09
GATTCGGAGCTGGGAGAGGGCAGGGTGAGGGCAGATTGAAATTCTTAACTTTGAAAAATTTGGATGTAATCGATTAACCAATGTTTTTCAACACCCTCTTTTAATCGCCCTTGCGAATTAAAGAAACTTTAGGTAAACTTATAAAGTTAAAGATTCAAATAGGAGCGCAAGATGACCCCATTACCAAAGAGAAAATCAACTTCCGGACGGCGTGACCGCCGGCGAGCACATGATGCCCTGAAGGCGCGCAATAGCGTAGATTGCCCAAATTGCGGTGAACCACGCCTTCCGCATCACGTTTGCCCCAACTGTGGTTACTATCAGGGTAGAGAAGTATTGATAATCTCCAAAGATTAACCACTCAATTATTTCGAACATAAAAAATCCACGCAAGCTGCATGGATTTTTTTATTTATTTTTTTCGGGTTTGACCTGATAGGGTTCAAAAAAACTTACCAATTCTTTAGGTAAATAACCGCTCATGCGGATGCCATCAGCTGTAGATTCAGTATGTTGCACTTTTCCTCTTTCATGGAAAAGTGATCGCAATTGCCCTTGCTCGAAGGGTAACAAGACCCTAATTTGAGTGTATTGACTAACTAACTCTTTTTCGATGGCTGCCAGAAGCCCGTCGAATCCCTCTCCCGTTTTCGCGCTGATGAAAATCGTCTGGGGATCGGCAATTTGGCGCCTCTCCTCCCTTGCAGACTCATCCAAAAGGTCAATTTTATTAAACACCGTCAAGATAGGAAGATCACCTGCACCGATATCATGCAAGGTTTTCAAAACTGTACGCTTCTGTTCAATAGCATTCTCATGTGCAGCATCCACCAAGTGCACGAGCAAGTCGGCTTCGGTAATTTCTTCCAGTGTTGCCCGAAAAGCAGCAATTAATTGGGTAGGCAATTTTTGAATAAAACCAACAGTATCTGTTAGCAATATCGTTTGCCCGTTGGGTAATCCAAGCTGCCGCGTTGTTGGGTCTAACGTGGCAAACAGCTGATCAGCCACAAGTATGCCGGCATGTGTGAGGCTATTCATTAGGGTAGATTTGCCTGCGTTGGTGTATCCTACCAGTGCGACCACCGGTATGTTCGTCTTACGGCGATGCGCCCTATGTTGCGAGCGCTGTTCTTGTACCTTTTTAAGTTCGTCTTTGATGCGCGAAATGCGCGCTTTGATTTCGCGACGGTCCAGCTCTAACTGCTTTTCTCCTGGACCGCGCAAACCCACACCGCCAACGCCGCCCGCTCTTCCCCCGCCGCCACCTGCTTGCCGCTCCAGATGGATCCAGGCATGCGTCAGGCGTGGCAGCCGGTATTCTAACTGGGCGAGTTCCACCTGCAGCATACCCTCATACGTGCGAGCATGTAGCGCAAAGATATCCAGGATCAGCGCGGTGCGGTCAATGACTTTAATTGACTCTCCTAACACGCGCTCCAACTCCCGCTGATGGCGTGGTGAAAGTTCATCATCAAAAATGACCATCTGTACGCCTAGTTCATTCGCCAGCAACTTAAGTTCTTCAACCTTTCCACTGCCAATGAAGGTGCGCGGGTTTATTGTTGCTAATTGCTGAGTGAGCGTGCCGACTACCTCCACGCCAGCAGTTTCAGCCAAGAGCTCTAACTCTGCTAAGGAGTCTTCTAAGCTTAAAGATTGCCCAGTCGGTGAACCTACTTGCACACCGACCAGAATACCCGTTTCTTTTTCGGTCAGGTTTGAATAGTTTTCTTTCAAATATGCAACCTCTCTTAGTGACTGTCAACCCAAGCAACGAGCCGGCGCATCGCCTCTTTTATCTGCTCGGTTGGGGTAATGATTGAAATTCTAAAGTAATCTTCCCCTTGGGGACCATAGATTTCGCCAGGGGTAAGGCTGACGCCAGCTTCCTGTAACAGGTCGGAACAAAACTGCGCTGCATCGTGATATTTATCGGGTAAACGCACCCATAAATAAAGTGCTGCTTTTGGCTTTTCAACCTCAAAGCCGGCTGCGATGAGTCCCTCGTAAACGACATCCCGGCGTTCTTGGTAAATCTGGTTACGCTCTACCAACCAGGACTGATCGCCAGTCAGAGCTACAGTACCCGCATCCATAATAGGAGCAAAGATGGAAGAATCCATTTGGCTTTTATACGTTGCTAAGTACCTCACAACATCGGCATTCCCCACCGCCATACCAATCCGCCAGCCAGCCATATTATAGGTCTTGGAGAGCGAATTGAACTCGACCGCCACTTCCTTTGCCCCAGGCACTTCTAAGATAGAATGTGCTAAGTAACCATCAAAAGTCACGTCCACATAAGGGGCATCATGCACGATGATAATCTGATGGCGCATCGCAAAGTCAACCGCCTTTTGGAAAAAGTTCAAATCTACCACAGCCCCTGTGGGGTTATTGGGGTAATTTAACCACATCATCTTAGCTTGCTGAGCAACTTCCGCTGGGATGGCATCAAAATCTGGTAAAAAGGCATTCTCCTTGCGCAGTGGCATAAAATGCACGCGTGCGCTGGCTAATTCTGCGCCAGCCATATACACGGGGTAATAGGGGTCTGGCATCAATACCAAATCGCCCGGATCGAGCAAAGTGTGGTGAATGTTGAAAATGCCTTCCTTCGAACCGATCAAGGCTAAAGCTTCACTTTTGGGGTCAATCGCGACGCCAAAGCGGTTTTTGTAATAGCTGCTGACCGCGCGGAGGAACTCCGCTGAACCGCCCAGCGGAGAATAGCCGTGTTTTTTGGGGTTACGTGCAGACTCAATGAGCTGGTCGATGATAAATTGTGCCGGAGGCAAATCGGGTGAGCCCATATCCAAGCGGATGACATCTTTGCCTTGTGCTTTCAGCTCGGCTAAGGTCTTGTTTAGAGTAGAGAAATAATACGGTTTTATCGTTTCGACAGTTTTTGCTGGCCGAATTTTCATACTGCGTTTGTTATTCTCCTTTTTTTATTTGTATATTTTGCAGTAAATCGTCATCCCCTATAGTTTATCACTCTCCTGCCGTTTTGCGTGTATGTCCTGCATTTTCAATTTACGCCTATCAACCAGGAACGGCACCATCAGCAACAGCCACCTTAAAATTTTGGCACACATCTTGCACCTACGGGAATTGATAGCTATACTTGACTTGAAGAGGAGGTCTCTCGTGCTTCAGACCCAATACCAACAACCACTCCATACGCCTTCAGCTCACCTGGCAACCACTATGTCGCTGCTGAGCTTGACGGCGGATGAACTTCTGGAAAAGGTCGAGTCCGAACTCTCCTCTAACCCGGCATTGGAGCTTGTGGAAGAGCGCCGCTGCCCCAATTGTAAGCGTTTGCTCCCTCCTACTGGACCTTGCCCAATATGCAGTCAACCTACGGATTACCAATCCGATCAACCGATTGTGTTTATCTCCGCACCAGAAGATTTTTACACCGGCAGCAGCGTCGATGATGACGACAGACCTGAAGAGCCTTTTGTCCCCATGATCGTAGACTTGCCAACCTATGTGCTCAAACAGGTTTCTGCAGAGCTGCATCCCGAAGAGCGCCCCATCGCTGCTTACATCCTCAGCCACTTGGATGAAGACGGCTTTTTGACCACTACCCCACTGGAAATTGCCCGATATTATCACAAACTCCCCAGTCAAATCATGCCGATCATCGAACGCCTCAAGCATTGCGATCCGATCGGTGTGTGTTCCGCCGAACCGCGTGAAGCCATGCTCACCCAAATAGAAGTACTTGCAGAAACTAACAGCGTCCCGAAATATACCCGCGAGATCGTCAGTCGTTATCTGCCCCAGCTCAGCCAGCGCCATTATGCTGAGATTGCACATGATTTAGGCATTGCCTCAACCCAGGTGGAGCAGATCGCGGAGTTTATCAGCGAGAACCTCAACCCCTTCCCAGCCCGAGCACAGTGGGGAGAGGTGCACAAAGCCATGAACGGAAACCCCGATGTATATCACCGTCCTGATATCCTGATTTACTTCCTCAACGATAACCCGGAAAACCCGCTGGTTGTAGAAATTATCCATCCCATCCGTGGAACCCTGCGTGTAAACCCACTTTTCAAAGCCTCGCTTAAGCAAGTGGAAGAGGAAAAGCAAACCGAATGGAAAGAAGATTTAGAAAAAGCCTCTCTGCTGGTAAAATGCATCCAACAGCGCTCGAACGCCTTGCGCCTCATGCTCGAAAAATTAGTTGTACTGCAAAAAGACTATATTGTATCTGGCGAAAAGGAGATGCAGCCGCTCACTCGAGCAGAAATAGCTAAAGAACTTGATGTGCATGAATCCACGATCTCCAGAGCAGTCTCCGGGAAAACAGTGCAGTTACCCAATAAACGCATTGTACCTTTGGCGATTTTCTTTGATCGCAGCCTTTCTCAGCGTACAATTATCAAAGAAATGATTGCAGCTGAAAAACACCCCATGAGCGATTCCGAAATTCAGGAAAAGCTAAAAAAACAGGGCATTGAAATCGCCCGCCGCACCGTAGCAAAGTACCGCTCGATGGAAGGCATCTTGCCGGCACATCTGCGCCAAAATAACCACCAAACCGTCACAGGATAGTCCTTTGCCCGGCTCATTTTCGCCCAAACTCCCTTTTGAGCCCATCGCTGACCACTTACCGACCTTGGATTACGCTTTGATCCTCGCCTTGATCCCCTCGGCGGCGCTGCTATACAACCGCAGTGATGACCTCGTCTTGGCTGCAAACCAACAATTCGAGACTCTAACGGGTTACCACTCGGAAGAATTAAAAGGAATTTCTCTAACAAAGCTCCTTTCCAAGAAATTAGATACGAACCCAACTGGCAGTGAAAGCCGGAAGGTTCACCTGAGAGTCGCCCCGGATGAAACGCTGCCAGTAAACCTAAACATCAAATCGCTCAGCCAAACCAATCAAATCGTTGCGCTCATTTTCAATGCGGAGCAAGCCCCCGTTGCGCCTCAGCTAGAAAACACCTTGCTCAACTTTTTTACACAATTGACCTCCATCACGCAACAGGATTCTTCCTTCAAGGCGCTCACCAAAGCGGCAGAAGTCCTGAGGGACCACATTCACCCCCAAGCATTAGCCGCTTATCTGTTCGAAAGCAAAAAAAAACAGCTGCTGCGCATGGATTTAGAGCTAATTCCACCGGGCAGTCAATTCCCTCAGGAACTAAGCCCTAAAGACCTTGCTGATCCGACCAACATATCCATCTGGCAAGCTGGGCAGCCACGTGCAACCAGCTTGCAAGAAATAGCCTTAGTCCAGGGCAGCCAATATCTCCTCACCCTTCCGCTTCTCTACAATCAAACCTTGGAAGGCTGTCTCATCGCTTCTGGAAATGGCAGCCTTGCGGAGCAAACATCTGTCGAGCTTGCATTGCTCGCTAAGCTCACCGCTGGCACGCTTCACCATCTGGCATGGGTGGAAAATGCACAACACACACTCCAAAACGTGCGTCAGTTGGTGCAGATTGAACACGCACTCATCGATAACTTGGAAGAAGGCATTATCTTGCTCTCGCCCGATCTCCTGATCGCAGAGATGAGCCCAGCGGCAGAAAGTATGTTGGGTTACGCCACAAGCGAGGCTTTCTGCCAACAAGCCGAAATGATCCTCATTGGGAATCAATCGCTTGCTGGGATGTTCGCTTCAGCCAGGCAGGGCATCAGTACCCAAATCGGGCAGGATTTCCACCTCAGCACACGCACCGGCAGGTCTTTCCAAGCTGAAATCCAATGCATCCCCGTACTTTCGGAAGAAAAAGTTATCAGCATCATCTTGATTTTGCGCGATCGCAGCCAGAGCGAGCAAATCCGCGTCAAGAATCAGGAGCTAGAGCAGCGCGCCTGGCTTGGTGAGCTTTCAGCTGTGTTTGCCCACGAGGTCAAAAACCCTATCAACAGCATTATGACCGGTTTGCAATATATGGGCATGACGATGAAGCCAGGTGACCCGCACAAAGAGCTCGTTAACCGATTGCAAAGTGACTGTATGCGCCTCACCCACCTAATGGACTCAACACTTGTGTTTTCTAAACCGGTGGACTACCGCTTGGTACCTGTGGATTTGAGCATCTTGATTCTGCAACTTCTGGATAAAGTTGCTCCGCGCATGACGAACCTCAAAATCAAGTATAATTTTGACGTTCACCCCGACCATCCGATGGTCAAAGCGGATTATCGTGCCTTAGAGCGGGTATTCGAAAACCTAATCAATAATGCCATACAGGCAATGGAAAAATCCGGTGGCACATTAAATATCAAAGTAACGGAGGCTGACCCACACCTTATGCCAGCACAATATGATGTCATTGTCGCTGACTCCGGTCCTGGGATTCCAGATGACCTGCGCGAGCATATTTTTGAGCCTTTCGTAACCACTAAGAGCACAGGGACTGGTCTTGGCTTGGCAATATCGAAAAGAATTATGACAGCACACAAAGGTAATCTTTACGTAGAAAGCTTCCCCGGGGGAACAATGTTCCATGTGCTTATCCCCAAAGCTGAATAAAGAGCTATGTCTGCAACAATTTTAGTCGTCGATGATGAAGAAACCGCCCGTTTGGTAATTTCGGACTTCCTACGCAACAGAGGTTATGAAGTTTTAGAAGCCGGTACAATGGCCGAGGCGCGCAAGTATATCGCTCAGGGAGTCACCGATATTATTATCTTAGATGTGCGCCTGCCAGATGGTTACGGCCCTAACCTGCTGAACGAAACGGCGCTAATGCCTATGCGCCCGCAAGTAATTATTATCACTGCACACGGCGAGATTAGCATGGCAGTGGAAGCAATGAAAAACGGCGCCCAAGATTTTATTGAAAAGCCATTGGATTTGCTCGAGCTCGAAAAATCCGTAAAACGCGCCGAAGAAGTTGTCTCGATGCGTCGGGAACTCAACCATTTACATGCCTCCAGCGAAGGCCAAGACGAATTTATCATTGGCAGCTCGCCAGTGATGCATTCTGTGGTCAGTTTAGCCCGGCGCGCTTCAGATGCTTGCGTTTCTGTATTGATTACTGGTCCCACCGGCAGTGGTAAAGAGGTTTTGGCAAATTACATTCACAAAACCGGCCCGCGAGCCAACAAACCTTTCATCGACGTCAACTGTCCGGCGATCCCTGCAACCATGTTCGAGACGGAGCTTTTTGGGCATGAAGCCGGCTCTTTCACCAACGCCACCCACCGCAAGCTAGGCTTGATGGAAGTTGCAGACGGCGGCATTCTGTTCTTGGATGAAATTGCTTCTATGCCATTGGAGCTGCAAGCGAAGCTACTGCGTGCTATCGAAGAACGCTCCTTTCGCCGCCTAGGCGGCACGAATCTCATCAAGGTGGATGTGCAAATTATCGCTGCCTCCAACCGCAACCTCAAAGAAATGATGGCTAACAACACCTTCCGCGAGGACTTGTATTACCGTCTGAAAGTTGTTGACCTCGATTTGCCCCCTCTCTCACAACGGCCGGAAGATATCCCCGAGTTAGTTGGCTTGTTCTTACGCAAATATAACCTTAACATGGGCACCAATATCACTGACGTGAGCGAACGCGCCATGAATGCCTTAATGGCTTACGAATGGCCCGGTAATATTCGCGAACTGCGGCACGTCATCGAACGCGCAGTCCTCTTATGCGATGATGCCGCTATCGATCTCAGTCACCTCCCTCCAGAAATAGTGAATAGCAGCGCTGCCAAGCATTGAGATTAACCAGTCTGGCACGCTAGTTGCATCTATGCCTCTAATAGCTTTTTTATAAGGAGGCTTTAATGCTACCGGATGCAACTGAAATAATTGTTTATGTGGGTTATGCGCTTTTAGCTTTTGGTGTTATTTGTCTCGTCCTAAGTATCATAATTTTGGCGCGGCAGGCAATCAATAAGAACGTCGAGACCATTGCTAAGCAAACCACTAAATTAGCGGAAAAAGGAATAACCGATGGAGCCAGTGGTCTGGTAGGAAACGCCTCACTGCTGATAAATTCCCTCAACGAGCTTTCCCGCTCCACCTCTGGGATCGGAATCTTCTTTGTTTTCTTGAGCTTGGTCTTGCTGGCAGCGGCTTATTACTTCCTAAAGCCCTTTATTGGCTTGCCCTAAACAAGCTCACATCCAGATGCAAAGGAATGGAGGCGGTAATGAGCGCTGAAAGCTTTTTACGCGAAGTGATGGATCGCTTCGGCTCTGCACAGGGCAGAGCAATTATTAGCGCATTTCGCAATGAACGCCTGGTTTGGAAAGAAATCGAGCAAGGCAACCGTATTAGCGGGTTTTTGCAATTTGCCCAGGCTGATCCAGCCTTGTGGCAGCCGGGTATCTTAGCCGCCTTTATCATTGATCCAGAGCTGCCACGCCTAAATTTGCGCGACGCAGAGGTTGATATTTTGGAAGTCCTGACAGCCAAAGCCAGTAAGACGCTCGAAACTATTCGCCTGACTGGCTTGGAACCCAGCTCATTGGAAGAAGCTGGCCTCATGGCACTTAGCCTGCGGCAGTTTTACGTTGCAAATCACAGCTGGGCAGGGGCAGGCGAATTCCTCGCCACACCACGCAATAACCTCAACTTGTGGCAAGCAGCTTTTGCCTGCGCGCCTGCGTTCGTCCCTGATTTTGAAGGCTTGGTGCAGGAACTCTTGCACACCACGCCACAAGCGCTCGTACCCAAGACCGTTGAACTCATCGTGCATGCTGTTGAATGCACCCCGACAGATGCAGAGACACGCCTTCAGCATTTAGCAGATACTTTCGAGCATGCCAGCTTAGAATTCCAACGCATTTGCCTGCAAATTTTAGAAAATTACGAGACTAAGCGTTTTATCGAGCGCTTAGCTGCCAACTTTTTATCCGCTAACCCTGACATCGAAGAGGAAAAGACCCAGTCGCGAAAATCTGAAAACTCCCCAACCTACGAGAAGGTGCAAGAACTGCAGAAGATTGCCTTTTTGAACCGGACTGCTGGGCAAAAAGAGGCTGCGCTCGCAGCGATTCAAAAAGCATTCGCTGAGCTAAAGGTGAACCAAGCGCGTTTAATGCGCAATTTGGCGCTCGAATTGGAAAAAACCGATCCTGAAGAAGCGCGTAAAACCTGGGAAGAAGTGCTGCGTTTAGCTCCTGACGAATCCGCTTACAAAGAAGCGTATGCAGAATTTTTGCTCTTGCATGATGATGAAGAGCATGCGCTCGAACTACTCAAGCAGCTGCCCGACTCACCCAGCAAAACGCTGCTGTGTTTGCGTTATCCACAACTGCGCACTCAACTCGGCCTTGACAGCGATTCTTTAAAAGAAATGTGCACTGCATCAGCTAGCTCAACCAAAGAACTTTTGCAATTTTCCCAGCAGGGCGATTATCTGCGCGCAGCGCAATATGCCTTCGAAAACAAACAATTTGCCTTAGCCGAAGACCTGATCACCAAAGCCTTGGCGGAAAATCCGAATGATGTTGAGACGCTCCGCTTAGCCGGCGAGATTTACCGGCACACTGCCGATATTGATGCGGCGATACAGTCTTCAGTTCTTGTCTCCCTCTATGAGCCTGAGGACCTGAACAATCAGATTGCGCTCGCGAATCTTTTTTTGCAAACTCAGCAGCCAGAAAAAGCCTTCGAGATTTACCATCAAATCATTTCCTCAGATCCTGAGCCCCAACGTGCCAACCTGCTGACTTATGCAGATGTTGCCATCAAAGCCAGCAAACCTGAGGTTGCCATCCCTATCTGTGAAAACTTCCTCGCGCGGGACATTTTGGATGGTGAAGCTTTAGTTACTTTGTGTAACGCCTATATTCAAAAAGGCGAAGAGCAAACCGCTGTTCAACTTCTCGAGCAAACCTCAACCATCGCACCCGAAAAACCGGATAGCTGGTTAGCTTTGGCGCGCATCTGGACAAAATTAGGTCAGACTGATAAGGCGATGGAGTCCTTGCGTAAAGCGAAAGAGGCTCTACCTCCGCATCGGGAAATATTAACCGAATTGGGCAAACTCTATTTAGAAAACGACAAGCCTACCGAAGCCATCGGTGTACTCAAGCAGGCTTACCAGCTCGCACCGGATGATGCACAGGTGCGTTTACTACTGGCGAAAGCCTTTTTGGCACATGGTTACCTTAGCGAAGCTTGGTCGGTGCTGAGCCCATTAGAAAAAGATTACACTTCCGACCCAGAGTTAGCTCAGACGCTCGGTAAGGTCTTATATGAAATCGGGGACTTTTCCAGCGCGCAGCCAATGTTGCGCTTCGCTTGGCAAGCCAGCCGTAAGGACGATGTTCTCAAAGATTACGTGAGATTGCTTTTAGCCGAACAGGACTTGAGCACGCAACCTAAAACCGTGGTCCAGAAGGAGCTCAGCACTCTGCAAACTGCGATCAGTGAGCGTGCAGCCCGGGAAAACAATGCGTTTGATTTCAAAGTCTTGGCTGCGGATATGGACTTTGCACAGGGTAAGATCGAAACAGCTTATCGATCTTACCTTGAGCTACTCAATCAGCCTGAAGCCAAAGCTCCGCAGACTTATTATCATATCCAGCACCAATTGGGTCGCAGCGCCCTTAGCTTAAAAGATTACGACACCAGCCTCACTGCCCTGCAAGAAGCCCTCATGGTAAACCCCAATGACCTGCGGGTGCGGCATACCCTTGCTGAAGCTTATATTGCTGCCGGCTTACGCAGCGAAGGGCTGGCGGCGGCGCGTGCTGCATTGCAGCTTGCGCCCACTGAACTTGAAAACGTGCTTTGGTATAGCGACTTTTGCACGCGCAATCACAACGAACGAGAAGCCATTCAGCTTCTCAAGGATACGCTTTACTTGCTGCCCGATGAACGCGCACTGTATTTAGCTTTGGCGCGCACCTATCTGGCTGCTGACGAGCCGGAAGAAGCCAAGCAAACGCTTAGCCGTATGCTCTCCACCGAAGGAATTTCCACAGAAGAATACGTGAACGTTGCTAATATATACCTGCACATGAACGATTCAGCCGAGGCTTCCAAAATTATAAAAAAAGCAATCGCCAACAACCCCTCGCCCGATTTTGCGGAGACGCGGGACCTGGTTACCTCTATCCTGCGACTTGGCGATGCAGCGGCAGCGTTGCAGCTGCTTAGCGAGCTCGAAGGCGAGTTGGGCGCTCATCCTGCTTATCCACTGCTGAAATCAGATACATTAGCAGCCAATAAACGCTTCATCCCTGCTTTGCAAAAATTAGAAAGTTTGCTGCGGGAAGTGGAATTTGCCAACGAAATGCTGCCCTTTGAGGCTTTTACACCCCCTGAGCAAGAGCAAGACGTCATTGAATATAGCAAAGCCGGCGTTTACTACCGCGCCGCTCAATTGGAACGCATCACAGGTGACCTGGCAGCCGCACATAAGCACGCTGGGTTAGCATGCAGCCTGCAGCCAGAAAACCTCAGCTATGTCTTACTCAAAGCCGAGTTAGATTTTGCCCTGCACAAATCTGAAAAGCTTGAGACTATCTTGGAGTCAGTGGCGCAAGCGGAAGATTCCGCCGCCCGCCAAGCCATCACGCATTTGCTTGCCACGCATGCACTCCTGCAGCAGGATGAGGCGAAAATCAGCCTATTGATGGAACACTTTCTCAGCCGTGAAGCCCAAACGCCGGTCTACTTTGCTTGCCGCGCATTCGCATCTTGGCGCCAAGGGAAGGAAGCAGAAGCACAAACGCATCTTCTCGCTGGTGAACAGCTCCTCGATAATCTCGTTCTAAGCTCAGCACTGCAATCTTTTAGCATTCCACAGCATTTTGAATGGGTGTGGCAAGCCTTTGCCCTCGCCTTAGCAGCATGGGAATGCCAAGCTTGGAGCTTAGCGAACAAATGTTTCGCTTCTGCGCTTGCTGAAGCTAAAACTAACCCAGTAATTAATCAGGCATTAGCTAATTACTTAGTTGAAAAAGCCCGCGTTACGGCGAACGCTGAAGCTCTACGCATCCTAACGCATAAACCCGAGCCATTTTCCACAGAGAAAACCGATCAGGAAGTGCACGAGGAGCAAATTTCAATCGCCGGGCGGTATCTCTCCGCGGCAGATATGCTTCCTGCCTTAAAAATCGGTAAAGCTGTGTTTACTTCCCGATGGGATGACGAAGACGAGCTGAAAGCATATGTTAAAACCAGTCAGCAAGCTGCTCAAGTCCTTTCCGTGCAGTTGAGTGACGAAGCTATTGACACAATCTGTGCTGCTTTCCCTGAAGATTGTGAAGTTCAGTTTCAGGCGGCTTTGCAGGTCCTGTATAAAAATCCAGACGCGTGCGCCGAGAAAGCTACTGCACTCATCGCAAAAGCCCCTAGAAACGCTCGCTTTTATGCCCTGCAAGCCCTCGCCAGCCGAGATGAAACAGAAAAAGCGATTGAAGCCATAGAAAAAGCATTGGAAATCTGGCCAGATGAGCCCGATTGGCACACGATCGCTGGTGCGCTTTACGAGCAGAGGGAACAATACGAGCTCGCAGCCCAACACTTAGAGGAAGCCTTACGCATCCAGCCCAAACAGCCACATTATTGGCAAATGTTAGGGGATATCAAAGTGCTCGAAAAAGACTACCATGCCGCGCGGGATTATTTTAGCAAAGCGATTGAACTGTTCCCCGAAAATGCTGAGGCATTAAGCGCCTTAGCGGTGATCAATCAGCAGCTCGGGGAATATCAAGCAGCAATTGCCTGCTTAAGGCAGGCGGAACAACTTGATCCTGAAAACAAGGTTTACGCTGAGCAAATCGCCGAGTGTTACTTAGCCCTGAAAGATTACACCGCTGCGCTGGAGGAAGCTGGACGCGCGCTGCAAGCTGATCCCCGTTCTGCTCAAGCGCTGCTCACCAAAATAAAAGCACTCATCGGCAAGCACCAATTTGACCAAGCACGCAACAACCTTCAGGCTGCGCGAAAATTGGTCACGGATACAATCCCCTTCGACCTGCTTGAAATTGCGCTGGATGCCACGGTGAGTAAAAAATCCGGGCTCAACGCATGCTTAGCTTTGGCTGAAGCCTACCCAGAAAATGTGGAAGTGCTCAATAACCTTGCTTACTACTACTTAGAAGCAGGGCTGCAGAGCCAGGCTGAGGAAACCCTCTACCGCAGTCTCGCCATTGATCCACATAATGCTTATACCTTGCTTTCCTTAGGCCGCATCGACCGTAAACGCGGCAACCTAGACCAAGCTTTAGCGCATCTCAGCCAAGCCATCGCCATCAACCCCAGCCTAACTGAGGCTTACCTGGAGATGGGCAAAACTTACCAAGACCGCCGTGACGTCGAAAAAGCTCTGGAAACTTACCACCGTGCCATTAGTATGGTTGAAAAAGACCCGCGGGCTTACGTCTTGGCGGCTGCGGCATATAAAGATAGTAAAGATTACCAAAATGCAGAATATATGCTGCGCCAGGCAGCGGAACTTTCTCCCAATGATCCTATGATTCGCCGGCAGTTAGCTTCCATCGTTGCCCTCAACCTGGTGAATAACTTGCAGGAGGCTCCAAAAAGAAGATGATTCCATATCAAGTAACCAAAAATGAAGACCCAACACTAATCCGCCGCGGCAAGTTCTTGACGCTTCTGCAAACGGCGATGACCAAGCGCGAGTTTCAATTTGCGCGCCAGGCTTCTCTGATTTGGCTAGCAAGCTATCCGGGAGACCTGCTCGTCAGTTTTGTGTATGCTTCCGTGCTCTCGGAGCTGGGCGATACTGAAATGGCAGCTGCCAAGCTAAATAGGGTTTGCACTTACGATCCAGAATTCTTAGAAGCGCTTAGCCTTCTCACCCAGCTAGTCCATGGCGAAGCCATTGATGCAGAGTATCATTCCGCTCTGGAATACCTCCGCCAAAATCCAGCCCCTGTTCCTCCTGTAGCTAAATGGTTTGCACCCCTTACCAATGCTCGCCGTGCGTATCAAAAGGGTAATCTGGCAGTAGCCGAGAAAGCCATCTTACAAGCCCTGGCACTCAACCCGAACCTACCGCTGCCAGCCATTATGCACATGCAGATCGTCTATAAGAGCAATAACTACACGCTCCTTGCCACCTTAGCAGATATTTACGGAAACCGTTGGCCTGATTGCATTCAAATCAAGCTGCTTTCAGCGATAGCAGATATGCAGCAAGGCGAAGATGCGCGCGGTGTCGAAAAACTGCATTGGAGCGCAGCGCATGACGTTGGCGGACAAGTGATTGAACGTTTGCTCGGTCCCAACCATCCTTTTAAGCCTATCTGGCCAGAAGATCTCAAGGTTTACGTAGATCTGCCAGTGCCTGCTTCTATAGCTGTAGAGTTGGGTTGGAATGCGCTAAGCCCCTCCAGCACCGCAAGTACGCCCACCGATGAGCCTGAGAAAACCAAAGCCATCCCTGTGCGCAAAAAAACTGCGGATTACGTAACTATGGCGGACCTGAGCGAAGAAGTTGATTATTCAGAAGTTCCCCCGGAATCCTTTTTGATGAGTAAGCCCCCGAGCTTTGCAGACGAAAAACAGCAGAAAGTCCGCAATGAAACCGTCGAAACCCTCAACGAGATTCAGCAAGAATTCGACAAGCTTGCCAAGTCAATCCGCAAGACTGAACTTAGTTCAGCAGATGCGCGTTTCCCCAATTATGTTTTGCTCACTTCCAAAACAGCGCTGACGCAAAAATATGGAACGAATACCGCCAGTGTAATTATTGACTCGATGCAAAATTTAGCCCTCAAAATCACGGCTCTCCCTGGCTGGAATAGCGTCGTTTTTGTGCCAGATGATGCCACCAACACAACCGAACTCGGCCTTAGCCCCAGCCTTGCCAATGACCCTTGGAAAGTAAAGTTGGCTTTAGCAGATTTGGATAAAAAGCTCGCCAGTAAAGGCGAAATGATTGGTGCGCTGCTCATCATTGGTGGCAATGACATTATCCCCTTCCACCAGCTGCCTAACCCCACTGATGATAGCGACGTGAGCGTCCCTTCGGATAACCTCTATGCTACCGTAGATGATAACTACTTTGTTCCGCAATGGCCAGTAGGCCGCATTCCTGACGAAGCTGGGAATGACGCTGTCTTTCTGATTGAACAACTGCGCTAC
>LDZT01011789.1_pt1 | contig 15035 bp, 15 predicted proteins | sample 615521 | NCBI WGS metagenome assembly LDZT01 (sample SAMN03408292, study PRJNA278302) | terrestrial metagenome | isolation source: oil reservoir sample SB1 | place: USA: Alaska, North Slope, Schrader Bluff formation | collected 2011-09
GGTGAGGGCAGATTGAAATTCTAAACTTTGAAAAATTTGGATGTAATCGATTAACCAATGTTTTTCAACACCCTCAAGCCTTCTACTTGACTTTAACTTTTATCTTGTTAAAATTAATTTACAAAAGTTAAGCAAGGCAAATTGCAGAAAAGTATGCAGCTATTTTGAGGTTTTAGACCTTGTTAGCGAGTATGCCCAGTGTACTGACTAATTATTGACCAATCATAAAGCGGCTTTGCTTCATGATCTCTAGAAAAAAGGAGCTAAAATGAATTTCCCCAAAGAACTAAAATACGCAAAATCCGATGAATGGGTAAAAGTTGAAGGCGAGATTGCGACCATTGGCATATCCGACTATGCGCAGAGCCAACTGGGCGATATCGTTTACTTCGAGTTTACGGTGGAGCCAGGCGAAGAAGTTACTGCCGGCCAAGCCTTAGGCAGTGTGGACTCCGCCAAAGCTACAGCGGAAGTTAACATACCAGTTAGCGGCACAGTGCTTGAGATCAACGAGGATATCGCCGATGAAGTCGAAGTCCTCAATCAAGATCCTTATGGAAAGGGCTGGCTCGCCAAGATTAAAATTTCAGACCCCGCTGAGCTTGCTGAGTTAATGGACGCAGAAGCCTACGAAGCTTATTGCGAAAGCAGGTAACCATGTTTACCCCTCACACACCTCAGGATGTGGAGGCGATGCTCAAAGCCATCGGGCTGAGCAAGATCGAAGATCTCTTCCAAGAAATTCCTGAGAAGTATCGCTTCCCAGAACTTGACTTACCTGCAGCACTCACTGAAATGGAAGTCAATCAAGACCTTGAGAGCATCGCCCGCGCAAACGGTAATACCTCTGAAGTGCTTAGCTTCCTCGGCGCTGGGGCTTACGACCATTATGTTCCAGCTGCGGTAGATATGCTGCTGCGGCGCGGAGAATTTTATACAGCCTATACGCCTTACCAGCCCGAGATTTCTCAGGGCACCTTGCAGTCAACCTTCGAATATCAAAGTTTGATCTGCAGCCTAACGGGCATGGACGTGGCAAATGCCTCGCACTACGATGGCGCTACCGCTGCCGCAGAAGCTGTTATTTTGGCTTATCACCACTTCAGAGGTAAACGCACAAAGTTTCTCATCTCCCGCGCAGTTAACCCACAATACCGCCGGGTCATCCGCACTTATATGCGCGGTAATAGCGAGATTAGTATCCTGGGAGACAACCAGGAAACCGGCTTCGACGCTTCAATGGAAAAGCTCATCGCTCAAATCGACACGAATACCGCTTTAGTCATGGTGCAATATCCCGATTTCTTTGGCCGCATCATTGATTACAAGCCTTTGGCAGAAGCAGTCCACACCGCTGGAGCTTTGCTCGCTGTTTCGGTCAACCCAACCGCACTGGGTATACTCACCCCGCCTGGAGAGTTTGGTGCTGATATCGTTACGGGCGAAGGCCAACCGCTGGGCATTCCGCTTTCATACGGTGGACCTTACTTAGGCATTTTCGCCGTAACTAATGAGCTGTTGCGCAAGATATCTGGCAGGCTGATCGGTCAGACGGTAGATGCAGCCGGCGAGTTAGCCTATGTGATGACGCTTACCGCCCGTGAGCAGCACATCCGCCGCGAAAAGGCAACCTCCAATATCTGCACCAACCAAGGTTTGATGGCATTAGCCTCCACCATCTACCTTAGTTTATTGGGCAAGCAGGGCTTCGAAAATGTGGCTAATCTCTGTTACCAAAAAACGCATTATGCAGCAAACCAGATCACTCGTATCCCTGGATATGAGTTGGCTTTCCCCGATGCTCCCTTCTTCCATGAGTTTGCCATCCGCTGCCCTATGCCTGTTGATCACTTGCTTGACCATCTGCGTGCCTATGACATCCTCGGAGGTTATGATTTAGGCAAAGATTACCCTGAGCTGGAAGGCTGCCTGCTCATGGCGGTCACAGAAAAAATCCATCGAGAAGATATCGATTTGCTGCAAGAGGCACTGCGGGAGGTGACCCATGGCTGAGCCTACCATTTATGAACTTTCTTCACCTGGTCGTCAGGGCGTAAAATTCCCTGAACCGGACGTTCCCCAAAGTCCCCTTCCTACAGAATTCCGGCGAAAGGACCTACCTCTTCCGGAAGTTTCTGAAGTGGACGTGGTCCGCCACTTCACACGCCTTTCCCAGAAGAACTACGGCGTCGATATTGGCATCTATCCACTGGGCTCATGCACAATGAAGTACAACCCCAAAATCAATGAGGTTGCCGCTCGGCTGCCTGGCTTCGCGCTCACGCACCCCTTGCAGCCCGATGACACTGTGCAAGGAAACCTCTACCTCATGTATGCTTTGCAAGAGTGGCTGAAGGAAATTAGCGGATTTGCCAGCATCACCTTACAGCCCGCTGCCGGCGCACAAGGCGAACTCACTGGTGTACTCATTATCCAGAAATATCATGCTGACCGCGAGGATACGAAACGTAAGCGAATCCTGATTCCCGATTCTGCCCACGGTACCAATCCCGCCACTTCCTCAATGAGCGGATTTGAAGTAGTTTCACTCCCTTCAGATGATCGCGGCAATGTGGACTTGGAAGCATTGAAAGGGCTTTGCGATGAAAACTTAGCCGGTCTGATGTTAACGAACCCAAACACGCTGGGTTTGTTTGATGAACATGTGGTTGAAGTTATCGAAACCGTGCATGCTGCGGGTGGCTTAGTATATGGCGACGGCGCTAATATGAATGCCCTGCTCGGCATTGTGCGCCCTGGTGATTTAGGTTTTGATATTATGCACTTCAATCTACATAAAACCTTCTCTACCCCGCATGGCGGCGGAGGTCCTGGTTCGGGACCCGTGGCTGTCTGCGAGAAACTTGTTGACTACCTACCCGATCCAATTGTCACGATTGTTGAACCTGGCGACGAGGAAACACCGCCTTTGTATGGCTATGCGCACCCTGCTAAAACTATCGGTCCTATGAAGTCTTTCCAGGGCCATTTCGGCATTTTCGTGCGTGCCTATGCCTATATCGCCATGCACGGCAGCCAAGGATTACGGAACATCGCAGAAATGGCTGTACTCAACGCAAACTACCTACTTTCCAAAATCAAGGGTACGTATACACTTCCCTATGATCGCAAGTGTATGCACGAGTTCGTCGTCGAAGGCGTCTGGAAGGATGCCCCCGGCGTGCGCGCTTTGGATGTCTCTAAACGGCTGATTGACTACAACGTTCACCCGCCGACGAATTACTTCCCGCTCATCGTGCACGAAGCCTTGATGATCGAGCCAACCGAGACGGAATCGCTCGATTCCTTAGATTATTTTGCGGATGCGCTGCTAAAGATTGCCAAAGAAGCGCACACTCAGCCAGAATTACTGCACGAAGCCCCGCATCACAGCCCCGTGCGCCGTTGCAATGAAGTACTTGCAGCCAAGCAGTTAATTCTTCGCACAGGGCCAAAACCGAACGCTTAAAGTTAAACAAACTACACAGCCGGAGTAAACCTCCGGCTTTTTCTTTGTAGTTTTGTAGTGATGGTTATTAATGAATAATAAGCGTTACCGGGCAATGATCAGAGCCCATGATTTCATCCATGATGACCACATCTTCAACCCTTGGCACCAGGCTTTCGCTGACCAAAAAATAATCCAAGCGCCAACCAATATTCTTCTCGCGGGCATGCATGCGGTAGGTCCACCATGTGTAGCGCACCGCATTCGGATAAAGATGCCTGAAAACATCCACCAAACCATGCGCAAGGTATTTATCTATCCATACGCGTTCTTCGGGTAAAAATCCCGTGTTTTTTTCGTTTTCCTTCGGTCTGGCAAGGTCGATCTCGTTATGGGCTGTATTAAAGTCTCCAGTGATGATGACGTTTTCGCCCTTTTGATGGTGCTCATCAATAACGTCTAGCAGCCGGGCATAGAACTCCAATTTGAAGGGTACGCGCCGATTTTCCTCGCCGCCATTCGGGAAGTAAACGTTGTAAAGAAAATAATCAGGGTAACGTAAGCGGATCACACGCCCCTCGGCATCAAATTCCTCTACCCCGATGCCAGTCGTAATTTCCTTCGGTTCCACGCGATAAAAAACGGCTGTGCCGCTATAGCCAGGGCGCATTGCAGGGTTCCAAAAGGATTGGTAACCCGGAATTTCACGCTGCTCTTCTGGGAACTGCTCTGGTCTGCCTTTAATTTCTTGCAAGCAAAGCACATCTGGCTGGTAATCCTTAACCCAATCTAACGCCTGCTTTTTCAGGACTGCGCGATACCCGTTGACGTTCCAAGTCGTTATCTTCATCAACATCCTCCACAAGATTTGAATTCTTCCAGCCTATGGTAAACTTTACAGCTGGTGTTAGTGATGTGCAGACAAAACCATTTACTTAAAATAGCGCAAAAAATCTTTTTAGCATTGCTTGTTCTTTCAATTATACACACTCCCATCTTGGCTGAGCCTGTAGCTGCCCAAGATGAGACCTTACCAGTATATATCGTGCAATCTGGGGATACGCTTTCCTACATTGCCAATCAGTTCTACACCACAGTGGACGAAATTTTGGCTGTCAATGGGCTCAGTAATGGAGATATGCTTCTGATAGGCGACCGTCTGCTGATCCCCGGCTTGGAAGGGATGCAAGGAACGCTTACAACAGAATACATCCCGCTCGGTGCAAACTTGCGCAGCCTGAGCCGGCGGACGCAGTCAGACCCCACAAGCCTTGCTAAGTTGAATAAATTCACCAGCCAATCAGAGCTCTTTGTCGGCAGGCGAATTGCACTCACCACTTCTGAAGTTACGCAGGATCTGCAGACGCTTCCTGCTCTCACGCCTGGGCAATCATGGTTAGAGTTAGCTTTGTTATCCGGTCAAAACCCCTGGTCGTTAGCCCGACTCAACCAACTGAGTTCACCCAACTTGGCTCTGCCTCTCGACCCCTATTTCTACCATTCCGGTCAAGAAGCTACCGAAGTATTAGCTATCCCTGGCATTCGTTCGATAAATATAGATAATCTTCCCCTAAGGCAAGGGGAGACTTACGTGTTGAAGGCTGAGACTGCCGAGAATGTCTCAATTAGCGCAGAGTTAGCAGGTAACTCAGCAGTTTTTTTCCCGTATGAAAATGGAGAGCTCGTAGCTTTTGGCGGAATTAACGCTTTGCAAGCACCCGGTGCCTATCCTCTCAAAATAACAGTGACCTCTGCAGAAAATATCACCTACAACTTTGACCAGTGGGTGATCATCAAACCGGGGAACTTCCAGAGCAGTATCGACTTGTTAGTCGATCCGGAGACTATTGATTCCCCAGAAATTGCTGAGGAAGATGCCCGAGTTAGGGAGATTGTTACAAAAGTAACCCCTGTAAAACAGTGGAACGGCGCATTTAAATACCCTATTGCCGGTTCAGGCTGCGTAAATGCAGATTTTGGCAGCCGACGCACCTATAACGGCAGCGATAAAGTGTATTACCATACCGGTATTGACCTCGGTTATTGTGAAGGTACGGATGTTTTTGCCCCCGCAACGGGCACTGTAGCTGCCATCTTACCTAACCAATTGGTTCGCGGGAATTTACTGATCATCGATCACGGTTTAGGTGTTTATTCGATTTATATGCACTTATCCGAGATCTTAGTGGAGGTAGGTGAAGTCGTCCAGCCAGGGCAACGGATTGCCATCTTGGGTAACACAGGGCGCTCAACCGGCCCGCATTTGCACTTTGAGATTGACATTAACGGCACGCCGGTAAACCCGTGGACTTGGTTTTACCGAGAGTTTCCTTAAATTAAAAAGGCAGGTTGAACCTGCCTGATGCGCTGGGGGGGAATTGAACCCCCACGGCTTGCGCCACATGGCCCTCAACCATGCCTGTCTGCCAGTTCCAGCACCAGCGCGGTAAAAAAATTATAACTTGCCTGGCTTATATGTCAAGCAATCATAACTAAGAGGTTATAAATGAGAAAAACTATTGTTCTAGACGCGATGGGCAGCGATGAACGCCCTAAACCCGAGTTAGCTGCAGCCGTGCTCAGCACACAAACTGATGATATTGACTTGATTCTCGTTGGGGATGAGCAAACCCTTTCCTCCAGTTTAGCCGCCCAACCGGGTGATAAATCCCACATCCGCATTGTGCACGCTCCTGAGGCAATTGACATGAGCGACCACATCCAAGAAGCCCGCGCCAAGAAGCAAAACACGATGCAAGTCGGCATGGACCTAGTGAAGAAGGGCGAAGCCCAAGCCTTTGTTACCGCCGGGAACACTGGCATGGCGATGTACTTTGGTACCAAGATCTTCGGACTCATGCCTGGCGTAATCCGCCCATGCTTGAGCACAACTTTTCCGGTGAAGGGTGGCAAAGCGGTTATTTTAGATGTCGGTGCTAACGCCGAGTGCCGGCCTGAATTCCTGGTGCAATTTGGACAGATGGGTCAAGTTTATGCCAGAATTATGCTCAACCGCACGAACCCAACTGTCGGGCTGCTTTCCAATGGAGAAGAGGAGGGCAAAGGAAACGACCTTGTCCGCGAAGCTGGCCCGTTAATGCGCCAACAAGTACCTGGATTCATCGGAAATATCGAAGGCAAAGAGTTCTTTGGCGGTAAAGTGGATGTGGCAGTCACTGATGGATTTACCGGGAATGTGTTGATGAAATCAAGTGAAGCTTTGGGCAAACTTCTGTTTGAATCGCTCAAAGAAGAATTGATGCGCAGCACCCGCACAAAGCTGGGCGCGCTTTTAGCCAAACCTGCTTTCGATTCTGTAAGAAAACTAATTGATCCATCCGAAGTCGGCGCTGCACCGCTTTTGGGCTTAGATGGTTTGGTTTTTGTGGGCCACGGCCGCTCAGACGCAAAAGCAATGGTTAGTGCCATCAATCAAGCTTGCATTGCCATAGAACTGAATTTGTTAGAATCATTACGCAAATCAATCACCTTTAATAACACGAAAGAGTTAAATTCATGAACATTATTCGAAATGATAAATTTATCAAACGCAACAAAACCATCGGCCAAATTTGTACTTATGGCAGTCTGATAATCCTTATCATTGGGCTAGTTCTCGCCTTTGGAGGAGATATTTCACGCATCTTGTGGTCCTATGCCGCCCTGATCGTTGGTTTCATTCTCTCCCAAATCGGCATGTATTTCACCAATCGTTTTGGCCGTAACCCGCGTTTTGATGAAATCTTTGCCACCGCACTCGAAAAGCTTCGGCGAGAATACACTTTTTATGTGTACACCAGCCCAATTCCCATGCTCTTGGTCGGTCCTTGTCACATTTGGGTTCCCATCCCGTTGACTGCTAGGGGAAAAATATCGTACATCAACGGTAAATGGAAACAACAGGGCGGGAATTTTCTTATGAAGGTTTTTGGCCAGGAAGGGATAGGTAAGCCTGATCGTGAAGCCTTGGCGGATGAAGCAGTTATTCGCAGCTTTTTAGCTTCCAAGGGTATTCCAGAAGAAGAGCAGCCACCGATTAACCACGTTTTGGTGGTGTTGATGAAAAACACGCAGATTGGTGATGTCAGTGAAGCGCCAATTCCTTTGGTTGACTTGCCGGAACTCAAACGTTACATCCGCCGTATCGACCGCGAGAGCTGCGAAAAGCCACTCTCTGAGGAGCAGCTCGAGCAGATTAATGCAGCTCTAAGTGAGTTTGGCACAAAGTCCTAATGAGGATTTAGGAGTGCTTTTCCTCTTTTTCCAATCCGGCATAAACCCTCAGCCGACGAATTTCTGCAGGAGTTAGATAGCGCCATTCACCGCTGCGCAAGGAGCCCAACTTAATTGTGCCGATGCGGACGCGCTTGATTTGACCTACAGGCAAGCCAATCCGTGCCCCCGTTTTCCGAATCTGGCGCTTCTTCCCTTCGCGCATGATGATACGCAGCCAAGCTCCATTATTCGCGCGTTTGATCACTTCCACTTTGGCTGGCAAGGTACGGTAGCCATCTTCAAGCACCACCCCCCGCTGCCAAATCGCCAACTGTTCTTCATCAGGCTGTTTAATCACAAACACCTCGTATTCCTTTTCGTGGCGATAACGGGGATGTGTCAAGCGATTGGCTAACTCGCCATCGTTTGTCAAGAGGATTAAGCCCTCGCTATCCAAATCTAACCGACCTACTGAAAAAAGCGGCTCGGGGACATCTACGAGGTCGAACACGGTCGGTTTGGGGTGGGTTTCATCGATGTCCGATAAATAGCCTTTAGGTTTATTTAACGCTATGTAAATTTTCTGTTTGGGTGGGCGGATTACTTTCCCATCCACCGTAATCGTATCTTTTTCAGGGTCAGCCTTATCACCCAAATGAATCACCTGGCCGTTGACCTTCACACGCCCAGCCTCAATCAGAGCTTCACAAGCTCTGCGAGAACCTATTCCGGCGGCAGCTAAAAGTTTTTGAACACGCTCTTTTGCCATTAGTCTTTTAATACCCTCATTTCGCGATTTTCTTCAGGTCTCCCAGAACCCGAAAGTGCTTCCAAGTCAATTGGCGGAAGTTGATCGAGGGACTCGAGCCCAAAATATTGCAAAAATTCTGGCGTCACCCCGTATAAAATCGGCCTGCCTGGGGCATCAGAACGGCCTAACTCTTCGATAAGACCTTTTGCTAATAAACTTTTCACCACCGAATCACTGTTCACGCCGCGAATGTTCTCAATTTCTGGCCGCGTGGTCATGCGCTTAAACGCGATGATAGCGAGCACCTCCAGCGCCGGCTGCGATAGCCGCGTGCTGACTTCGAGCCCCCAGAGTTGCTCGATGAGCTCGGCATGCTCTGGAGCAGTGATCAACTGAAGCTTATCCTTAATGCGTTGCACTCGGATTCCATGCAAAGCTTGGTAGTGCGCTGCAAGCAAATCAACTAAGCGCAGGAGTTCATTTTTACTGAGTTGCAATGTTCGGGCTAATTGCTCTAACCCACAAGGACCAGGCGCAGCAAAAAGCAAAGCCTCTAATTGGGCTATGGCTTGGAAGTCTTTTTCCGGGATGTTCGTTTCATGGCTCATGCTATAATTAACTCGCTTTGAAGAGCTGATTATACTCTAAGACCAAGAGAATTATTGTACAAGGAAAAGTATATGCGCATTGTCCTAACGGGTGCAGCTGGGTTTTTAGGATCTCACCTGACAGACCGCCTCATTCATGAGGGTCACCAGGTCATTGGTTTGGATAATTTCATCACCGGCGATGAAGCCAACATCGCACACTTGTTCAACAACCCGGCTTTCCAGCTCATCCGCCAAGACGTCTCAACCTATATTGATATCCCAGAGCAGATAGATTATGTGATGCACTTTGCTTCCCCTGCCAGCCCTAATCCTGCTTCGCCTTTGGGCTATCCTAACTTGCCAATTCAGACGCTCAAAGCCGGTGCTTTAGGGACGCTCAACACCCTCGGGCTGGCGAAAGCCCATCAAGCAAAATACCTCCTCGCCTCCACCAGCGAGGTTTACGGCGACCCACAAATCCACCCACAGCCGGAGACTTACTGGGGAAATTGTGACCCCATCGGTCCGCGTTCGGTGTATGACGAAGCCAAACGCTTTGCAGAAGCACTCACCATGGCGTATCATCGTTTCCATGGTGTGGATACCCGCATCGTGCGCATCTTTAACACCTTTGGCCCACGCATGCGTTTAGATGACGGCCGCGTGGTGCCCAACTTTATCCTTCAAGCTCTGCATCATCAACCGCTTACCATTTATGGCAGCGGGGAACAAACCCGCAGCTTTTGTTATGTTACTGACCTCGTCGAAGGCATCTTTCGTTTGATGTGGACGGATATGCACGATCCTGTCAACATTGGTAATCCAAATGAAACCACAATCAGAGATTTCGCTCTGCTGATCAATGAACTCACCGGTAATGAAGCCGGCACAGTAACCCTCTTTGCTGAGGGATTAGGCGATGACCCGCAAAAACGCCAGCCTGATATCACCCGCGCGCGAGAGCTTCTAAATTGGGAGCCTCAAGTTGACTTGCGCAGCGGATTGAGGGAAACGATTGCATACTTCCAAACAAAAATTGGCTGAAACACCGGTAACTCCAACCAGCGAAGCCATGCGCTTCGGTAAGTTTGCGTTAGTGGGTACGCTCAATACGCTGATTGATTTCGGCTTGATGAACCTCTTTACCGCTGGGTTTGGCTGGCAATTGGTCCCCTCGCAAGCGCTCTCCTTTGCAATTGCCGTAATCAATAGTTATATTCTCAACCGCAAATGGGTTTACCCAGAAACCACCGAAAAATCTATCACCAATCAGTTTAGCAAATTTGTGATCATTAACATCGCTGGTTTAACACTGCGGACAATAACGATCTCCCCGCTTGACCGTTGGTTTTATTCCATCCTTGAAAATCAGCAATTTAAAGTGGGTTCCTTGAGCTCCACAATTCTGAGTCACAATTTGGCTTTAATTGTCGTTGGCGTCTTCATCCTTATCCTCAATTTTCTGGCAAACCGCTTTTGGACCTTTGGGGATGTACCACGTTCGCATACAAAGAAATCCTAAGAGGCAGCCATGGGAACACTTCGGGTTATCTCGGGTAGTGCCAAAGGAATCCGGCTGAAAACTGTCCCCGGCAAATCTACACGACCGATCACAGACCTGGTGAAAGAAGCCCTTTTCAATATCCTCGGTAATGAAGTCTTGGATATCAACGTGCTGGATTTATTCGGCGGCACGGGCGCAGTTGGCATCGAAGCGCTCAGCCGTGGAGCCTCCAAAGCCACTTTTGTAGAGACGAACTGGCAAGCCGTGAGAGTCATTCAGCAAAACTTGGAGGCTACCCATCTCAGCGATAGAGCTGTTGTGCTGCATCAGGATGCCTTTAAATTTCTCGTTTCACCGCAAGCCGAAAGCTTCGACCTCATTTACATCGCTCCACCCCAATATAAAGCGCTGTGGCAAAAAGCCATGCTTGTGTTAGACCAAAATCCGCAGTTGTTGAGTGCTCACGGCCAGATTATCGTCCAAATTAACCCCTTGGAATGGGTAGAGGAGCCCTATGTGCATTTCACTCCCTTCGACCAGCGCAAGTATGGAGATACTCTGCTCGTGTTCTTCGAAAAATCTCAGCCCTCAAAAGACATCACTAACTGATCATTGGCATCATAGCGATATAACCCCCAAAAAGGCGGCGACCCAGCCTGAAAACGGCTGACTTTGCCCACGAGCGTGGGCACATCTTCAACTAGCGGAAACTGATTGATCTCGTCAAGCACAAACCACTGCAGACCGCCTTCCGTTGATTCACACTGCTGACCGCTCAATTCTTCTGCTCTAAATACAAAAAAAGCAATTCCTGGGTTCGTTTGCGTTTCTGCCATCACTGCACCACAAAAAAGCAAACACTCCGCTTGTAAGCCGGACTCTTCTAACAACTCACGCCTGACAGCTTGGAGAATGCTCTCTCCAGCTTCCACATGACCGCCAATGCCATTCCATTGCCCTGCCCAAATGCGTTTATGCTCCCCGCCTTTCAAGAGTAAGACTTTTCCATCGGAAGAGAAGGGGAAAATCAATACTCTCGGGATAACCATGTAACGATCCTGGGAAACGCCTTGTGACTTGACGCCCATAACAACCTCTCAAATAAACAGCTCATAAGAACATAAAGTCTTATGAGCTGTCATATCATTAGCCTATGAACATCGGCATGCTTTCAATGTATTGGATTTTTGGCCGGTAATTTTCTTTATCGTAATATCGATCCACATCAACTTGGCGTTTTCCAGCGGTAACGACGTCAACTGGAACGCAAGTATACACGCCATTTTGGATTGCAACCATCTTGCCAAAATCTCCACGCTCGACTAGCTGGGTTGCTAAGGTACCATAATTCATGGCTACCATACGGTCAAGCATATCTGCTGGGCCACTGCGTACAAGATAGGCTAATTTTTGATACATAATTTCCTGATCTGTAAGTATCTTGATTTGCTCGCCCAAGACCTCGCCAATTCCCCCTAATTTTTTGTGTCCAAATGCATCTTCTTCACCGCTTTCCACGATTAAACCCCCATCCGAAACAGCTCCTTCAGAAATAACAGCGATAGCATAATTGGAAGGACTGTTGCGCTTGTCCTGTAAGAGCAAATTTGCGACTTTCTCAAAGTTAAACGGTACTTCACAGATGATCGTACGGTCTGCAAAGCTCAAGTAACCGGTAATCAAGCTCGTTTCGCCAGAATTGCGGCCAAACAACTCAACGATTCCAATGCGCTCATGCGACCCCACCGAAGAGCGGAAATTAGTGATTAATGAGACAGCCTGAGTTATTGAGGTGGAAAAGCCAATACAATATTCGGTGCCAAAGACATCGTTGTCCATCGTTTTAGGGATTCCAACGATGGGAAAGTGTTCCTTGTGCAATCTCGCGCTGTAACTGAGGGTGTCATCACCGCCAATCGTGATTAACGCATCCAACTTCAAGTGCTCTAGCACCTTTAAGATGTAATCTGTGAAATCTTTGGTTCCATCGGGCTTAATTACCTTACCGTACTTGCTTTCGGATAAAAATGCTGGTGTCTCCTTGGGTCGAACGTTTGCAGGGTTGGTTCGGGATGTATGCAGAAAAGTGCCACCCGTACGGTCCACGCGACGGACAGTTAAGGGCGTTAACTTATAGACTAGTTTTTCCTGAGGAGAAGAATCCTCGATGTTATAGTTGAGTAGTCCGCCCCAACCTAAACGAATACCTAAAACCTCATCTCCTTCTTCGGTTGCATTCAAAACTACAGATTTTATGGCTAAGTTTAATCCAGGGACATCCCCGCCACCCGTTAACACACCAATGCGTTTGTTTGCCATACGATAAAGCCTCCTAATTAAAATTTTTGCTCTTCAATTAATGGTTTTGGACTGTTCATTGCCCACCAGCGTGTCCACTCTAATCCGATCAATGCAATAATCGGCAAAAGGATGCTCACGATGGTTGACTCAATTGAGGACCAGTTTTGGGTGTTTTGGAAATCAGTCCAAAATCTGTTGAGCAGTATCAATAATAAAGTCCAACTGGCTATTTTACCCCCAATTTTCCATTTCTCATCCAAAAAGTTGAAAAGTAAGAAAAGTCCTGGCCATGCTAATACGTGATAAACCGCTGAACTAGACGGGTTAAGCAAACTCATCAAATTCAAGGTCAGCAAAGCTTTCCAGCGAACTTGGCGTTCTTCGCTTTCAGGCAAGCTATACCATTCTACGAGCATCACAAAAAGCGTAAGTACATGCAAGCTAATGGCTAACGGGCGGTAGGCACCAGGGAAAAATGCGGCAATACGCATGAGAGGCGTATCAACCCAGCTTAAATTGGGGTGGACCTGAACAAGATTGGCAAACCACTCTGCAATCCAACCTGGAAAAAGAATTAGTGAAGTTACCAGTAAGAAAGCTAAACCAGCGAGGTAAATCGAGAGGAAGCTATTATCTTTGCGTGAGCCTAACCAAACTGCAAAGAAGACAGCCATAATTAGGCTCAACGGAAACATGCCTAAGCTGAGTAAGAAATAAATCCCTGCAGCTGTACTTTTCCCCTCGAGGGCTTTCTTGCTACCTAAAATCATAAAAAAAATATAAAGGGGTAAAATGCTGGCATTGAGGATCAATTTGAAGCCTGGGTAAGTTAATGTTATCAGCAGCGCAATAAGCACTTTTTCTATTGGATGAAAGCGCACACCAGCTAAGTCAAAGCCAAACCATATGCTGAAGAACAGCGCTAAAGTGGTAATTGTCATCCAAATAGCCCTGGCGAGTGGGAAAGGCAGAAAACTAAGGGGGAGGAATAAAATCAGGTTCCATACAATGTCTAAGTAACGCCCCTGACTGAATTCATCTGCGTTGTAGCCATAAACTTTCCAGAGTGCTTCCGTTTGCTGAAAAACTTCGCGATTATAAGGCGAAGTACCCTCATTCATCCATTGTTTAGCTGCCACCCAACGCGGAGCAAATTCATCTTGGTGTCTAAACTGCTCAGGAAGATTGAGGTTAAGGAAAACCAAACCCACCATGCCAGCAATGATGAGCAGTGTTATCCAATAGTGAGCGGTTTTTCTGAGAAATAACATTAAATTTCCAATTCATCCTAAATAAGCCAGATTTTATCCATCACGAACAAGACCGTCAAACCAAGGTTTAACCAACTAATCAGTTTTGTTGAATTATTATAACCTTGAGATATTTTACTAACATTGGGGTGTTATAATACAAGGTGTAAGAGGCATGAATTAGCGCTATTGAGCATTAAATCCCTATTTTCTAAACCAAACAATTATCCTTGAAACTAAAATGCTGTTTGGTCCGACTATAATTGGTCGCTAGTAGAAATATGGGTTAGATGCGTGTAGTCTCATGCTCCAAATTGTGAAACTTTGCCTGTGAGTCCAAAAGACTTAGCAATATATTAACAAATTATATGGACTTGATTAACGTTTAAAAAGTACTTGAAAATGGCAAAAAAATATTGTACTCTATGCATAACGTAAAACGAAATAGAAAAGGTGACAAAAGCTGAATGGCAAGAATTAGTGATGAAAATAAGGTATTAGATGAAGAGCGCGATTCTTCCGCACTCGATAGATTGCTGGAATTTGGCCGCAAGAAAAGATATGTCACTTATGATGATATCTTGCACTTCTTCCCTGAGGCAGAACAAGACTTAGACCAGCTCGAGGAAGCATACACTGCGTTGCTTGGCGCAGGCATCAATTACACCGAAGAAGATAGCACGAGCGAAGAACCGAGCGACTCAGAGCTTTCCGAAGAACTCGAAGAGGAAGAGGAGGAAACGCTCGATGATTTAGCCAATATCGATACGGATGACACAATCGGCTTATATTTGAAAGAAGTCAGCCGTGTCCCTTTGCTCAGTGATATTAACGAAGAAAGAGCATTAGCTATTCGCATCGAACGCGGCAAATTTGCACGCGAGGAATTAGCGAGAGGTAACGTCAGTCCGAAGCGGCGTCTAGAATTGCGCCAGCAAATCGAAGACGGCTGGCAAGCGCGTGAGCATCTCATCAC
>LDZT01005300.1_pt1 | contig 15034 bp, 17 predicted proteins | sample 615521 | NCBI WGS metagenome assembly LDZT01 (sample SAMN03408292, study PRJNA278302) | terrestrial metagenome | isolation source: oil reservoir sample SB1 | place: USA: Alaska, North Slope, Schrader Bluff formation | collected 2011-09
GCGGGAGTGTGTGAGAATCGAACTCACCCGGGACGCTCTTCACACCCCACGGCTGGTTTTGAAGACCAGGAGGGCCACCAGGCCCCATCCACCCCCATGCAGTTCCAGTTGTGTATTATATCATGATTGTGCTGTCTGATCAACGCGCTGCGATTAGGTTTGTCTGTTGCAATGTGATTAACTTAAAAAAACCGGTGGCCATGTCTAATTTGCAGCGTGTCTATTTCCTGGCCCTTGATTTTCTTATCGAAATATATTAATCTATGATAGAATTATTGTGAAAAGTACACAGAAAGCCTTGGAAGGTCTAATCTAGAAATATAAAGGCTAAAACAGGGTAAATGAATAGTTTTTCTTGCTAAGGGATGAGGCAGATTATTCCGATGGAACTTTTTGGGGAGATAAAGGACGAGCTGAAAATAGTAGAGCAGGAGTTGCATGCGGCTGTTCAGTCTCCGGATCCTTTAATGACACAGACCTCTACCCATTTGTTGAAGGCAGGAGGGAAGCGTTTGCGACCTGCCTTTAGTTTGCTGGCCGGTAAATGTGCTAATTTTTCTTTTGAACAGGTTCTTCCGCTTGCTGTTGCCCTGGAGTTAATCCATATGGCCACCCTGGTTCATGACGATGTTGTGGACTGTTCTTCAACACGCCGTGGTACACAAACAGTAAGGGCAATTTGGGGCAATAAACTTTCTGTTCATATAGGGACCTATCTTTTTGCAAAATCCCTGTCACTGATCTCCAGATATGAGAGTCCCCTTGTCAACAGGATTCTTGCCGACACCAGCGTTAGGATGTGTCTGGGTGAGATCGAACAGATCTCAAACCCTTTCGATATTCAAAAGACAGTAAAGGATTACTTTTTTACAATATATCGTAAGACAGCCCTGCTTATCTCGGCAAGCTGCCAACTGGGGGCTTTTGTCTGCGACGCCCCAAAACAGATGTATGAATCGCTTCGGCGATACGGCCATAATATTGGCATGGCGTTTCAAATCACTGATGACGTTCTGGACCTGGTCGCCGATGAAAAACTGCTGGGTAAGCCTATAGGCGGTGACCTGCGTCAGGGCGTAATCACTCTCCCTGTAATTTATGCCCTGAAAAACAGTCCGAAGAGGGAAAAGCTGAAGGATATGGTTTTACACCAGAACAATGGTTATGAACCGGAGGAAGCCGTCAGGCTTGTCAAGGAATGCGGCGGAATAGATTATTCAGGACAAATTGTTCACAGATATGTAACCAGGGCAAGAAATGAATTGTCCGCTTTGCCCAATTTTAACGCTAAAATCGCTCTTGTTTCCGTTGCTGACTTTATTGGCACACGCAGGTTTTAAATTGGGAATGATTAAATATGGCTTATTGCTATCCTGTTTCTTTAATAACGAAAGACCGGAAGTGCCTGGTAATTGGCGGGGGCGCAGTTGCTGAGCGTAAGGTTTTTTCTTTGCTGAAAAGCGGAGCCAGGGTAGAAATAATAAGCTTAAAAATTACTTCAAAATTAAAAAAACTTATTCAAAAAGGATTAATCACATACCGCCAGGGAGATTATGATCCTGCCGATCTTGCCGGAACCTTTCTGGTAATCGGAGCCACCAGCAGCAAAGACGTTAACCGCAGGATAGCGGCGGATTGTTTTGAAAGAAACATACTGGTGAATATTGTGGATGATCCGGAAGTGTGCAGTTTTTTCGTGCCGGCTGTAGTTAAACGTGGCTCCTTTCAGATTGCGGTTTCTACAGACGGCAAAAGTCCTTTATTGGCAAGGAAAATTAAAGAATCCCTGCAGAAAAAATATGGTCCGGAATATGGAAAACTCACCGATCTGCTTGGCGCAATCCGTCTTAAAATGCATAGCGCAGCTGAAAATAAAGGCGCCGGCCGTGTTATTATAGAAAATCTTCTTGATGATGATCTTTTGAAAATGGTCGAACAGGGTCAGTGGAATCAAGCGAGGGAGCGTATAATAAACGATGTTTATCGTAGCGGTAGGCGTCAGCCATAGAACGGCGCCCGTGGAAATAAGGGAAAAGCATGTGTGGTTTTGTTTACCTGCAACAGAACGGAAGTCTATGTTGCTTCCAGGGAACTTGACGAAGGGATCGGCGTCGTCCAAAATTTTCTTTCCCGCAAGTCCGGAACGGACATTTCACAGATTAAAAACTATACGTATGTTCATATTCTCTACGATGCAATCCGCCATTTATTCAGAGTTGCGTCCGGCCTGGATTCAATGGTTTTAGGAGAGACAGAAATCCTTGGCCAGGTTCGCAGCGCATACCGGACGGCCTATACGAACGGTTCCACCAGCAGCTGTTTAAACTCTCTTTTTCAGCAGGCTATAACTGTCGGCAAGAAGGTCCACAGGGAAACGGCCATTGATCAAAACGCTGTTTCGGTTAGTTACGCTGCTGTTGAATTGGCCAGGCAGACCCTGGGCGATTTAAAAGGCCGTTCCGTGCTGATTCTGGGCGCCGGTAAAATCAGCGAGCTTTCCGTACGCTATCTTGTGGCCAATGGAGTAAACGGAGTAATAGTATCCAACCGTTCATACAACCGCGCTCTGGAACTCGCCAGGGAATTCGGCGGCAGGGCGGTGAGATTTGAAGAATTATATCAGCACCTGATTAAGTCGGATATTGTAATCAGCTGTACAGGCGCTCCTCATTATGTAGTTCATCACCGGCAGGTGGATGAAGTTCTTCGTTCACGTCCGGGAGCTAAAATCCTGATTGTGGATATCGCCGTCCCGCGTGATATCGATCCTGCGGTAGCTGAATTGCCGGGAATTTCTTTATATGACATTGATGATCTGCAATATATCGTAGACCGGAACATTGCTTTGAGAAGACAGATGGCTGTTGATGCCGAAGGTATAATTGAGGACGAATTGGATCGGTTTATGAAATGGCTGGGTACACAATTCGTGGTCCCGACAGTCTCCGCCTTAAAGCAATGGGCGGAAGAGATTAAACAAAAAGAGCTGCGCCGGGCGTTAAACCGCCTTGGTGAACTGGCGCCGCATGACCGCAAAGTAATCGGTTCTTTGGTGAACTCAATTGTCAACCAGCTTCTGCATGTGCCAATAACAAGGTTGAAGGATTATGCCTTAACATCTAAGGGGCATCTTTACACAGAAGTTCTGCAGGTCCTTTTCGACTTGCAGGTTGAAGAGGAGCAGGACAGGGAATACATACTTAAAACAATGATCGACGGAGGTAAAGTTTGAAGCGGGAAATAAGAATTGGCACAAGAAACAGTGTTCTCGCCTTCTGCCAGGCCCGCTGGGTGCTAGGGGAACTGCAAAGTTTAGAGCCGGGTTTGTTGTTCCAAGTAGTTGGAATCAAGACCCTTGGTGATTATGTTCAGGATGTGGCCCTCGCTAAAATTGGCGATAAGGGCCTGTTTACTAAAGAACTGGAAACAGCCCTGCTGGAAGGGAAAATAGATCTTGCTGTTCATAGTATGAAGGATCTTCCCACCAGTCTGCCCGAAAAGTTATCTGTCGGCGCTGTCTGCCGCCGGGAATGGCCGGGGGATATCTTAATCGCGCCCGCCGGAGTAACCCTCCAGAATCTGCCAAAGGGCGCTTCTGTAGGCACAAGCAGCCTAAGGCGAATTGCCCAGTTGCTGCATTACCGGCCTGATTTGAAGATGACAACCATACGCGGCAATCTGACCACCCGTCTGAGGAAGCTCTCGGAAGAGGGTCTGGATGCGCTGATACTGGCTTTTGCAGGGATTAAAAGATTAGGCTTCGAAGAAATAATTGCTCAAAAAATACCCTATTCGATTTGCATACCGGCAGTTGGACAGGGATCAATCGGTGTTGAAATACGGGAAAATGATGAGGAAATACGCGGATTAGTATCACGCCTGGATCACGGGGACTCAAGAGCGGCTGTAACCGCCGAAAGGTCTTTTATGAAGGAACTCGAAGGCGGATGCCAGGCGCCGATAGGCACGATCGGCCAGATTGAAGGCGAGTCCCTTATTCTTGAGGGAATTGTGCTTACCCTTGACGGGAGCCGCTTTGTCAGGGAAAGGGCCACCGGTCCCAAAGAACAGGCGGATGATTTAGGAAGGGAACTTGCTCAAAAAATGCTTTCCAGGGGCGCTGCTTCAATATTGAAGTCGGCCCGTCAGGAGTTTGATAATCAGTGCTGAAAGGTATAGTATATCTTGTCGGCGCCGGTCCGGGCGATCCGGGGCTGATTACCGTAAAAGGCATCCGGTGTTTGGAGAAAGCAGACGTCATTGTTTATGACAGGCTGGTTAATCCCCAACTGCTTTCTTTTGCGAGCCCTGAAGCCGGGAAAATATTTGTGGGGAAAGATACTGCCGGCCTGGCCGGAACCCAGGACGGGATAAATTCGCTTCTGATTGGCCTAGCCGGGGAAGGGAAAACAGTTGTGCGCCTTAAAGGCGGCGATCCCTTTATTTTTGGCAGGGGCGGGGAAGAGGCGGAAGCTCTGGCTGAAGCAGGCGTGCCTTTTGAAGTCGTGCCCGGTGTCACATCGGCTGTGGCTGCGCCGGCTTATGCCGGAATTCCCCTTACACACCGCAGCCATGCCTCGTCTGTAACAATTGTTACGGGAAATGAAGACCCTGACAAGGAAAATTCGATGATTGCCTGGGATAAAATAGCTGCTGAACCAGGTACCCTGGTCTTTCTTATGGGAATGGCCAACCTGAGAGCCATCTGCGGGCAGCTTATCAAACACGGGCGCAGCGGCGAGACGCCGGCTGCTTTAATCCGGTGGGGCACATGGGCGGAACAGGAGTTTTTACAAGGGACGCTCGCTGATATTGCTTCAAAGGCTGAGCGGGAAAATTTTAAAAACCCCGCCGTGATTGTTATCGGCGACGTAGTCGGTTTAAATAAGAAGCTCTGGTGGCTGAAAAAAAAGCCCTTGACCGGCAGGCGTATTTTAGTCACCCGTGAAGCACATCAGGGTGAAGGCCTTGCCCGTCTTCTAACGGAACAGGGCGGGGAAGTAATTGTTTTCCCCACCATCGCGATTGCCGGGCCTGATGACAGCAGTCCGTTGGATCAGGCGCTGGATAAAATCGGGCAATATAAGTGGATTATCTTTACCAGTAAAAATGGTGTAAAATATTTTTTCAAAAGAATAAACGAACGTTTAATAGATATCCGGGATTTAAAGGAAATTAAACTCGCGGCGATCGGTCCCAAAACGAGGGAAGCTTTGGAAGAACACGGCCTAAGAGTTGCCTTGACGCCGCCGGTGTACATAGCGGAAGAGATTGTGGCCAGTATCAAGGGTATGATTAAAACGGGAGACCGTATTCTGCTGCCCAGATCGGACAAAGCCCGCAAATTTTTGAAAGAAGCTCTGGCAGAACTTGGAGCGGAGGTTGATGATGTAATTGCTTACCGGACCTGCGCGGCCGGGGGCGATCCGGATTATCTAAGGCGGATGCTGGAGCAGGGCTTAATTCACCTGATTACCTTTGCCAGCCCGTCTGCAGTGCATAATTTTGTGCGGTTGTTTGGCGGTTCCGATTTGACCGCGTTGATAAGGAATGTGCAGGTGGCCTGCATCGGTCCGGTGACAGCGCAGGCTGCAGTTGAATCCGGCTTAAGGGCGGATATTGTCGCCCGGGATTATACCTCTGAAGGGCTTGTTGAAGCAATTCTAAGAAGCAATTAATTAAGAAGCAGTTTATAAAAATGCAATTAAAGGAAAGGCTCTGGATATAAATTGATCAGCATTACCAAGCTTCTTTGCGGCACTGAATATTATGGCGATTCACTGCGTTACAGCGAAAGTTCCTCTTCGCAGCGCTCCGGCGCGGCCGCGGGGCATGGCCCTGTGGCTGCCTGGAACATAACCCGGGCCTGCAATCTTAAGTGCAGGCACTGTTACGCGTCAGCACGGTCAGGGCCGGGGGAGGAATTAACCTATCAGGAAGCTGTCAGTTTCTTAAACGATCTTGCAGCATTCAGGGTACCGGCGCTGCTTCTTTCAGGAGGGGAGCCGGTCTCACGTCCGGACTTTTTTGATCTGATCAGCCATGCCGGAAAACTAGGCCTTCGTCTGACCCTTTCAACCAACGGAACGCTGATCACTCCCGATGCCGCAAAAAAGATCAAGGACGCTGGGGTAAGTTATGTCGGTGTCAGTTTGGATGGCATGAGGGAGATTAACGACAGCTTCCGCGGCCTGAAGGGCGCTTTCGACTCCGCTTTGCAGGGGATCCGGAACTGCCTTTCCGTAGGGCAGAAGGTTGGCCTGCGCTTTACAGTAAACAGGCATAACCTGTCTGAAATAGAATCCATATTTAAACTGATCGAAACTGAGAATATCCCCCGGGTCTGTTTTTACCACCTCGCCTATGCGGGACGGGGAACCGAAATGTCCAATCAGGATATAACGGAAGCCGAAAAGCGTTCTGTGCTTGATCTGATCATGGAACGGGTGTTGGATTACCAACGCCGTGGTCTGCAGAAGGAAGTTCTAACTGTAAATAACCACGCCGACGGTGTCTATGTGTATTTAAAACTGCTTGGAAGCAGCAATCCCAGGGCCGAGGAAGTATACCGGCTGCTTAAGAATAACGGGGGCAACCGTTCGGGTGTGGCCCTTGGCGCTGTAGACTGGGACGGCAATGTTCATCCCGATCAGTTCACACTCCAGCATACGTTCGGCAACATCAGGGAAAGGCCATTTTCGGAAATCTGGCAGGATGCAGGCCACCCGCTTATGGCAGGTCTTAGAAACCGCCGTTCCTTATTAAAAGGGAGGTGCGGCGCCTGCCGCTGGCTTGATCTCTGCAACGGGAACTCACGCACCCGGGCCGAAGCAGCCCGCGGAGATTTTTGGGCTTCCGATCCTGCCTGTTACCTGAATGATCAGGAAATCGGACTAAAGCAGCAAGTATGAAAAAAAGGGATGGTATTGATGAATTATCCTGTTACGCGGCTGCGCCGCCTGCGCAATGATGAACGCATGCGCCGTTTGGTCAGGGAGACAACACTTGCAGTCGAAGATTTAATCTACCCTGTTTTTGTAACCCGCGGCAAAGGTGTCCGCAAGGAGATCGAATCCATGCCCGGAGTTTTCAATTTTTCTATAGATACACTGCTTGAGGAATTGTCGACGGTTAAAGATCTCGGGATCCAGGCAGCGCTGATTTTCGGTGTTCCGGCTGAAAAAGACGAAATGGCTGCCGGAGCTTATAATGACGAAGGAGTTGTTCAGGAATCCCTCCGGGTTATCAAAAGAGAGCTTCCCGAGCTGTTTTTAATCACGGATGTGTGCCTTTGCGGTTATACAAGCCACGGACACTGCGGAGTAGTCAGGGACGGCCGCGTATTAAATGATCCGACTCTGGAACTGCTGGCCCTGACCGCTCATTCACATGCCAGGGCAGGCGCAGACATGGTTGCGCCTTCGGATATGATGGACGGCACTGTCGGCGCCATCCGCAGCCATCTTGACCAGGCGGGCTATACGGATACCCCGATCATGGCCTATTCGGCCAAATTTGCCTCTTCATATTACGGACCCTTCCGCGAGGCCGCCGCTTCCAGTCCCAAGTTCGGCGACCGCAAATCTTACCAGATGGATTACGGCAATGCCCGGGAAGCCTTGCGCAAGATGAATATTGACGTGGAAAGCGGCGCTGACCTGCTCATGGTCAAACCGGCCCTTGCCTACCTTGATATAATCAGCAGGGCAAGAGAAAACTTTGATTGTCCTTTGGCCGCCTATAACGTCAGCGGGGAATACGCCCTGGTCAAGGCGGCTTCCCGTCTGGGCTGGCTTGAAGAGCGCGAAGTTGTTTTGGAGAACCTGACTGCAATCAAACGCGCCGGGGCAAATGTTATTCTGACTTATCACGCCAAAGATGTTGCCCGCTGGCTGAAGGAAAGGGGATAATCAGCTTGCTGGTTTCCTGGAACACAACCAACGCATGCAACCTGCGCTGCCTGCACTGCTACCGCAACGCCGGCGAAATAAAAGGCGCTGAACTGACGACTTCGGAAGCAATGGCTATGATCGATGAAATTGCCCGGCCGGGTTTTAAAATAATGATTTTTAGCGGGGGAGAACCACTTTTAAGGCCGGATCTATACGAGCTTGTTGAATATGCCCGCAGAAGCGGGTTAAGGCCTGTTCTGGGTTCCAACGGAACGCTTATTACAGGAGATGTGGCGGCGCGGTTAAAAAAAGCCGGGATTATGGCTGCGGGAATCAGCCTGGACAGCATGGACATAGAGCAGCACGATTACTGGCGAGGCGCTCAGGGCTCCTGGCAGGCGGCTGTGGAAGGCATGCGGGCCTGCCGGCGGGAGGGCTTGCCGTTTCAGATTCACACCACGGTGGTTGACTGGAATTACAACGATGTAGAAGCCCTGACTGATTTTGCCGTAGAGGAAGGGGCCATTGCCCACCACATATTTTTCCTTGTGCCTACCGGCCGGGCGGTGGATATCAAAGAAGGCTCCCTTACGTCCGGGCAGCATGAGGAACTGCTGCATAAGATTCTGAAAAAACAAGAGGAAGTAAAAATAGAGTTAAAGCCGACCTGCGCTCCCCAGTTCATGAGGATTGCCAGACAAATGGGCTTGAAGCTTAGATTCAGCAAGGGCTGCCTGGCCGGTATCGCTTACTGCATCATCAACCCGCTGGGGGAGGTGCAGCCCTGCGCATATTTGGACATACCGCTTGGCAATGTTAAGGAGATACCTTTCAGCGCCATATGGAAGGAAAACAGCATTTTAAACAGGCTCCGTACGGAAAAGTACCAGGGGTCGTGCGGGATCTGCCAGTACAGGAAGATCTGCGGAGGCTGCCGGGCGAGGGCTTATTTTTATACCGGCGACTACATGGGCGAGGAGCCGTGGTGCGAGCATAAGAAAACATTGGCCGGCAGGGATAAATGACAATGCTTGATCAATCCGGCAGGGATTTGCTGAATATCGTTCAAAACGGCCTGCCCGTAGTGGCTGAACCCTACCGGGCACTGGCTGAGGAATTGAATGTAACCGAAGAAGAGATTATCAAACGCCTCGGTCGCTTGAAAGACGCCGGTATTATCCGCCGTTTGGGGGCGGTTTTTGATTCCAGGCGGGTCGGGTACAAGGGAACACTGTGCGCCCTGAAAGTACCCCCGGAGCGGATAAATGAAGTTGCTGCGGTGATCAATGGTTTTCGGGGAGTGACACATAACTACCTCCGCGATCACGAGTTTAACATGTGGTTTACAGTGTTAGCGGAATCCCGGGATAAACTTGAAACGACAATAAAGAATATCCGTGAACAGACGGGCATAAAAGATTTATTGTCGCTTCCTGCGGAAAATGTTTTCAAAATCGGTGTTCATTTTAAGATTACATAGGTGTTTAAATGCTTAGTGAACAGGAAAAGGAACTGGTCAGGGAACTGCAGAAAGGTTTGCCGCTGGTCAGCCGCCCGTTTTTGGATATTGCGGACAGGCTTGGCCTGAGCGAAGAAGAGATCATCGCTAAGGTAAAAGACTTTCTTTTCAGAGGTATTATCCGCCGTTTCGGCGCTGTGGTCAAACACCAGGATGTGGGCTATGTGGCTAATGCAATGGTTGTCTGGCTCGTTCCCGAAGAAAGGATAATGGAGGTCGGCCGGGCAATGGCCTCTTTTCCCGAAGTGACCCATTGTTATAACCGTCCAAGCGTGCCCGGGTGGCCTTTTACACTGTACACGGTAATCCACGGGAAAAGGGAACAGGATTGCCGCAGTATTGCGAAGAAGATCTCTTCATCCACAGGAATCAAGGATTACCGGATACTTTTCAGCACCGCGGAATTAAAGAAAAGCAGCATGGAATATTTTCTTGACTAAACACAGGGGAAATACAGGGGGACGGATATCTATACTAAAAAGAAGGTGAAAGATGCAGGAAAAAAGATACCTTAATTCAGCAACTTTATATGAACAGGCCAAGCGGTACATTCCGGGCGGTGTCAACAGTCCTGTCCGGTCCTTTAAAGCGGTTGGAGGAAATCCTGTTTTTATTGAAAAAGGCAGGGGCAGCAATATTTTTGACGCTGACGGGAACAAGTACATAGATTATGTGTGTTCCTGGGGGCCTTTGATCCTCGGACACTGTCATCCTGAAGTTGTGAAAGCGCTGAAGGAATGTGTGGAACTGGGGACTAGCTTCGGCGCCCCGACTGAACTGGAAAAAAACCTGGCGAGTGAAATTGTCGCCGCCGTCCCTTCAATTGACATGGTACGCCTGGTCAATTCAGGCACGGAAGCGGTGATGAGTTCCTTAAGGCTAGCCCGTGCTTTTACAGGCCGGGATAAGATTGTCAAATTTGAGGGCTGTTATCATGGCCACGCCGACTCTATGCTGGTTAAGGCCGGTTCGGGCTCGATGACGCTTGGTCTGCCGGACAGTCCGGGGGTGCCCGGGAGCGTAGCGTCCGGGACGATCGTTTCAGCGTACAATGACCTGGACATGCTTGAGGCTGTCTTTAAAAAGGAAGGCAAGGATATTGCCGCTGTAATTGTAGAGCCGGTTGCCGGAAACATGGGTGTGGCGCCGCCCGAACCGGGTTTTTTGCAGGGCATCCGGGACATGACCGAAAGATTTGGTTCTTTGCTTATTTTTGACGAAGTTATTACAGGCTTCAGGGTTGCATACGGCGGAGCGCAGGAGTTGTATGGCGTCAAACCTGACTTAACCTGTCTGGGAAAAGTGATTGGCGGAGGCCTGCCGGTAGGAGCGTACGGCGGCAGGCGTGAAATCATGGAACAGATAGCCCCGCAGGGTCCGGTTTATCAGGCTGGAACGCTTTCGGGAAACCCGCTTGCTGTGACGGCAGGTCTGGCGACTTTAAAGATATTACGGCAAAACGGTTTTTATGATCATCTCGAAAGCAAGGGAGCAAGCCTGGCCGAGGGCCTTGCCCGGGCTGCCGCTAAATCCGGCGCCGGGATTACAATTAACCGGGTCGGTTCAATGATCTCTTTATTTTTCATAGCAGAAAAGGTGACGGATTATATTTCCGCCTGCAGGTCAAATACGAATCAATACGCGCAATTTTTTAAGAAAATGCTCGACCAAGGAATTTACCTTGCGCCATCCCAATTTGAAACCTGGTTTGTATCTTCCGCACATAGCGGCGAAGACATTGATCTGACCATTCAAGCCGTACAAAATACCTTATAAACACAAACAATAAATTTATTTGACAGGTGACAGGTCGCTGATATATCCTAATAAATAACAATGTTCTGATTATTCGTAATTGACCGGGGAGTTTTGAGTGTGAAAATGCCCAGGATACCTGAAGCGACTGTCACCAGGTTATCACTGTATTCAAGATTCTTGGAGAACCTTGAGCGGATGGGAGTCGAGTTTGTCTCATCCGGGGAAATTGCGGAGGGTTTAAGTATCAATCCGGCCCAGGTAAGAAAAGACCTGGCTTATTTCGGTGATTTCGGCACACGCGGAGTAGGATATAGAGTAAAGGATTTATTAAGCTGTACATTAAATATCCTCGGGTTGGATCAAAAATGGCCCCTGATCCTTGTTGGAGCTGGCGCCCTGGGTTATGCGGTCTGCGGTTACCAGGGTTTTAATAAGCGCGGATTTTCAATTGTCGCGGTATTTGACAGCAATCCGGCGAAGATAGGAAAAATGGTCGGCAGTATTGAGGTTTTGCCAATGGGTAAAATGACGGAAATAATAAAAAACCGGCGTGTACGGATCGGGATTATCGCAGTTCCTGCAAACGCCGCCCAGGAAGCAGTCGATCAGATGGTCGAAAACGGATTGGAAGGTGTTCTTAATTATACGCCTGTGAACCTTGTTACGCCCGATGCAGTCAAGGTGATCAATATTGACCTGTCTGTCGGGTTGGAGTCGCTAACTTTTAAATTGAGCCAAAAGGAGCTTTAAAGATGAACCCGGTTCTTTATATAGGAGTTATCGGCGCTGGAGAATGTACAAAAAAGGAAGCTTCCCTTGCCGAGGAAGTTGGTTTTGAAATTGCCCAAAGAGGCGCGGTGCTTATTTGCGGGGGTAGGGGAGGCGTTATGGAGGCGTCAGCAAAAGGGGCCCGCCGGGCAGATGGAATTGTAATCGGCATTCTTCCGGGGAGAAACCGCAGTGAATCGAATCCCTACCTTACCATAGCCCTGCCGACCGGCCTGGGGGATGCCCGTAATGCAGTAATTACCTGCGCTTCTGACGTACTTATAGCTGTTTCAGGAGGTTATGGAACCTTGTCTGAAATTGGCCTTGCCCTGAAGATGGGCAAACCTGTGGTGGGCCTTTCCACCTGGGAAATGAAACGGGGCATGCAGGACTTTGCCGTACGCCTGGCGTACAGCCCAATGGAGGCTGTGGAAACGGCTTTTCTTTTGGGTCAATCAAAGCAAAAGGAGTAAAGGAATGGTAGATAGCCGCAAGACAATTGAAATAGTGACTGCCGGTCATACTGAATTTGCAGATATTACTTCACGGGTAAGAAAGTTGATCGTAGAAAGCGGGATAAGCGAAGGGATCTGCTGTCTTTATGTTCCTCATACAACAGCCGCGCTGTTGATTAATGAAAATGCGGACCCCACCGTCGTTCAGGATATAACTTCTAAGCTGGAGAGAATCGTTCCTTGGAATGAGAGATACCTGCACCTGGAGGGCAACTCGGCCGCTCACATAAAGGCCAGCCTGCTGCAGACTTCTCAGGTAATTCCGGTTGAAGGCGGAAAACTGCTGTTAGGGACCTGGCAGGGAATTTTTTTCTGTGAATTCGACGGTCCAAGACAGAGGAAAGTATTTGTTAAGTTGATATCTTCCTAACTTAAAAAAGATCAAAAAAAATAGCTGGCCATAACGCCAGCTAGTCGGGCAGGAAGCTGCATCGCTATTCCTGGACATTAATTGTTATTTCTTTGGGCCTGATTTCTTCTTCTTTGGGAAGGATTATTTCCAGCAGCCCGTTCTTATAGTTTGCTTTTATCTCACCTGATTTTATAGGAACATCTATTCTAAAAGAACGGTAGAAGCTTCCGTAGCTGCGTTCCACCTTAAGATAGCGGGCGCCTTCTTCCCTTTGCTCGCTCTTGCGCTCTCCCTGGATGCTTAATTCGTTATTTACGAAGTGAATTTTAATATCTTCTTTTTCAAGGCCGGGAATTTCCGCCTTAATAATGATTTTCTCCGCATTGTCCTGGATGTCTACAGGGAAGGTCCATGCATCGCTTTTTCTGGGGAACGGAAAAGATTCGTCAAAAAGCCTGTTGATAGAATGACGCAGGGTGGACATTTCTCTTGGATCCCATTTAGTTAAATCCATTATTATCTTACACCTCCATAAAGAATAAGATTAAGAGTACTTTCAACTGAACCTAGTATTTTATTTTTACCAAAAATTATCCGTCAAACACCTCCCGGACTGGATTTTTTATGCAGCTCCTTACATTGTATCTAGTATATACAATGACAATATTATTGTCAAGCATGTTTACAATAATAATATTATTGAACTTAGTTTATTCTACTTAAGTGGTATTAGTAACCGCGCCAAGCCATGGAACACCGGGCATGCAAAATAAACTCATGATACCAGCAATCAAGATAAGTACTGCCCCAATTATTGTTAATATTAAACCAAATACCGACAATTATTTCACCTCCTTTTTGGAAATAGACTGATTCGTTGTATATTTATTCAGTAGCTAAATATAATATAATTACTATTTGTTTTAGGAGTAATATTCTGACAAATAAGCCGAAGAAAAGCAGACAGTGAAAATATGCTATACTTATGTTCAATGGAGCGATTTGCAAGAAATGAGAATGAGCTTGCCCTAAGGCAAGCTTTGACAGCAGCCTATTTAAGGATTTAAAAAAATAGTTTGCTATAAATTGTGGGCAACAGTTGGGGGCTGAATTGTTTATTGGCTGGAGGTTCAATTGTGCGTAATGAACACCTGGAATGGATAAAAAATTTAACTTTGGGAAAAAGTATTGTAACAATTGATCTGAACATCAGCTATATAAGAAATTCGCCGAAAGGAAGCGTCCTTACAGCAGTAGGACAATTAATCAGCAGCGGTAATTCCATTATTAGAACAGAAGGCAAAGTTTTTGACGAGCAGCAAAGGCTTCTTGTTGTATCCCACGCTTCATATTTTATTACGGGTAACTTTTTAAAGAACGATCATCCTTAATTTTGGATGGAGTGCGCAAAAGCTATTTTACTTTAAGGAAAAACCTTAATGAAAGCTGACAAGAAACTGAGTATTAATATCGGAAACATAGCAATACCCTATACTCTTACAGAAAGCAAACAGGCCAGGCGTATCAGGCTTACCATCGATCTTAACGGATTCAGGGTTGTCAAGCCGCAAAGCGCTAAGATGAGTGATGTTGACCGGGCGCTGGAGGCTAAAAGCGGCTGGATATATAAGCATTATGTTGAATTTCAGTCCAGGAAGGCCAGAGAACACAAAAGAGAATGGGATAGCGGTGAAAAGGTTCTCTATAAAGGGAAGGAATATGAGATTAGGATTTTTAAGCATGAGGAAAAACGCACGACCATTAAATTCAATGGGATCAGGTTTGAAATTCTTGTAAATAATGAAATAGGAACCAACGAAAGAAAGTTTTTGGTGAAAAGTATTTTAAGGCACTGGTATAAAAAAGCTGCCAAAATTTTTATAAAAGACAGGCTTGATTATTTATGCAAAATCACCGGGCTGACATATAATATCATGAGGATCAAGGAACAGAAAACGCGGTGGGGGAGCTGCTCCAAAAAAGGCAATCTTAATTTTAACTGGAAATTAATCATGTCCCCCGAGTGGGTAATTGATTATATTATTGTCCATGAGGTCTGCCATTTAAGATATTTAAACCACTCCGGAGAATTCTGGGATATGGTGGCTCTGTATATGCCCGATTATAAAAAAGCACGGAAGTGGCTTAAGGAAAATGGTCCCGGACTCAAGCTGTGAAATAAAATATCTCCTTCAATAAAACAGGCATGTCAAGTAAATTATCACAAAAT
>LDZT01011916.1_pt1 | contig 15034 bp, 12 predicted proteins | sample 615521 | NCBI WGS metagenome assembly LDZT01 (sample SAMN03408292, study PRJNA278302) | terrestrial metagenome | isolation source: oil reservoir sample SB1 | place: USA: Alaska, North Slope, Schrader Bluff formation | collected 2011-09
CCTTTTGCAATCTGAAACTGACTTACAAGCGCAACAAAGGTTACTCCAACGTTTAATGGATAACCTTGAGATAAGTCCAAAAAGTATAAGTTAGTATTGGCATTTTGACAGCCAGATAATGATGAAATGGGGGACACGTAACGCCTTAATCTCAGTAAGCGTTACTAGAGAAAGAAATGAAGATTAATCAATGTATGTGGGATGGATTTAGTTAATGAAGGATGCATTTATTTAATAATGCGCATAGTTATAATCAGGAAAGAAAAGCTGTAGATTGGCTTAGGTTAAAATTATCTTCTTGATTTATAGCCGAGAAGAAACAAACATATGACACACGGCATTTTAGCCTCCTAAACATGGGCATCTATCTGAGTTGAAAAGAGGAATAAGCTATAATGAAAGGCGATTTACAGAGGTGATACGATGAATTATGCTGTCATTATGGCTGGAGGAGCTGGCACGCGGCTTTGGCCAATTTCACGAGAACGTTTGCCTAAAACTGCCTTGGCACTTTATAACCACAAAAGCATGTTTCAGATTGCAGTCGAGCGTTTGACGCCGCTGTTTTCGCCACAGCAAATCTTCGTCGTTGCTGGCGCGGAACATGCTACTGCTTTAGCAGAGCAGGTACCAGAAATTCCACCTGAAAATTTCATTCTCGAGCCTGAAGGCAGAGGCACCGCTTCGGCAATCGCTTTGGCTGCAATTCATCTTTTTGCAAGAGATCCTCAAGCGTCAATGGCTGTGCTAACAGCTGACCATTACATCGGAAAACAGCAAATATTTCGCCAGGCTTTGGCAGCTGCATTGCGCGTGGCACAAGATGACTACTTGGTCACATTAGGAGTTACCCCAGATTCGCCTTCAACGGAATATGGTTACATTGAACAGGGCGAACAACTATTAAAAGTAGATGACTTCAAAGTGCTGAAAGCGAAACGCTTTGTCGAAAAACCAGTTACCGAAAGAGCACAAGCTATGCTCGCTGCAGGCAATTACTGCTGGAATAGCGGTATGTTTATCTGGAAGGTGAGCACTATCTTGAACGCATTTGAAACATTAATGCCTGAGCTGTACCAGCAAGTCGTAAAGATCGCACAAACGATAGGAAGCGATGCTTATTCTGATACCTTAGCTCAAATTTGGCCACAAGTAAAGAAGCAAACAATCGATTATGGCATCATGGAAAAAGCTGAGCGCGTTGCTGTTCTTCCTGTGGATATTGATTGGGCTGATGTGGGCAATTGGTTGAGCCTCAAGCGACTTTTCCCACAAGATGAGCATGGCAATGCCCAGCGGGGAGATGTGATGCTTATGGACTGTCAGAACACCTTTGTATTAGCCGATAAACGCCTGATTGCAGCGATTGGCTTGGAGGATGTGGTGATCGTTGATACATCCGATGCTCTGCTGATTTGCCACAAGGACCGCGTACAAGAAGTGCGGCAAATTGTGGAGCGCTTGAAGGCAGCCGGTCGCCAAGATTTAATTTGAGCTCTAGGAAAGGCTAAAAATTAGATCGGACCTCGCCATATAAAACAACATCAGCAATCATAATAGTTTTCAATTTCGAATGGGGTAGGGTGCTGGTTGACGTTTTCAGCTTCTTTGCGTTTTACTGTCGTCCAAGTCTGGATCAGGGTGTCATCAAAAATGCCACCAGCCTTAAGGAATGCTGAGTCACTCTCGAGTGCTTGCATTGCTGCTTCCACAGAGGTAGGCAAGGATTTAATCTTGGCGCGTTTTTCCTCCGGCCAATCGAATATATTCTCATTGATTGGCCCAAAGCCAGCTTCTGTCGGGTCAATTTGATGTTGTATGCCGTCTATCCCAGCTAACAGCATGGCAGCCATGGAAAGATATGCATTTCCGGTGGCATCTGGCGGTCGGAATTCCATGCGTACAGCCTTGGGTTGCGTTGCGTATTTAGGAATGCGAATAGCAGCGCTGCGGTTGCCGGCTGAAAAAATGGCTTTGATTGGTGCCTCGAAGCCTGGTACAAGCCGTCGATAAGAATTTGAGCTAGGATTCGTAAAAGCCATGACCGCTGGGGCGTGGGTGAGCAAGCCGCCAATGTAATGCATTGCGGTTTGACTTAGCAAAGAAAAACCCTCTGAATCGTAAAAGCTGTTCTGATCATTTTTTTGCAAAAGCTGATGATAGTGGGTACTGCTCCCGGCTAATCCATAAATTGGCTTAGGTAAAAAGGTAGCAGTTTTACCAGCAAGCATCGCAGTCATCTTGACTACATACTTGATAAGGAGTGCCGCATCGCCCGCTTGAATGATACCCAGCAGTGGCGTTTCGATTTCGGATTGGCCTGGACCTCCTACCTCATGGTGGTGATATTTGACAGGAATACCCATTTTTTCGAGGGTCACGACGATCCGATCGCGCAGCTCAAAGTAGTGATCACAAGGTGGCGCTGCATGGTAACCGTGATTGTCTGGTAAAGCATAACCATTAGGGTTGACGAGATCACCCCAATTAGCCTCACCAGAGTCAATTTGGCATAAGCTCAGGGATGGGCTGTTTTTGAGAGTTACGCGGTCGAAAATGTAAAATTCGAATTCAGGTCCCCATAGGCTGCAATCGGCAATGCCGCTATCTTGCAAGAACTTTTCAGTGCGTATAGCAATTTCTCTCGGGTCAAATTGGTATCGTTCTTTGGTATCTGCTTCAAAAATATTGCATAAAAAAGCCAAAGTTGGCTGTTCATGAAACGGATCGATAAAACCCGTAGCGAGATCCGGCTTGAGCACCATGTCGCCAGAGTGCACATGTTTGAAACCCACGCTGGAGCCATCGAAGCCAACCCCTTCAGACATGAGCTCGGCTGTGAACTCACGATTTGTGATTGTCACGTGATGAAGCTGACCCCATAGGTCACCATAGAGCAGATCAATAAGCTCGATGCTGTTTCCACGAATGAAAGCCAATGCGTCCTGAAAATTTGAGAACATGAATATCCCTTTCTAGTGTTAAGGTGAGCTTGATGTGCCCTAAATTATACTCTAAGCAGCTTTCTGCCTTGTTTTAAAAAGAAATGGAATTTGCGCTTTGAAGCTTACCCTTAGAAAGCTGAAATAAAAGCTAAAAAAGCGCGCTAACAACACTTTCAGGCAATCCAACAAAGAAATGGCAGCCTTTTGAGCCCATATATAATCAGGGCGCTTAGGCTGAAAGCAAGCAGTGTCAGTACAGGCACCGAAAAAATGGGGTTAAAGCTGAGAAGTGTGAAATGGAAGAGCTTGTCCAAACCAAAGAGTACCATCGGATGAATGAGATAGACCCCTAAGGTTTGTCTCGCAATTGTGGCAAACAGCTTTTTCGTGTTAGTGGAAAACGAAATCTGTCTGATCTTATTCTGGAAGAGCCAAAAAATAGGTACCGCCACCATAAAAGTCATTAATGAAAGTGGCGTAGAAAAAGTTAAAGTGGTTTCACCCGCTTGTTGAGAAGCAAAATGCGTCAGGCTAGAGTTGAGTAACACGCCAACTGGTAGAGCTAGATACAGCAACCATCTGGTCAGCTGATTAGGCTTGAAGTAATGGTCGATAACGTTACCGAGTAAGAAGTAACCAGCAAACAACATCAGATGCCCAATCGGGAACTTAGCCACAAAAGTCTGTAAAGGTTCAGCAAAGGGTAGAAAATCCCAACCCATCGAAAAGGTGTGCCCGATCAAACCGACTACCAATAAAGCAACTCCATATCCTATGATAGCTTTATCGCTCTGATCCAAGATTAGCTGTAAGAATGGCGAGATCAGGTAGAGGCTTATTAGAATCGGCAGAAACCACATGTGGTCATAACTTTCCAGTGTGAGCTTGAGCAGGGTTGGGATAACTCCTGAAGAGAAGAGCGCGTTCTGGGTGAATAAGGTAAAAACCGCATAGAGAAATGACCAGAAAAAGTAAATTACGACAATCTTTTTGAGGGGACCTTGGAAAAGTTGTTTCAAGCTGCGCTGTTTGCCCAAGCCCAAGAAAAGTACGCCGCTCATCATGGTGAAGAGAGGCGTAGCTGCGCGTGATAATCCTAAGTAAACATTAACCGCCTGCCAGCCGGGTGATTCGAGTGGCATAGCTCTGAGCTGGTTTGCAGTGATGTTAAGCATCACGATTAAAAAGGAAGCTGCAATGCGGAGCAAGTCTAACCAGGTCAAGCGTTCGTCTGGTGTAGAAGCAGCATTAGCATTTTTTGTTTCGATTAACATCTTGCATCCTCAGTTTTTGCGGTCCAAAAGCCCATTGTATGGGAAGCAACACAGAATATCCAACCCTTGTAAAGGTTTATGTCAAATGCTCAAAACAAGTCAATCGCTTACTCGGTTAAAAAATAACCGGAAGTACACAATTCAGACTAAAATCTCAAAATATAAGCGAATTTATATTTTCTAATCCCGCTCTCCCCGAACGTAGGGAACGCCTAAAGCTGCTGGTGCCCCAATGCGCTGCCGGCGGGAAGCCGCTGAACCCAAAACAAGGGCAATGATGGTCAACAAGAAGGGCGTCATTTGGAGGAAGAATGCCAGATTGTGGTTGTAGAAGAAAGGATTAGGAGCACCAAATAATGTCATCGGTCCTTGCAAATCTAACATAAAGCGGCGTAGCATGCCAAAAAGGTATCCGCCTAATGCCGCACGCAAAGGATTCCATTGAGCAAAGATTACCAATGCCACCGCGATCCATCCTTGCCCAGAAGTCGTCTGGCTGCTATACCATCCAGGAGATATGGCAATACTAATAGCACTGCCTGCCAAACCTGCCAAGCAACCTCCGATAAAGGTGTACAAGTAGCGCGTGCCATAAACGCTGACGCCTAAGCTATCTGCTGCAGCAGGCTTTTCTCCCACTGCACGCAAGTGCAACCCCGGGCGAGTTTTATTGATGTACCACCAAGCTATGGGAATAAATAGATATCCGATATAGACGAGCAGATTGAGGTTACTAAAGAAAACACGCCCAACCCAAGGGATCTGTGAAAGCAAAGGGATGGTAAAGTTTGGGATAAGCGGTGCATTTTGTCCGGTAAGCCCTTCACCGAGTACAAGCGCCAAGCCTGTGCCCAAAAAGGTAAGCGATAAGCCACTAACCACCTGATCGGCTTGAAAATGAATGGTTACAACTGCATGCGCCAAGCTAAGAAGACCGCCTGCAGCAATGCCTACGAGTAAACCAAACCAAGGGTTGCCCGTGGCAAGCGAGGTTTTAAACGCTGCCATAGCACCTACCAGCATCATTCCCTCGAGGCCGAGGTTTTGTATGCCAGAAAGCTCGGTAAGGATTTCCCCAATGGCAGCAAAAATTAGGATAGTTCCCGTTGAGAGCCCCGAGCGGAGGATAATTTCAAAGTTCATGCAGCCTCCGAGGAAGTGCGCTCGAAACGGACCCTGTAGCGCAACAGCACATCACTGCTGATCACAAGGAAAAGGATGGTGCCTTGGATTAAGAAGTACAATCCAGAAGGTTGAATTTCTCGCCCTGCAACAATAAGAGCGCCAAAGAGAAAAGAAACCAGTATGGTGGCAAGGGGATTGAGCTTCGCGAGCCAAGCCACAATCACGCCGGAGAAGCCGTAGTTAGTCGAAATGCGTTCCTGCAGGCGGTGAACCACGCCGCTAACCTCGGACATCCCAGCTAATCCAGCCAACGCACCCGAGAGCATAAATACCAGAATAATATTACGTTTGATGTTGATACCAGCGTATTCAGCTGCTTTGGGGTTATCCCCTATCAATGTGATCTCGTAACCCCAGCGGCTGTGGTTGACGATATGCCAAATAATCACCGCCGTAATTAAACCGAAAACAACTCCTAAATGCAACGTAATGCCTGAAAAGGCGCGGTTTTGCTGGGCTAAATCTGCTAAGCGAGGCAGCCATGCAGTTTTCGGGAACATCTTGGTCATTTGAAAGCCGGCATCGCTAAAGGTGCTGTAAATCCAGTAATTATTCCAATAGACAGCCACGTAGTTGAGCATCAGCGTTGAAATGATCTCGCTCACGTTGAACTTGGCTTTGAGAAAACCAGGGATGAAGCCATAAAGCGCTCCACCGATCATCCCGAAAAGTGCCATTACCAAAAGCACGACGGCTCGGGGTGTAGTTTCCATGTTCATTAATGGGACAAGTGGTACCAAGCTGGCGCAAAAAGCGCCGATGTAAAACTGACCTTCTGCGCCAATGTTCCATAGCTTCATGCGAAAGGCTAAGCCACAACCTAAACCAATCAGGAGCAGGGGTGTGGCTTTGACAATCACATCGGAAAGCGCGCCCCAGCTGCCGAAAGCTGCGTTATAGAAGTATTGGAAGGTTTTAATTGGGTCGCCACCAATAAGCAGTAGAATGAGGCCGCTGATGAGAAAAGAAAGAATAACGGCGCCGAGTGAGGTAACAATGGGCAGCCAGCGCGGAGGTTCTTCTAGGCGTTTTTCAACTTGCAAGTGAAATGGTAAGCTCATACCGGACTCCTCAGTGCACCGGTCATCATCAAGCCGATGGTATTAAGCTCGGCTTCTTCATCCGGGAATTCTCCAACCAGCTCTCCCTCATACATCACTGCAATGCGGTCGGAGAGATCCAGAAGTTCATCCAGCTCTTCGGATATGAGCAAAATGGCTGCGTTATGTTCACGCTGTTCGAGCAGAAGGTTCTGTATGCTTTCGATTGCACCTACGTCCAAACCGCGGGTAGGCTGCACGGCGATAATCAAACGGGGTTCACTGGAAATTTCCCGTGCAAGGATGACCTTTTGCAGGTTGCCACCAGAGAGTTTGTTCACTTGTGTATGGACACTTGGTGCTTGGATTTCATATTGTCGCTTTAAATTAGAAGCAAATTCTTGTGCAGCAGAATAGCTGATATGCCAATTTTCACTAATTGGCGGACTGTCATAAGTTTTCATGATGAGATTACTGGTAATAGCAAGGTTAGGAGCAGTACCCACGCCGGTGCGGTCCTCTGGGATGTGTGCTGTGCCTTGCTTTATCGCGGCTTTGGGGGATTGGTTGGTTACATCTTTCCCATTGATGAGGATTTTACCCTCACAAACTCGCAGCCCGGTGATGACCTCTGCCAGTTCGCTTTGACCGTTACCGGCTATGCCGGCAATACCCAAGATCTCACCTTCGCGCACCTGCAGGCTCACATCTTTTAGGGCTGGTAACCCCCGGTTGTTGAGGGCAGAGACATGCTGTAGTTCCAGCACAACTTTGCCTGGAGTATGAGCTTTTTTGTTGAGGCGAAAAAGCACCTTCCGCCCGACCATCAGCTCGGCTAAATTCTCCTTTGTAACACCCTGGAGGTCAACCCCATCCGCAGTCACTTTGCCCTTGCGAAGCACCGTCACACGGTCAGCTACCTGCATCACTTCATTGAGCTTATGGCTGATAAACACGATTGATTTGCCCTCGCTGACCATCAGGCGCATCGTTTTCATCAAATCTTGGATTTCATGGGGAGCCAGCACCGCAGTTGGTTCGTCCAAGATTAGAATTTGCGCACCGCGGTAAAGCGCTTTTAATATTTCTACACGTTGTTGTTCACCAACTGAAAGCTGCCAAATCTTAACAGTGGGGTCCACTTTCATTCCGAAAGACTCAGCTATTTCAGCCACTTTGCGGTCGTATTCGGGCAGGTTTATGAGAAAGCGGGGTTCATTTAAGCCTAAAAGGACATTTTCAGTCACCGTCAGGGTAGGTACCAGCATGAAATGTTGGTGCACCATGCCAATGCCTTTAGCAATTGCGTCGCGAGGGGAATTAAACGAGACCGGCTCGCCATTGATGAGGATCGTTCCGGATTCTGGCTTATATAAGCCAGCTAAGATGTTCATGAGTGTACTTTTGCCGGCGCCATTTTCGCCTAAGAGGGCATGGATCTCGCCTCGCTTCAGAGTGAAATTAACATGATCATTGGCTACAACACCGGGGAAACGTAAAACGATATCCCGCATTTCTACTGCAATCTGATTGTCTGGAATATTATGTTCCATAGAGTATTCTCAAGATTAGTAAAGTGTGGCTTTTCTTGCTAAATTGAGCCAGATTCCATTCTGACTCATAACATTTCAGGAGATGACCAAACGGTCATCTCCTGAAATAATGGTAACTTTATTATAAAGGCGGTAATTCCGCCGTGACGTTCTTGTACCACCAGTACATGCCAATACTGCAAGGGCCGCCAGATTCTTTAAAACAATCCAAGTCGGCTTGTTCCAAGCTGACGCCATCAGCGAGAATTTGCCTACCCTGGTTATCGATAATCGGACCTTTGAAGACATCAAAGCGGGTAAATTCGCCCTTCAGCATCTTATCCAGAATATCTCGAACCATTTGCAGGTCTTCCTCGGGCAACTCAGCGACGCCGGGCATGAGAGTTTCACCTTCCATGAAGCCATATAAGCCCAAGCCACCGGAATCCGCATCGAAGTACTCCCATCCACCCTTCCACGTGCCAGCGCGGCTTTTTTCTACGATATCTGCATAAATAACGCCCCAATTCCAATACATCGAAGTGAGGCAGGTAGGCAGCGTGCAGTTGCCTTTGTAGTCGTAGGTAATGCCCCATTTGCCTTCAGGAGCAGCCAAAGCAGGTGCTGGGGTGTCTGCTCCGGTCATGACTACCTGAGCTCCAGCATCAAATAGTGATCTCGCGCCTTCTTGCTCAAGAATTGGATCATGCCAAGTATTGATGAAGCGCACATCAATGGTGCATTCAGGGCAGGTCTTTTCCACGCCTAAAGCAAATGCATTGCCCAAACGCAACTCTTCTGGAATAGGGAAGGTAGCCATGTAACCAATCTTGGGGTTGCCATCCATCTTGGCACGGGATCCGGCTAATATGCCAGCCAAATATTTCATGTCCTCCATAGCACCCATCAAGTTACCAAAGTTCTCACCATTCGCTTTGTAACCACTAATATGGATGATATCCACATCAGGGAATTCGCTGGCGACGATCTCGGAGGCATCCATGAAACCAAAAGATGTGGTGAAGATGACATCAAATCCTTTGCGTGCCAGTGAGCGTGTAACCTGTTCGGCGTCAGCGCCTTCAGCTACGTTTTCAACGTAGGCTGTGTGCACGCCCTCGAGGGTCTGTTCTACATATTGCCTGCCGACGTCATGCGATTGGGACCAACCGCCGTCATCGTGGGGACCGACATATACAAAAGCGACATTGTAGCAGCCTTCAATGGGCGCTGGCACTTGGTAGGAACCAACAGTTTCATACGAAGCTTCTGCTCGGCAATTTACTTCGGTTGGTTCTGTGGCGGGTGTTTGCCCACAGGCAGAGAGGACGAGGCTAAGAACGATTAGAGTTGACAATAACCAAATACTTTTTTTCATCTTTTTCTCCTTAACTTAACTATTTAAAAACAATTAATGGGTGAGAGTTCTATTATTTTCGATTGGCTAACTCCTTTCGACATTTGAACCTAACGACTTGGTAATTTTACTGCAAGCCGATAATTTTGTGTCAAATCTGGGCGGTATAGTTTCACCAAAACCATTTTAGAAGCAAATGTAAAATGCCCGCGAAAGTCTCATTCAAAACGATCGTTTTTGACTTCACCAACAGGTCCATCATGACAAACCAAGAAGCCCGGTGCCAATCCAAGTTGCTGGCAGGTCTCTTCCGGCAGCTCACAGGATCCACACAGCCCAACGCCACAGCGCATGACGCTTTCAAAAGATAGCTGCGCAGGTAAGCCGGCGGTGCGAGCCCAGGCTGCTATGGCAAGTAACATCCCGATGGGTCCACAGGCATAGAGTGTTTCAGGTTTTAGGGCATTTTGAGCCTCTGGCAGTAAAGCCGTCAGCAAGCCTTGTTTGCCAGCACTGCCATCTTCAGTCGCTAACCAAGCAAGGCAGCCTAGAGACTCGAATTCCTCAACCAACAAAAAGTCAGTACAACTGCGTGCACCTAAACACACGCCTACCTGATCACCCCGTGCACATAAAGATTTGGCTAAAAAAATTAGTGGTGCTGCGCCATAACCACCCCCAAGCAGCAAATGAGAATGTCCACGAGGTGTAAACCCCTTCCCTAAAGGACCGCGCAGCCATAGGTGATCGCCAGGTTGCAGTTGATTGAGCGCATGCGAAAACGGACCAACATCTGCCACAGTTATGCGCATTGGGTCATTCCCGCTAAGGCTGAAGGGTCTTTCATCAATTCCCGGCAGCCAAGCCATCACAAACTGACCGGGGAGTGCATCGGGTAAGCTGCCATCCAAAACAAGGCTGCACGTAACAGCGTTTTCTAATCGCTTTTCTTGGATACGGTAAGCGGTGAAAAGCCCAGCTTGGTTCAAGGCAGCGCCTTCCCGCGCAAGTCTGCGAGTTGCGCATAGCCATTTTCAGACATAAATTGAGACAACTCGCCAGAAATTCGATTAAATATCGATGGACCATTCCTAACTACTGCTGACCCGACCCCAACTAGCGTCGCCCCAGCCATCAGCATTTCTGCTGCGTCTCTTCCAGACCAAACTCCGCCGGTGCCAATGATGGGGACGGATACCGCCTGGGCAAGTTCATAAACACAGCGTAAAGCTATCGGTTTGAGTGCTGGTCCGGAGAGTCCACCAGTGTGGTTACTCAGGACTGGCTTAGCGGCTATAGCATCAATCAACATTGCGGGCATGGTGTTGATGGCAGTGATCGCATCGGCGCCTTCCGTCACAACTGCTTGGGCTATCCGGCTGATCTCAGGTACGTTAGGGGCTAACTTGATGCTTATAGGCAGGCTTACAGCTTTGCGCACGGTGCGCGTAACCGCTGCTGCGCTTTGGGCACTTGCCGAGAAAGGTGTGCCAAACTCACTGGCTACGTTGGGGCAGGAAATATTCACTTCAATCAGGTCGGGCTCAGCCTCCGCAATAATGCGTGCAACCTCGCCAAAATCTTCCAGCCGAGGGGCAAAAATGCTCGCAAAAAGTGGCACGCCTAAAGCTACTAATCGCTGTTTTGTCTCACGCAATAAAGGTACTTCGGCGCGTGCCCCGGGGTTAGTCAAGCCGATAGCATTGAGCACGCCACATTCCCAAGAAACCGTAACAGGGTTTGGATGCCCGGCGCGTGCTTCTGGTCCGCAGCTCTTAGCGGTAATGGCAGCAGCTCCAGAGAGCGCCACCCGCTCCATCAAGCTAGCGCTGGTGCCTAAGATCCCTGATGCTAATACCAGCGGGTTCGTGAGGTTCATCCCCAAAAAGCTGCAGCTGAGCTCAGGTGTTAGCATGTTCTTCTGCGAGGTAGGTGCGTACTTCCAGATAGGTCGTTTGGTCAAGTTTACCCTGGGCATAGAGGCGCCCCAAAATTTCTTGCATGGTCAGGACTGCAGAAACTGTGACACCTTGCTCTTTGAGAGCAGTTTTACCGCCTTGTTCGCGATCGACAAGCACTACCGCTTGATGAATATCCAAGCCAGCTGAACGCAAAGTCTCTGCAGCTGTTAAGATCGACCCACCGCTGGTGATAACATCCTCCAATAAGACAGCGCTTTGCCCTGGCTGGAACACGCCTTCTACTGCTTGAGCGGTACCATGTTCTTTAATCTCTTTACGGGGGTAAACCATGGGGCGTTTAAGTTTGGAAGCTGCAATAGCCGCAATGGGCAGAGCTGCATAAGGCACGCCTGCCAGGTAGTCATATTCCATGCCAATTAACTTGTCAATATAGGCATCCACAACCATGTCTAAGACGCTTGGGTATGAGACGAGTCGGCGAAGGTCAAGGTAAATGGGCGATTTTTTACCCGAAGCTAAAGTGAAACTGCCAAATTTGATGCATCCAGTACTAAAGAGACCATCGACCAAATTTCGATAGGGATCATAAGGAGGAAGGTTGAGGTCCAGCCTTGTATTCGTAATTTGATCGCGTAATTGCTGAGCTGCGCGCCTAGGATCTTCCGCAGTGATGATGCTACGAGAAACCGGAATAATTAACCCCAATTTATCTGAGCGTAAGCCAGCAGATAGAGCTTGCTGTAAATCGCCTCCTTGGGCGCCCACACCAGGGGCTAAGATCCAGCTTTCAGGGCAGAGGTTGCGTACGCGTTGCAGTGCTTCGGGCTGGGTAGCACCTACAACCAAGCCGATTTGCTCTGGTGTGCCCCAAGTTTTGGAAAGTTGGGCAATATATTCATAAAGTGGGGGAGTACCGTAGTTTTGGATAGCAGTGGCAGAAGGATTAGATGTCTGACAGAGCAGAAACACGAATTTACCTGGCTCTTCTAAGAAAGGTGCGATGCTATCTTGACCTAAATAGGGGTTGAGGGTAACAGCATCCGCCTCATATTGCGCATATGCCGCGTGTGCGTAAGCTTGGGCAGTAGAACCAATATCACCCCGTTTGAAATCGAGGATTACAGGGATGTCCTCTGGAATTCCCCTAATAATCTCTTCTAATGCGCACAGACCAGCGGGTCCAAACTGCTCAAAAAAAGCGCTGTTGGGCTTGTAGCAACAGACTAAATCTGCAGTTTGATCGATGATATTCTTGCCCCAATCTGAGAGCCTGGTGAAGATATCGCCAGTGGTGGGTAAGAACTTTTCCTGCGGGTCTAACCCCACACACAACAAGCTGTCGTTTTTAGCGATTGCTGTTACCAATTTTTGAATAAAATACATCAGGCTACCCTCTATGCTTGGCCAAGCACGGCTGCCAATAAAGCCATGCGAATATATAAGCCATTCTGCACCTGGCGGAAGTAAGCTGCGCGTGGATCACGATCGACTTTGTAATGAATCTCGCCGACGCGAGGGAGCGGGTGCATGACGATCATTTTCTCTTTGGCCAGAGCCATCACTTCTGGTGTGATTTCGAAGTAGTTTTTTACTTCTTCATATTGCGCCAGGTCGGTGAAGCGTTCCTTTTGAATGCGGGTGACGTAAAGCACATCAGCATTCTCAATGACATCCGCAACTTTGTTGGTTTCCCGCACTTTAATACCTTTATCAATAAGGTCATTCATCAGATCCATGGGCAAGCGCAGAGTCTCGGGCGAGACAAAGCGCAAGGAAACATCGTATTGAGAAAGCAAGCGTGTGAGGCTGTGCACTGTGCGGCCGTATCGTAAGTCGCCGATCATAGCTACCTTTAATCCGTCAATGTGACCCAATTCGCTCTGGATGGTGTAGAGATCCAGCAAAGCCTGGGTAGGGTGCTCGCCGGCGCCATCGCCGGCATTGATGATTGGCACTTTAGCATATTTAGCCGCTGTGGCAGAGGAGCCGATTTCCGAATGGCGTAACACAATTACGTCGCAATATTGCTCTAGAGTGATAATGCTATCAATGAGCGATTCGCCTTTGGAGACTGACGAATATTGAATGCCTTCGGTGATGGGAATGACCTTACCGCCCAAACGTACCATGGCTGAGATGAAAGAGGAGCTGGTGCGCGTGCTGGGTTCATAGAATACACATGCTAAGGTGTAATCCTTGAGCAAATCGCACGTTCCCCAATGGATGGACATAGCCTTCATTTCGTCAGCACGCTGAAAAATGTAGTCTAAGCTTTCTTTGCTGAATTGACTTACGGAAAGAATATCTTGTTGGTAAAAACCATTTTGAAAACGGGGTTGGCGCTGGTACGTTTCCAGCTTGAAGAGGGGTTCTAATTTTTGCGTACTCATGATTAAACTCCTATGAAAGATGCCTAACGAAAATTTAGGACAAGACCATCGCGGACAACCTCCTGCCCGCGCAAAACGACGCGCTGTACCTTGCCCGTCATGGGCATACCGCTGAAGGGTGACCAAGCGCACTTCGTGTAAAGCGGGTGCTCTGGGAAAGTATACTTTGCTAAAGGGTCAACCTCAATAAAAGTATCAGCCTGCTCTGGCAAGTTGAAGATGCGCCGCGGATTAGTGTAGAGCAATTCTACCAGGCGCGCGTAAGTAATGCGGCCTTGCGCTGCGGCTGTAAGCATCAGTGGCAGTGTTGATTCTAATCCGGGCACGCCTGGGGGGCTGCCATCTATCAGCTCTTTCTCGTCGCGGGTATGCGGGGCATGGTCGCTGGCGATGCAATCAATTGTAGTGATGAGGTGCTGCCAAAGCGCCTGCTGATCCTCGGGCGTGCCTAGGGTCGGGCGCATATCGCCATAAGGACCCAAGCGGGCAGCATCGGCTTGCGTCAGGAAGAGGTGGTGGGGAGTAACTTCACAGGTTACGGGCAGGCCGCCGGCTTTGGCCTTGGCAATCAGCTCAATTTCGCTCTTGCGCGCTACATGGCAGACGTGCAAGTGCTTATTGTAAGTAGCCGCAAGTCCGAGAGCTAACGCCACCGATTCCCCTTCGGCATGTACACAAATCGGCTTACTTGCAGGCCAGCTTGCGAAGATGCGTATTAAGTTTTCTAGACCGCGCACACGCAACGGACCGTAGGTTTGATCCATGTAAATCTTGAGCGCAGGAGCTTCATTAGCCAAGGCTGGTAGTTCGTTGAGCTTTTCAGCTGACGCGCCGGCATATAAAAAAACATCGCACAGACTTTCGTTTTGGGCTCGGGTCTGTGCGCTGTGCCAGCTTTCTAAAGTAACTAAAGGCGGTTGTGTGTTGGGCATAGCTAATAGCATTGTAAAGCCGCCAGCCAGGGCAGCCGCGCTGCCGGTGCGAAAATCCTCTTTGTGTTCACCTCCAGGCGTGCGTAAGTGAACGTGGATGTCTACCAAACCGGGAAGGATCATGAAAAGGTTTCCTTGATGTAAGCTGAATTATTATATGTTCTCAAAGGGTTTTCCGTCAAGATAAAAGCAGAGGGTGTTGAAAAACATTGGTTAATCGATTACATCCAAATTTTTCAAAGTTAAGAATTTCAATCTACCCTCACACTGCCCTCTCCCAGCTCCGAATCCCGTTCGTTTTTTAGCGTCAATCTGCTGGGAGAGGGTGGTTCATTTGCAGGCGGGGGCGGCCGCCCCAGCCTGCAAACATCTTTCCCCTCACCAGCATCGTGCGGAAAGTTTTACACTGAAACGAGACGCTGGGGAGGGGAATCAAAGGGGAGGGGTTTATGAACAT
>LDZT01009073.1_pt1 | contig 15020 bp, 12 predicted proteins | sample 615521 | NCBI WGS metagenome assembly LDZT01 (sample SAMN03408292, study PRJNA278302) | terrestrial metagenome | isolation source: oil reservoir sample SB1 | place: USA: Alaska, North Slope, Schrader Bluff formation | collected 2011-09
CTCTGAGCAAACTGGGCATTTAAATATCTCTAGGTTATTTTTTATCAATTCCTTTGCTAAATCTATTTTTTTCATGTTATTTTGCCTCAGATAATCCTATATCAGCTATCACTTTTATTTTCAACCAACTTTTTTTAAATTATTCAAAAAAAATACTTACTTTTTTAAGAATAGCCAGAATTGGCTTTAATATTGAGTTGAAATTTTTTATTCTTATATAAATTTTTTGATTTTTATAAAAGACTTTTATCTTATAGCCTTATTAAAAAAAGTAGATACTCACGGTTAATCTGTGGTAACTTGAAACAATTCAAACTTCTCTTAACCTAAGTCATGGCTTGTTGAAATTGGAAATTGTATTATATCCCCACTTACTCATTCATTTACGGATAAACTTTTACTTTTCTGCCTTAATTGTTTATGAAAGTAATTCTATATTTAATCTGCTTTTAAAATTTTAGAAATTGATATTAAATTAATATTATTTAAGGTATAGAAATTTTAAAAATTCCTATACCTTAATATAAAGAGAACGCTGATTATAATTAAAAAATAATTATGTAGATAAATATTACAGAAGATGAATAAATATAATTAAGTTAATTAATATTTTCTCTTCTAAAAGTGAAAGATTTTATAATTAATTCTTATTATCAGCAAAAATTATTGGTTAATAACCTCATCTATTCTAAACCTTTCTTTCTACAATAACAGTAATAGCCTGACCCCCACCCCCACAAATAGTTACTAATCCATACCTAGACCCCTGTCGCTTCATTTCATAAAGCAAAGTAGCCAATCTCATTGTACCAGTTGCTCCAATAGGATGACCTAAAGATATCCCTGAACCATTAACATTGACCTTCTTTTCACAATCTTCTTTGGACAGTCCCATTATTTTCGCATCAGCAAGTGTTTGACAGGCAAAGGCTTCTTGTATCTCAATTAGATCAATTTGTTCAATTGTTAAGTTTGCCTTATCAAGTGCTTTTTTTACCGACAAAGGAACAGCGGTATAAGTAAGGGTAGGATCATCTGCACTTACTGCAAATGATCTCAAATATCCCAAAATTTCTATTCCTAATTCTTTAGCTTTCTTTTCAGAAGTTAATAGTGCTACAGCAGCCCCATCATTTTCAGTTGATGAATTCCCCGCAGTACAAATACCATCAGGATATACCGCAGGTAATTTAGCAAGTGTCTCTAAGGACGTATCTCTCCTAGGTGTTTCGTCTATATCAAAAACTAAAATTTCATCTCTTTTCCTAGTAATAGAAACAGGAATGATCTCTTCCTTAAATTTCCCCGAATCAATTGCCTTAATTGCTCTTTGGTGACTTCTTAATGACCACCTATCAGCTTCATCACGTGAAACATTTTCTCTTTTTGCTGCAATCTCTGCCCATGACATCATAGAATTAAGTTCTCCGAATCTTTCTATAGGTTGAGACATTGGTCTCGCCCTTTGTATTCTATCGTAAAAGGGAATACCCCATAAAGATAAATATCCATGACCTTTTGGAATAAATCCATATTTCGAATCAGAAAATCCACCCATTCCCCACTTAATAAATTGACCCGGTACATAAAATTCTGCCTGACTCATATTTTCAGCTCCACCAGCTATTACAAATTCAGAATTCTCTGTTTGGATTTCCATAGCTCCATACCAAATTGACTGAAGACCAGAACAACAGCGCCTATCCAGGGTTACCCCAGTAATTTTTACAGGCCAACCAGCGTCAAGTAAAGCTACCCGAGCAAGATTTGCACATTCCCCATTTTGATAAGCTTGTCCCATAATAACATCGTCTATCAGATTGGATTCAATTTTCGCTTTTTTTAATACCCCTTCGAGGGTTAACGAAGCAAGTTTAAAAGCTGGTATGTCTCGTAAAATACCACCATATTTACCTATAGGTGTTCTTACTATGCTACTTATAACAACTTCTCTCATTTATTAGGTAGACCTTCCTTTCATAAAAAAGGTAAATAATACAATCTATTTAAATATACACTTATATCGCTAGGTTATAGTATATTTAATTTCTCAGCTTCTTTTTTTAAATTTTCTCTAAATTTAGGATGTGTTATCTCTATTAAAGATTTTGCCCTTTCCCGAACACTTTTATTTTTTAAATGGGCTACACCAAATTCTGTAACTACATAGTCCACATCATTACGAGAAGTAGTAATAAATGTCCCGGCATTAATACCACAAACAATTCGAGAGATTTCTCCGTTTTTGGCTGTTGAAGGAAAAGCAATAATACTTTTTCCATCTTTTGCTAAATTTGCTCCACGTACAAAATCAACCTGCCCTCCTACTCCGCTAATTTGCATATAATCAATAGCTTCAGAAGCTACCTGACCAAACAAATCAACTTGTAAAGCAGAATTAATTGAAACCATTTTATAATTTTGAGCAATTATATTAGGATTATTGGTATATGAAACAGGAGCTATCATAATCATCGGATTATCATCTACAAAATCGTACAATTTTTTAGTACCTATTAAAAAGGTAACTACTATTTTCCCTGGCATAAATGTTTTTTTACTACAATTTATTATTCCTGCTTCAACTAAATCAACAACCCCGTCAGAAATCATTTCAGAATGAATCCCTAAATCTTTTTTATGTCTTAAAGTACCCAGAACTGCATCTGGAATAGTTCCAATACCTAATTGTAAAGTTGTTCCATCATCAATTAAATCTCCAATAAATCCCCCTATTCTAGACGAAACATCACCGTCTTCTGAAACACTTATTTCAGGTAAAGGAGAGTGGTTTTCTATTAAATAGTCAATTTTACTAACATGGATAAAGGAATCCCCATGCACACGAGGCATATAATTATTTATTTCTGCAATAACCATCTTAGAACAATCAGCTGCTTTCCTTGCCACATCGACGCTTACTCCTAAACTGCAAAACCCACTACTATCTGGAGTAGATACTTGAATACAGGCTACATCGGGAACTCCTTTTGGTGAGAAATACTTTTCAATATATTCAGGTTGTTCAGAAAAGAAACAAGGAACATAATCTGCTCTTCCCTCCTTAATGGCTATTCTGACATCTTTGGTAGAAAATAAGGAAATATATCGAAAATATTTCTCCATTCCAGGAGTAAGAAGTTCAGTAGAACTAAATAAGGTGCCTTGGATAATGGTTAAAGGTTTTAAGCGCTCTCGTTGATTAACCAGCTCTTTTTCGATAGCTTTGGGCTGACCTCCAAAAGCTCCCATAAATATATAACTTCCTGGTTTAATTTTTTCTATTGCTTCTTTTGTACTTAATAACTTTTTTTTATAATGTGTTTCCCAGTTCATTTTGTTCCTTTCTTCTATATAATATTTTTATTCCAAAGTAGTTCTATAAACATGCAATATGTAATGTACTTAAGACTGCCTCTTGTTACTTAAAATTTCATTTTTACTTTAAAAAACATTAATATAAAAATAATTTCTGAAAAATGCTATTCTGCAGTTCATAACCATTAATTTTTTAATATTAATTTGTTTCCTTAGTTTATTACCCGCCAAAGAAAAATGGTGATATAACAATTCTATCTCCATCCTGGACTTGCTCCTTAAGATCAACTACCTTCCCATTGCGAATTATAACCATCGGAATTTTATTTTCCAAATTTATCTTTGTTAATAATTCTTCAATAGTAACAGGTTGAGGAAGCTCTAAATCTCTCTCCCCAAATCCAGTTTTATAAATTAAGTGACTTATTATCTTTAGTTTAATTTTTATCATTTAAGAAGTAGTATAATTATAATGCTTTGGATTTTTCTATATTTTCTTTATTTCATTTAAGAGAAGTATATTTCTCTAATTCGATCATTTCTTCTTCTAGATCCAATTCTTTCATGCTCTGTTTCTTAGGAATTCCTCTACTATCCCATTTTCGTATTTCATAATAGTAGTCAAGTAATTGTTCATATTTTTCTTTTTCTAATACCTTACCTATAATAATACCTTTTTTGTCCGCATTCTTAGGATCAAACCATATTTCAGGTGGATAATCCCAATTTCTATCCCAATTGGGGTTCTCCCGAACCCAGAAAGCTCTATACAAAGAATATATTCTATCTGATACCTTCTCAAAATCATGCATGTTATAATTTAATCCAGTAGCATTATTAAAACATTGTATATGATAATCTTTATTTAGTTGTACTTCTACCCAAGGCAACCTACAGGCAATAATAGTTTCGAAAAGACCCATTCTAATTCTTTGTAATCTAATAACTTCTTCAGCTTTATCTTTTCCATAAGATTCCCGAATGGTTTTGGTAAGTTCATAAAGAATAATCCAGGCTTCTTTATGATGAGCACCAATAGATGATGTACTGAAAGCAAGGGCCATACCAGGGACGAATTTACAATTATAAGCTGAAATCTCCAGCCCCTTAATTTGCATGGCATAGGCCTCCGATTTATTTGCAATTTGTTTAGCCATCCTCTTTGTGCCTAAAGCAAGTAGTTTACCTTCATCTTCCTGATAGGCTATCTTCTTTAGAAGTTCCTTTGCTTTCTCAGGTTCTCCAAATTTAAAACTACCTTGAATTGCTCCTTGTTCAATAGCATCAGCGTAAAAGGCTAGTACTCCACCCGCGGAAATAGTATCTAACCCATAATCATCACAAAGATAATTTAAAGAAGCCACTTGAGGCAGGTCAAAAATCTCCAGATTGCTTCCTAACATTCCAATGTTTTCATAATCCACTTCTGCCAATTTTTTCTCTTTATCCAGAATTGCAATTCCACAATGCATTGAGCAATTGGGACAACCATAGGTAGCAACCCTAGCTTCACTCACTCTCTGTCCATCTATCTTCCAAGCATTCTCATGAAAAGTCTTTCTCATATTTTTTACTGGCAAAGCTGCTACTTCGTTAAGCCAACTCAGGATTCCAGTAGTTCCTTGGATTGACCATCCAACTTCTTTATCAAGCTCCCTTTCCTTTCTTAACCCTTCAATACCAATTTTTTTCAATCCTTCTGGATTAGCAATTGCTATTTCTTTAGTACCCTTCACTACAATTGCCTTTAAATTCTTGGAACCCATTACAGCACCTATTCCAGGCCTTCCCCCTGCTCTTCCTTCCATACTACGTATTATTGAATAGAGAACTTTATTTTCCCCAGCTTGACCTATAGTCAGAATCCCTACATTTCTGCTATATTTATCATAAAGCCAATTTAATGTATCATAAGTTCCTTTACCCCATATTTCCTCAGCAGAAAAAAACATTACCTCATCATCTATTATATATATAGAGAGAGGTTTAACTGCTTTACCCTCAATTATCAAAAAATCATATCCCGCTTTTTTTAGTTGGATAGCTACTCTCGATCCTATGTTACCGTCACCAAGACCTCCTGTTAAAGGAGATTTTGCTCCAACCTGAACCTTCCCTGTATTAGGAGCAATAACACCGGAAATAGGCCCTAAAGCTATTACTAATTTATTTTCAGGACCTAAAGGATCAATGCCTGGCTTTAGTTCGTCCCATAAAATTTTGGTAACGAATCCTTTCCCACCTATCCATTTTTTAGCAAACTCTTCACTATATTTCTGTCTTTTTACATCTTGTTTTGTTAAATTTACTCTTAAATAATTTCCAGTCCATCCTTCCACTTTTTACTCTCCTTTCCTTCGCTCTATGGTACAACGAATGATTTATGAATAATAATAAAGCCAATCTACTACTATATTTAATATTATTACTTATATTTTAATTATAGTATCTTTTGGTAGGGGAAAATATACCCTACCAAAAGATACTTTTCTAATAAATGTCGCGTTGAAATTGTAAATTAAAATTTAAAAATAATAATTCTTCTTTGCTTTATTTCCCTCTTTTTAATTCTCCTGTGGCAGCTTCTTTAGGAAATACTACTATCTGTTCTCGGTTCTGCCATTGAATTATCAACATAGGAGGTTGCCATTGATGATACTTAACTGTGCCGGGTTCTAATCCAAATTTAACAACTCCACTGGCAACTTCAAGTTCAGTTTCCTCTAAAGCTTTTACAATCTCTTCTCCATCAGTAGATCCTGCTCTCTCAATTGCATCAGCAGCTATTAATAAAACATTATAAATTGATCTTGATTTATAATCAGTAGGTTCTCTATTAAATTTCTTAACATAATCCTCTCTGAATCTTTTTGCTACTTCTGTTAATTCTACTTTAGAATGCATTGCTGACACGAAACACTCTAATTCTCCTGCCTCCCCAACATTTTCCCAAAATTCAGGCCATAGACTTGGAGGACCTGCTCCTTCTAATATCAGAGCATTTGCTGGGCTTAAGCCAACTTCATAAGCTTGAGCTATAAAATCATGAACACCAAATCCATAGATATAAGCTAATATAAGATCAGGTGCATAATCTATTATTTTATTAAGTTCTGTATAATATTCTTGGCTTTCCACTGCTGTAATAATGGAATTATAAGGTATCCCCTCTTTTTGTAAGCCTTCTTCTGATAATTTTTTTATTCCTAGCCCCCAGTCAGTATTTTCTGCAACAATCATTATTTTCTTGAAATCCTCAGCAACTATCCACTGGATAATATTATCTACCACCCCACTATTACAAGGACCTGCTCTAAATATCCACTTATATCCTTTACTGGTAACTTCGTCAACCCATGCCTCAGCAATAATAAAAGGAACTTCGTATCTGTTTGCTATTTCTATTTCTGCCAGCGCACAGGAACTATGGCTTTCTCCTACTACAATGGAAACTTTATCACGTGTGATGAGTTTCTCGATAGCAGAAGCAGCTTTTTCTGGGACTCCTCCAGTATCTTCAAAAATAACTTCAACTTTTTTGCCTAGAATCCCACCTTTGGTAGTATTTATATAATCTAAAGCTAATTCAATTCCCTCTTCAAATGCTACACCAGTTGCTGCCGCAGGACCGGTACGAGGACCTACCACACCTATTTTTATAGTCTCTTCTTGTGCCATTATAGATATCGAAGATATCAAAAGCATTGTTATCACGAGAGAGATAAAAATAGAAAAAAATCTCTTCTTTAACATCCTATTTCCTCCTTTTATTTTACAAATTTACTAACTTACTGAAATATAAATTTTCGACTCACTCCTATTTTTAGTCTATAAAATTTTCACCTCCTCCTGACCATTAAATTACTATCAAATAACTATAAACCTAAATATGCTTTTCTTATCTCTTTATTTTTTATTAATTCACTTGACTTGCCACTTAGGGTAACCTTCCCCGTTTCTAAAATATAACATCTATCACTATTTTTTAAAGCAAGGTCAACATTCTGTTCCACTAACAAAACAGTTATCTTTCTTCTTCGCAATTCTTTTATAACTTCAAAGACTTCTTGAGTTATTTTTGGAGCTAGTCCTAATGAAAGTTCATCTACCAAAAGAAGCTTGGGTTCTAGCATCAATGCCCTCCCTATTGCCAACATTTGTTGCTCTCCTCCACTCAGCAGACCCGCACTTTTATTTGCCCTGGTTTTCAAGATTGGAAATAATTCATATATCCATTTAATATTTTTAGCAAAATTAACTCTGGCTCGCCTCGGATAACTTCCTATTTCTAAATTTTCATATACCGACATATTTTTAAAAATCCTTCTTCCTTCAGGAACCCAAGCTATGCCCATTCTCGCAATTTCATAAGAAGGTTGATTACTAATTTCCTTATTAAAAAATTTAATATTTCCAGATTTAGGAATTAGTAAACCTAAAATAGTCTCAATCAAAGTGCTTTTACCACTACCATTAGCCCCAATAACCGCTACAATTTCGCCTTCTTCTACATTAAGCGATACGTCCCACAGAACATGAATTTCACCTCTAAAAATATTGAGTTTTATAACCTCAAACATCTGTATCTCCCAAATATGCTTCTATAACTTTTGGATCTCTGGCTACTTCACTAGGTTTACCTTCACTTATTTTTTCACCATTATCAAGTACGATAATTCTCTCAGCTATTTCCATAATAACCCCCATAACATGTTCAATCCAAAATTGAGTTATTTCAAACTCATTTTTCATTCTTTCAATTAATTTTACGGCATCCCGAATTTCAGTATTATTCAATCCAGCAAATACTTCATCTAATAACATTATCTTAGGATTAGTTGCTAAAGCTCTGGCTACCTCAAGCCTTTTTTTTTGAATTAAATTTAAATTTTTAGCCAATATATTCCCATAATTATCTAAGTCTACAAATTTTAGGAATTTTTTTGCCTCTTTTAATTTCTCATTGCTGTTATGTATTTTTTCTTCTCTCCCTATAATACTAACCATAATATTTTCTAGGCAAGTTAATTCCGGAAAAGGCCTTGGTATTTGAAATGTTCTAGCAATCCCTTTCCGGCACAGCTGGTGTGAATTAAGATTAGTTACATTTTCATCATCTAGATAGATACTGCCTTTATCAGGACGGTAAACTCCTGCAACAACATTAAAAAGAGTAGTTTTCCCAGCACCATTAGGGCCAATTAATCCAACTATTTCTCCCTCTTTAATCCCAAAATTAACTTCTTTTAAGGCTGTAACTCCTCCAAAAGATTTAGAGATATTTTCTCCCTTAAGTTTCCACATAAAAACCTTTCTTTTTAGACATTTATTAAATTTATAAAAATGAGCTAAAATTGTTTCTTATATTTTATATTTATTAGCTAATATTAATAATCATATTTAGACTGTGTTTCTATTTTTAAAAGATCTGTTTTACTTTGAGTTATTTTTCGGTATAACCCTACAATTCCTCCAGGAGCAAATTTAATCACTAAAAGACTAATAACACCAAATAATAATAAATGAAATTTCCCAAAAATTCTTATATATTCTGACAATACTTGTAAAAAAACTGCTCCAGCAATAGGTCCACTTAAAGTACCCATACCTCCAATGATGGTCATTGCTAATATCATAAACATTTGACTCAAAGAAGACATTTCCGGTGTAATTAAAAGTAGATAATGACCATATAATCCCCCTGCAAAACCTGCTATGGCACTACTGATTGTAAATGCAATGACTCGTACCTTAACTGTATCAATACCAATTGAAGAGGCAGCTAATTCATCATTTAGCACTGATTTAAACTTTAGTCCAAGATCTGATTTAATCAACTTAGCTAAAAAAAATATAATAATAAAAGTGATTGATAGCATTATGTAAAAATAAGCTGTCTTTGAATAAAAACCCAATAAATTGGGAACCTCTAACCCCATTGTTCCTCGGGTAATTTCATATTCATTTTTAATAATAATATGAACAATCTCCGAAAAACCAAGGGTTGTTAAAGATAGATATATACCTCCCATTTTTAAACATAACAGCCCCAATCCTAAACCAAATATTGCTGCAATAACTGAACCAAATAAAAGCGTTATTAAAGGAGATATGCTCATTTGAACAGACAAAATACCTGAGATATAAGCACCTATAGCAGCAAATGCGGCATGGGCAAAAGAAACTTGTCCAGTATAACCCGCTAGTAAATTCCAACTAGATGCCATAATAACGTAAAACAAGGTCAGAATCGCAACGTGTAACCAATAGTCATCAAGTAGAAAAGGAAGACAAACCACAATTCCTAAGAAAATGACCAATAATAAATTTTTGCTACTCTTTTTCAAATTAATCCTCTCTTATCATTCTTTATTTAATTGTTGTCCCAAATAATCCTGAGGGTCTAAATAAAAGTATTAGAATTAATATAATAAATCCAAAGATATTTCTATATCCTGATGAAATATACGCTACCCCAATATTTTCAATAATACCTAACAATAATCCTCCTATAACACAGCCTTTAAAAGATCCCATACCTCCCAATACCACAACAACAACTGAAGTTAATCCTATTCCCACACCCCCCATCGGAGTCACTCCAAAAATTGGTGAAATTATAGCGCCTGCTACACTGGCAAGGGCTACTCCAAAACCAAAAGAAAACGAATTTACTTTATCACAATTTATTCCCATTAAAGAGGCAACTTCACGATCTGCAGAAATAGCCCGAACTATCTTACCAAACCATGTTTTATTCATTACTATAAAAAAAAGAATCAAAAGCAAAACTGCAACGATAAACGTAATAAGTCTCTGGCTGCTATAGTAGAATAAATCTAACACATTAATGGATCCTCTTATCCAACTCGGTGGTTTTTTGGGATATGGTCCAAAAATAATTAAAGCAATATTTTGTAAAACAATAGATAATATAAAAGTTATAATCAGAGAGTCCATAAGATTACCATAAGTTGAACGAATGAGGGTTTTTTCTACTAAAAAGCCTATCCAAAAAATTAATCCTAATGATAAAAGTATTGCTATTAATGGACTAAACCCTAAGGATCTGCTAAAAAAATAACTGAAATAAGCACCGAATATATAAAATTCTCCATGAGCAAAGTTCATCACATTCATAGCTCCTAAAATTAGAGATATCCCCAGTGCTGATAAAGCATAGATAGTTCCTATTACTATCCCATTAAATATATTCACAAAGAGGGAAGACATACTGCAAATTTCTCCTTAATATTTTTTCGACCTGTTTAATCTGAATTGCTAATCAATTACTTTACCTGGTAAAGTAGTTTGAAGTCCTTTCTCAATCTCTAAAAAAACTTCTTTCAAAATATCAACAATTTTATCAATCTCCTGTTCCTGAATTATATAAGGCGGAGCAATTATAATCCCATCTCCATTTATGCCATCAACCATCCCTGTTGTTGTCGAGTAAATATACAATCCTTTTTCAAAACTTTTTTTCTGAATCTTTTCTTTAAATAAAATTTTTCTTGGAAAAGGAACTTTGCTATCTTTATCTTTTACAAATTCAATTCCTATCATTAATCCCTTTCCTCTTACATCACCTATAAAGAAGAATTTTTCTTTCAGCTCTTCTAATTTTTCATAGAGATATTTACCCCTTGCTGCACTTTTTTCAACCAGATCATGTTTTTCCATATAATTTAAAACTGCTAATCCTACTGCAGATGATACTGGATGATGGGAAAATGTATATCCATGAACAAAATTGTCTCCCTTTTCTTTTATTACATCAACTATTTCTTTTTTAACTGCCATTGCAGCTAAAGGAACATAGCCACTTGAAATACCTTTACCCATAGTCACAATATCTGGAACTACCCCCCAATGGTCTAAAGCAAACCACTTCCCAGTTCTACCATATCCGCTCATTACTTCATCTGCAATAAAGAGAATATTATATTTATCACATATTTCCCTTATAATTCGATAATATTCTTTTGGAGGAACAACGGCTCCCAATGTACTACCAATTATAGGTTCTGCAATAAAAGCAGATATTGTTTCAGGCCCTTCTAATTCAATCATTTTTTCTAAAAATCTTGCACAAAGGATTTTACATTGAGGATAAGTTTTTTCAAAAGGACATCTATAACAATAAGGAGCTGGGATATGAGGAAAATCTAATAACAAAGGAAGATAAGGTTTTCTAAAACTTACTTTACCCATCATAGATAAAGAGCCTAAAGTACTTCCGTGATAACTAAACCAACGACCAATTACTTTATATCTTTGTGAATTTCCCAAACTTAGCTGATATTGTCTTGCTAACTTTAGGGCAGTTTCATTTGCCTCCGAACCACTCCCAACAGGATATATTTTATCAATACCTGAAGGCAAGACTTTCGCTAACTTCTTCGTAAATTCTTCTATTGCCAAAGTGGTAAACTGACTCCCATGGACATATGCAATTTGTTTGGCTTGTGCTTCAGCTGCTTCAGCAATTTCTGATATGCCATGACCTATTGTTACACAAAGGGGTCCACCTGTCCCATCAATATATTTTTTACCTTCTTGGTCATACAAGTAAATACCTTCTCCCTTAACACAAATTGGTAAATCTCCATCTAACTTTCTATAGAAAACATTCCCATTTGGATATTGATACATTTTCCCCCTCCAATTCATACTTTTATATCTTCTACTTATGAATTCATCACAATTTTATATATACAAATTTATTAATTAACTATAATTCTAATTTAAAAGAAATTTTTTCAGCTACTTGAATAAGTTTAGGAATATATTTCTGTTTCAATTCTTCAAGGGATACTCTTGCTGATGACATTGAAATATTAATTGCTGCTATTACCGATCCTTTTGCATCATATATAGGTGCACCAGCGGAAAGTAAACCAATTTCTAATTCTTGATTATTTATTGCATAGCCATTCTCTTTTATGCTTAGTAATTCCTTTTCTAAAACATCTAAATTCGTAATTGTATTTGGAGTATATGATCTCAACTCTCCCTCTTTCAAAATTTTTTTTACTTCAGAAAAAGGTTTATAAGCCAACAAAACTTTTCCAAGACAAGTACAATAAGCGGGTAATTTAGTACCTATAGTTAAATTAGTGCTCATCCATCTTTTTGTTGCTGACCGTGCTACATAAACAATATAAAAACCGTCTAATACTGCAATACTGGCAGACTCTTGACATTGACGGGCAAGTTCTTCTACGTAAGGAGTGGCAATATCTGTGAATCCTAATCCTTTTAGAGCAGTAAATCCTAAATCTAATACCTTAATTCCTAATTTATAACCTTTAGAGTGTTCATCTTTGGTTATATAGTCTAAATCTTGGAGAGTAGATAAATAGCGGAATATAGTAGATTTAGCAATATTGAGTTGGTTAGATAAATCAATGAGCCTTAAAACAGGTTTATCAGGAGTAAAACATTTTAATATTTCTAATCCACGAATTAGAGATTGTGATCTACTTTTTGAATTTAGTTTCATTCTGCATAACCTTTTTTCATTTATTGTTTTTATTATACATCATTTTCTCATAAAATCAATAATTCAAATTGCCTAATCAAAAATATTCTAAAAAATATCTAATAATATAAATGGAATAACTATTTCACAAGATAAAAAGTTTTTAATTTTGAATTATAAGCTTTTTATCTTATAATATAATTAGAAAAGGTGATAAAAAAACAAATCTAAAGTTTCAACACTAAGGGTGTGCCTGGGGGAAAATAAAAAGTATTTGACTTTTTAGAGTAAGCCCATAAAATAGAGCTATTAAATGCCAATATAATCATATATAATCGTGTGATAGGCACCATAACATACTAACTATACATACTACCTTAACAGCAGCACATCATTGTGGAACATCACCAATAACAAAGGTGCAGATATTGTATTGTCTAATTATAAATTAAGGAGGATAAAAAATACCATTGAAAAGTCTGGCTGAACTAATTGACCAACTGGTTAATATGGATGAGGAATTGTTTAGATATCATGTTAACGAAAAGAATAATGATTTTGCCAACTGGATACGAGATGTATTTGGAGCAAAGGAATTAGCCAGAAGAATATCTATGTCTCGCTCTGCTCAGGGAATGCTAAAATCAATTACCAAATATTTAGAATCATAATTCATTTTGTAAATTTTGGTAGATAAAACAGGAAGAAAGGATTTAGTAAAATCATAAATTTAAAAACAATCAACGGAAAACAGCGGGTTGTCATTGAAAATGTACAACCAGAGATTAATCATGGTGAATTTGCCATTAAAAGAATTGAAGGAGAAAAAGTAAAGGTTACAGCTGATATCTATGCCGATGGTCATGACCAGATTCAGGCTTATTTACTTTTTCGAAAAAAGGGAGACACCAAATGGCAAAAAATGTTTATGGAATTGGTAGTAAATGACCTCTGGCAGGGAGAATTTATGGTAAGTGAACCAGGTGTCTACGAATATACTATAGAAGGATTAGTGGATCACTTATCTACCTGGTGGAAGGACATTCAGAAAAAGGCAACCGGCAGTGACAATTTGGCAGTCGATTTGAAAAGCGGTATTTCCCTCTTAGCTAAGGTAGCACCTAAGGTGGTAGAAGCTGATAAAAAAGCCGCTCTGCAAATGCTCATTGCTCTTATTCAAAAAGGTGAAGAACAGGATGAAATCATAAAGTTGCTGGAAAAAGAGTTAGATAGTGAATTTCGGCAAAAATATCCTTTAACAGACCATATTACCCGTTATCCTAAAAATTTAATAGTTACTGTAGACCGGAAAAGGGCTGGTTTTAGTGCCTGGTATGAAATGTTTCCCCGCTCCACCTCTTCCCAACCAAGCAAGCACGGTACTTTTCGTGATTGCCTGACTTGGATTCCGCAAATCGCTCAAATGGGGTTTAATGTTCTTTATTTTCCCCCTATTCATCCCATCGGTATTACCAATCGCAAGGGGAAAAATAATACTATTCTGGCTAATAACGAGGATCCTGGCAGTCCCTGGGCTATTGGTAATGAAACTGGTGGACATATGGCTATCCATCCCCAACTGGGAAGTTTTGAGGATTTTCAAGAAGTAATCAAGAAGGCTAAAGAATATGGCCTGGAAATAGCCTTAGACCTGGCTTTTCAATGTTCACCAGATCATCCATACCTCAAAGAACATCCGGAATGGTTTCGTTGGCGAGTGGATGGCACCATACAATATGCAGAAAATCCACCCAAAAAATATGAAGATATCGTTCCTTTTAATTTTGAAACTGAACACTGGAGAGAATTATGGGAAGAATTAAAAAACATTGTTCTCTTCTGGATTAAACAAGGGATTAAAATTTTTAGAGTAGATAATCCCCATACCAAGCCATTCTTATTCTGGGAATGGTTAATTACTCTAATAAAAAAAGATTATCCAGAGGTAATTTTTTTATCAGAAGCATTTACCCGACCTAAAGTAATGTATCGATTGGCTAAGCTTGGATTTACGCAATCCTATACTTATTTTACCTGGCGAAATAGCAAGCAGGAATTAACTGAGTATCTGACTGAATTGACTCAATCTCCAGTAAGAGAATTTTTCCGTCCTAATTTCTGGCCTAACACTCCAGATATTCTCTCTGAATACCTCCAGGCAGATGGCCAACCTGCCTTTATCATCAGATTTATCCTGGCAGCTACCCTCTCTTCCAAT
>LDZT01000041.1_pt1 | contig 15016 bp, 21 predicted proteins | sample 615521 | NCBI WGS metagenome assembly LDZT01 (sample SAMN03408292, study PRJNA278302) | terrestrial metagenome | isolation source: oil reservoir sample SB1 | place: USA: Alaska, North Slope, Schrader Bluff formation | collected 2011-09
ACTCCCCTCTATTTATTTTATTTTCTTGCTATTAGGTTGTTAACCCCGATTGACTTCCATATCTGCTATGGTCCATCACTAAAGTAACACAAGCTACAATAGCAGCAGTGCCAACAGTAGCTTCAATGTTAATATATCTTCGGGTTGGAGTATATTCATAAACTACATCACCTACAGCAGTAATCTGGTCAAAACTATAATCGGTATTAGTTAAGGAACCAGTGGCATCTCCGCTTTCTATATCTATATCTAATGTTCCATTTGTTCCTACAGTTCCAACACTAACGAATACTAATATTTTTCTGGGATAATTATAATCAGCAAGATCTATTTCTCCAGCTGTATTATGAACTCCATTAGCTCTGGCATTAACTTCTCCCACAGCAATAGATTGAGCTCTAATAGCATCTAAGACTACAATGTTTTCTTGCATATCTTTCATAATAATAATCAGCTCCTTTCTTAATATATTCCAAGGCAGGAGATTGCTCCCCTGCCATTTTTATTATTAGGCTAATTTTGTGCTTAATCCTACAAACGGTGAAACTTCGGTTGTTCCATCTTCAGCAGTGATGGTTCCATTTAGCCAGGGTTGTCCATCAACATTGCCAAACATCTTAAGTACGCTCTTATTTTTGAGGAAATATACATGCTTACTGAAGTCGAAGGCAGGACCAAATCCATCTTTGATTAAGTAATAAGCTCGATCAACAAGTGATATATCTCCCTGAGTTCCAGCAGAAGGAACCCTAAAAGTCCATCTGATAGGATAACCGCATAATCTATCAGGAATATTTTTGGTTGCATCTCCTTGAATAAATATACTATTCCCAGCAGCATCAGCCATACCCATTACAGCACCTAACAGAGTACGAGAAATAATCCATATAGGATTACATCCGGGTAAAATATGACTCATTATACCTTGAATATCAGCCCATACAACAGTTGCGGCGGTATCTCTGGTTACAGTATAATAGGCAGGAGAATTAATTATCCCTAAGGGTTGACCTACACCAGTTCCTCGTAAGAAATAATAATCCTCAAAAGTAATCTGGGCTCTACTATATACTTGTTTTACATAGGTCTCTATAGCAGAAGCATTTCTGATTAGCTTATCGGTTAAAACTGCATAGGCATTATATTCGTGAGGTTCTAACTTTACACTATCGATGGATATTTCCTTATTGGTTTTATCCGCTCCTTCTTCTGACCAGGTGAACCATACTCCAGAGAAAAAGTCATTTTCACTTGCTCCAGCTTGATTTAATACCGGAATATTTACCGCCGTATCTGGATGTTCTCCACTTGCCGGTAAAACAGTAGCTCCTGATCTCACAATTCCATCTTCAGAGGCAACCTTTAATAATTCATCTTTAAATTCTTCGGGAACGAGATATCCCCCTTCTGGATCACTCCCCATAGAAAGTACCTTTTCTCGATATTCTATTAATTTTTCATCTTTATTAACTACTGATTTAATAAAGTCACCAAAAGATGAGAATATCTTTTCTTCTTTCTCTTCCTCGCCTTCAGGTCTCTCCACTTTTAGATAAGGTTGTATCGCCTTATCAAATTCATTTTTGATTAATTGTCCTAATTCTTCTCTTGTCATTTTCATAAATTCTTCACTTCCTTTCTATTTTATTTTTTTGTATTGGATTATTTTTCACTTTACCTAAAATATAGCCCATCCTCTCATCAATAGCTTTAGATATTATTTCTTCATCTACTTCGATTATATCTTCATCACTTTCTTTATCTATCTCTTTATCATCTCCTTCACTATTTTCTACATCAATTACTATATCATCATTTTTAACAACTTTCTCATTTTCCACTTCCAGGCTATCCTCTTCTACGGGCTCTGCAGAATCCAATACCTCTTGGATTAAAGCCTGTGCATTCTTCAAATTTTGTTTATTCTTAGCATTTAAAACTGCACCAGCCTTTAATTCAAGATCTTTAATCTTTTTATTTAATTTCTCGACCATTTCATTCTCATTTAAATCACTGAAAGCTTTTACAGTATCTTCAAAATCTGTATTATATATCGAGGGGTCATAATCCCTAAATTCAGGTGGCATTTTATCAAACTGTTTATAGTGCTTAACTAAGTGATTATATACTCCTTTTTTATCACTTTCAGGGATATTCACTCCACCCCTTGCTCCCAGCAATGCAGCCATAGCAGCAGCAACCGCTCTCCAGACTACCGCATGCCCTTTAACTTTATGATGAGGCAACTTATAAGAAGTTTTTATGTCAGGATTTTCAGAATCATACCAAGCACACATAACTTTAAGATCGCTAACCTCAGCCTGTCTAACTTCCCTAGCTGCATCCCACTCCTCATCTTCGGGAGCTTTAGGAGTTTCCTTAAAAGGAATGACTGACTTTTCTTCTGTCTCTATTTCTACTCCTTCTTCATATATTAATAATTCAATTATATTTTTTGCCATATCCTCATAATTCTTTCCGTGCTCTTCCATCCATTTCTTAGCCTTTTCCAAAGTCCATCCCTTCTTCTTATCAAAAACAAAGGTAATTATCTTCTTACAATCGATGCAATATATTCCTTTTATACCCTCTTTATCCGATACAGTTATCCATCTGATTTTATGACCTTTATGCTTACCTTCTTCTCCTTTGGCCGGAATACGGATATATTCTTCAGTTTCCTCTATCTTTTCATTAAGCATATCTTCTCCTTTTTCATCTTCAATCTCAATAAATCCGGCTTCTTTTAAGGGCTCAATATCTATTCCTTTAGATATCATATTGGTTAGTGCCTCGGGGTTAGAAGGTATAGCACAAGCAGAAAATTCTAATAATTCCCATAACTTAATTCTTCTCCCTCTACGATTTACTTTTGTATTATCTTTAGCATCCTCATCTAATATATCCTCTGATTTTATCGGTATAAAACCAATACTCCAGCCCCGCATAAAATTACCTTTATATAATCTATACACAATATCGGCCAGAGGATAATCGCCTTCTGGTGGGAATACTATCTTTGCCTTTATCCTGTCTTCTTCTTTATCTATCTTTTCAGCTCTTGCAATAGCTAAACCTCTATAATCGTGTGCCATAAGCACTACAGGATTTTTTCGATAATTTGCTAATTTTGCACCTTTTGCCTCTACAATATCTCCATCACGATCTTTAATAGTGGTAGTAATGGTAACATTAAAAGCCCTCTCACCTTCTACCGCTTTTGTATTAGCTTCATAAGTTTTAAAGATTATTTCTTCTGGCATACTATTCACCTCACTTTCTTAATTATATTAATACCATATTTTTTATACCTATTCTAAATATGGCAATATAGTACATCTACAATTTACATGTAGTGGTGGTGCATCTACCCCACCACTAAAATTATCATCTAATTTCACAATTTCCTTATGTAAAGGTGCACATTCTTCACAAGTTCTTTCATCGATAGCACAATACCACTCTTTTTTCTTTACTACTCCCGATTGTTCATAAGCCTGTAATGCTCCTTGATTACTTGCAGCTATCGTTTCAGTTCGAGCTATATTTTTTGCTCTGTATCCTTTCACCTCTTCATATACAGCACTTACTCTACTGGCCAAGTTGGGGATACTTTCTCCCATTTGAATTCCCTCAGCTAAAGTCTTCCTTAGCTTATCTTTAGTAGTATCCAATATATTCTTAATCAGATCCCCACACCTTTTTTTTATCCATTCTACTACTTTAGGATTACTTACATTAAAACTACCCTCTACTCCCAATTCAGCATAGGCAGCAGTACCATTTATTTTCACAATTTCAGCTATCCTGGGTAAAGAAAATTCAGTAAATTTAGCTATCTCCCGTTCATCATGAGTAATACGAAGAACATCATCTATATCTTTTTTAATTGCTTTTCCTTCCCGCAAAGCTCGCAAAGCCCTTAATTCCTGTTCCTGGAATAATTTAATTATTCCTCTTCTGAATTCATTTTCTAATGGAGTTACTCGTTTAATAAAGATTTTCCAATATCTATTTTTATATTCTTCAGATAATCCCTCTTTAATATTTTTTATAATAGATTTTTCCGGTTCACTACTACCTCCGCCACTAGAAAGAGGCATTATGTTCATCGGCACAAGTGGTGTATTACCCCAGGGAACTTCATCAAGACCATCTTCAACCCTCGCCTCATTAGGAGTCATTACATATGTTTTTAAAGAACTTTCTCTTTTCTTTAACAAAAATTCTTCATCAGCAGGAACAGGATTATCGAATTCGCAATACAATCCCCTTTCTTTATATAATGGAATTAAAAAAGTATTTAGCACTTCTGCAATTCTTACACATCTTGGTAAGATACATTCCCGATTCCAGCTAACATCTAGTGCCTGCATATTAGCCAAATTAGTCTGCTCTGGATGGCTTAATTTTTGCGGTGGAGTATGATAAGCACTGGCCAATTGTCTCATAGTCCAGTTAGCCAGTAACATAAATTCCATATCTTTATTGGAGATTCCAATATTTTTATATTTCATTCCACCTACTAATGCCCCAGTCTTATGAGCTTTTTCAGCCCCACCATAAGTTTGCTCAAATAATGTTAATATCTTCTTTACTTGCTCTTCACTTAAATTTGCATCAGTTTCTAAAACACCCTTTAGATGAGCTCCATTTTTAAATATATTTAATTGATATATCATATTATATTTATCTGTATCGTAAGCATAAGCCTTCCTTTGAACAGGGGAAGCTCCTCTAAATGGATTAGTAGGATTAGGGTATTTAAAGAATAATATATCTTCACGGGAATAGGTTATATCTTTTACCCCCTCATGATATATATAATGGTCAATAATTCCATTCTTAATCACTGGAGTTGTCTTATCGGGTCTTAAAAAATATAATTCTCTGGGGATACCTAATCTATCTTTCGCCATCAATATATAGCATTCCCCAGTTAAGTCTAAATATATCGAAAGAAGCTCTTTCCCCGTAAATTGGGTAGTATCAGGATTAAAATGTTTCAAAAGATCATAAAATGGATGTTCCTTAATCAACTCATCATCTTTATTATATAATCTTAAAGGGATAGAGGCTATTCGTTCAGCAATTAAAGATACACAATCACCTACCCAGCCTTGATAAGCTTTAATTTGTTCTGTAGTATTTCTAAATACATTTTCCGAATATATAGAAGTGGGTTCATTAGGCCAGTAACGGGGGTCAGTAATTCTTGAGGCTTCGCTTGACTTAGTTAAATTTATATTAAAATTTAATCTTCTTTTAGCAAATTGGATATCTAATTTTATAATATCACCCCCCTTATATAAAAAAGAGAGCCAGATTTTAATAAAATAATCTGGCTCTCTAGGAGCTCTTTAAATATTTTAATATAATTATTTTAATTTGTCAAATTAATCTAGTACATAAAATGTAGGTATCCCACTTATACATTGAGGTATATAACTTACACAATCCACCATATCATCGTGTTCTCCCTCATCAAAACTACATAATTCATTTTCAAACTCTTCTAAAATATCTATTTCAGTATAATGAAATACTTTTCCACTTTCATATTTCGCACTCATAGGCATTGCTCTGGTTACTTTATCTTTTTCAGCTTTCAAATTCTTAATAGACATATCGGGGAATACATTAAGTTCTTGCCCTAAAACTCTTTGATATTGCACGGATTCTATACCCAACCATCTTAAACCTTTATTTTTCCATTTTAAATAATTATCTCGTGATATTTTCTTTTGCTCATTCCAACTATATCTACCCCTTAATATGTCAAGGATATATATATTACCATCTTTATCTATTCCAAAAGTTAAAATCACAAAATAATCCGCTTTTTCTGATTGTGATATGGCTAAATCGCAGGTTTGATATATAGCTAAATTCTCTGGTATTTTATCTATATATCTAAACCATTCTCGTTTAAATATTTTCCCTGCAGCCATCAAAGTGACATCATTCTGGTATTGTGCATTAAAATATATAGAACCAATATCATCTTTAATCTTCTTAAGTCTATCAATAGAAAATAGCTCAGGCCATAAAGAAGTCCCATCATCTTGTATTGCTTTATGAGTTTTGAAATTTGAGATAATGTTCCGTTTAAGTAATTTTCCGTATTGATCATCTTGATGATATCTTGTTCCATTCCAGCTAATTTTACCATTCTGCTTTAACATAGGAAAGAGGGTCATACCTAACCAATCTTCTAATTTTTTTCTCTGTAATTTTGTCCTGGAATTTTCAAAATCCACTATATCATCAATTATAATATTATCAAAATGAAACCCAGTTAAAGCTCCACCATAGCCTAAGGCCATAATTGTTCCTTCTTTCTTTATCTCAGTACATCCAACTACAGTAAAATCATTATCTGTCCATTTCTTGCCAGGAGCTATATAAGGATATAAAATTCTCAATATCATATTTGTTTCTATTAATTTTTTAATTTCGGTAGCAAAGTGAATTGCCTGAAAATTAGTATTAGAAGTGATTAATATTGATATATTTGGATTTTCTATTATTCGCCAGATTGAAGATATAACCACCCTAACAGTAGATTTTGCAAACCCCCTTGGGCCTAAACATATATCCTCTTCACTCTGTAAAGCCTGATAAAACCATTCACGATGGAAATTCTTAAATTCATATTGAGGATATAATATTTTAACAAGAAAAAAGGGGTCATTCTTTATCTTTTTTCTTATAGCCTGGAGACAAGCCTTTTCCACTAATTGCTTTGAAGGCAAGTTGGATAATTTCATTCATTTGTTCCTCCGGCAATTTTGTTTCCATTTTCCCCTCTACTTCAATTTTATATTTTTCATTAGCATATGCTCCCATCAATTTTGCCTCTTCTTTTATAATATCCAAAACCAATCTTCCATCTTCTTTGTTATAAGCCATGTCTTTCAAATCTCTAAGTTGTGCAATATGATATCCTATGCCACTACTTTTTATATTAGCAAAATATTTTTGCCATTCTTTCCTAGCTAATCTAATATAATTATGAGCTTGCCGCTCTGTTATCCCCCATTTTTCTGTAATAAATTGAATTATATATTTAACTGGTTTTCTCCTTAATAATAAACTAACCTGATATATTCTTTTTTCTTTTTCTATTTTATCTACTTTACTCATATATCTTCACTGCCTTTTTAAAATCATAATTTGGGACTAAATAATTTACCGTAATATTATAATTTTCTTGGTATAATTCTGGATTAGCATATTCTTTAATTACTCTTATTTTTTCTTCTGCCGAAAGTAATTGATACTTTTTAGTATTGAATATTTTAATATAATTGTCATAATCTTTCTCAAATGCCCGTTCAATGTAGAGATTATCGAAAGCCGTCGCTGGTGTTGTAATATACTCATAAAGTCTGCCTTCTATATTCGTCCCAGAATATATTAAGAAATTTCTCTTTATTAATAGTTCATTTCTAAAATTTATAAAATTTAAAGGCAAATTATACATCGGTGTTAGTTGCATTGGCACAAAATGAGTAAATAAAAATTGAAATATTATTCTATGAGTTTTTTTGGGTTTATCTGCCTTCTTTAATATATCTTTCAGTTCTATTAAATTAGCACTTTCTCTATCTTCCCATGGATAGCCAATTATCATATAGACTTTACAACTTAATCGTTTATCTGTTTTTATTTCGTATGCTTCTTGAATTTTCTTTATAATATCTTCCTTTAAAAACTTTTTATTTACTTTTTCCCTTGCATACTCATTTATACCATCTAAGGCGGTAACTACGTGTCTTTTCGCTTTTTCCCAATTTAATGAACTGAATATATCCTCATTTTCACTATATCCTGATTGATAATGTTCTTTATTCCCAGAATAATATTTATTTTTCCAAGAATATTGACAAAAATAACACTTATTTCTACAACCTACTGACATCTCACCTTCAATCAATCTTTTGCATTCCCCTATTTTATATTTTTTCTCTAAATTAGGGTCATCTTTTTTGCTCCATACATTATTAGGGATATCATTATTTAAAATCCTATTTATACAAAATTCACCCCTTCCAAAACATGCAAAAACAATTAAATGCCGATATAATCTTATATTTGTAACTCCTGCACCCCAACAATTATTTTACATTTCTTTCTATTAACATCTTTCAATTCATTTATTAAATTTTGAACATCCATATAAGAAGTAATTGAAATAAGAACATAATCACATTCTTCAATTTGCTTTCGTGAAATATATCTAATATCATTTTCCTTTTGGTCAATCTCAGAAATAATATATTTAAATCCCTTATATTTTTCAGAATCAAAATAAAGGTTTTTTCTTGTCCCCCTGAATTTGATTTTATCTGTAAATACTAATATTCCTATTTTTCTTTTCACCATTCAAAACCACACTTAGGACATTTATTTTTTATCTCAATATCTTTATTTTTTTGTTTTTCGTCTATCTCAAAATTTAAATTGCCTATTTCGGGCATTTCAATTCCCCAATCCTGTAATTCTTCTAATTCCCATTCATTAGCCAATTTATCATAATCAAATTCTCCCAATTCTAAATTATCAGCGATGATAAATCTTTTCTTTTCCTCTTCAGTTAATTCACTTGCTTTTATCACCCATCCTTCAGGTATTTTTTTATAGCCCAAATCCTTCATAGCCAAATATCGCATATTCCCGCCAAGTATCATCCCATCATCATCTATTACTATTGGTCTTAATTTCATCATTTTGGGGAATTCTTGAATTGACTTTTTTAATTTCTGATATCGTTCATCCTTAATATATCTCGGATTATTCGGGTTTATATGTATATCTTTTATATTCATAATCTTTATTTACCTAACCTCACAATCACCTTTTCATATATTATACTACTAATATAATTTTTAACTCCACATCTGGGACATACAATTTCTACAACCTTAGGTTCATTTTTAATTATATCATATCCTACTGAGCCGTCAAATAACCGACGACCACATTTTTTACATCTTACCACTTCTTTCTCTATTTTTTATCACCTCTCTTGTTAATTATAGAAAATATTATATTATAACATTTTCATTTACATTATAATATTTTCATTATATCATTTATACTACGTATCACATAATATTCTCCGCCTGCTTCTTCTACCCTCTTTTGAAATTCAATCTGATTTTTACTCTGCTTTCCACCAGGTTTCTTAATTTCCAGGAATAGCACTCTCCCATCTTTAATTGCTATCCGGTCAGGAATACCCCGATAACTGCCTAATGACTGCCTAATCGGAAAATTAAAACAATTTTTAATATTCAGGTAATCTTTAACTTGATTCTTTATATCATTTTCGGTTAATTTAATTTTTAATCTATCATTCCTTTTCATTTTAATCAGTCCCACCTATTTTAATATTATCTACCCCTCCAGTTTCATTGATCTCGTGATATTCCATAATCATATATTTATTTTCTAAATCATTTAATCGCTTTTCAAAATCCTCCAATATTTCAATAATAAGTATATTTGTGCCACATAATTTTTTCAATTCTTCTATTTTTTTATTCATCTGATTTTCCTCCTAATTAATTATATTTTACCACAAAAACTTAAAATAAACATTATTTCCATTATCACAAAAGCTATAAATAAACTCCACCAAGCCCAGTCATCACTCTTTCGCTCTACCTTTTTTATAGGCGTACTAAAATATTTCATTTTTTCATTGCCCCATTTTAATTTCATTTTATTTTCTCCTTTCTTTATATTTTCATTTTCTTACACAATAATTTTATGGCCTGCTCATAATCATCGCTTCTATATTTGTAAGACAATTTCTTTTTATACTTTTCATAAATCATCCATTTATTCTCCTTTTGTATTTTATTTTTTTGATTTTCGCTTAATTTAATATTCATATTTTTCTTCCTCCATATATTTTTATTTAGTTTGATTTAATACTCAAATTCACTTTCTATTTAATGAAAATATAAAGTAGGTTCTGTAATTTTACAAAACTCCGGATAAAAATCCAGAGAAAATTGACCAATTGTTCCATCTCTATTCTTTGAAATTATAATCTCTAATTCTTCTGGTAATTCATCCTCTTCTCCTGTCCTTATCTCCACTTTCTCTTTTAATCTATCTTCCCAATGAACAAAAAGCACAATATTAGAGCATTCTTCAATCCTCCCCGAATCCCTAAGATCAGAGAGTCTAGGTCTTCTAACTGATTCTTTATTCCTTGCCAATTGACTTATCACAAAAGTTACTATCTCCTTTTCTAAAGTCAGGGATTGTAAATCTTTAATGTTTTCAGTAACTTTTTGATAATTAGTCTGTGTTCCCTCTCGCTCAAGATTCTGAAGATAATCTACAAACACTATTTCAGGATTATACATATGAATATATTTTTTTATATCTGATATATTGAAAACTTTTTTAATGTTTAGATTCCAATAATCCCCTACTGAATTGGCTACTTCCTCTAGAGCCTTTCTTTCCCCTTCCTCAAACTTACCTTTTCTAAAATCCATTAGATTTTTTCGATTCAGATTTGCCAATAATCTTCTGGCAATTTCTAAGGGCGTCATTTCCAAGGAAAGATATAATACTCTTGTTTCCTTTCCCCAGGCAAAATTTATCATTAATTGAATCGCTAAATCCGATTTTCCCATCGAAGTAAAACCACCTATAGTAATTAGCTCACCCTTATCAACTCCCCCCAGATATTTATTGAATTGATTTATTTCAAAATTATAAGTTACTCCTTGTGAGGATACTTTTATAGTATTATATAAAAGAGTTTTTAAATCCTCTTCTTCTATTTTTGGTATTGGTAGTGCGGATATTTTTTCCATTGCTTCTTCTATTTCTATCTTCCCCACTTTTGTCTCCTCAAGAATCCTCCATATCTTCCTTTGATTCGATTTTTTCTTGATTATCTCATTATAGTATTCTATATTTTGCCAAGCAGGGACGCTATTTACAATTTTTACCAGATATTGTACTCCTCCTATTTTAATTAGCTCCTTTCTGTTCTGTAATTCTTCTGCTAGAGTTATTAAATCTACTGCCTTATTTTTTTTAGCAAGTTCAATAATAGCACGATATATTAATTGATGTGCTACTGAATAATAATCTTCAGGTTTCATAATCTCTAGGCTACCAGATAGAGCTTCTTTAGATATCAGCATTGAGCCCAGAGAGGCTCTTTCAGCATCTATATTTTGATATTCCATATTTCTTTCTCCTTTACTTTTATTCTAATTTCGGGAGTTCCTTCTCATAATATTCAAATATATCAGCAGGTTTTGGGAAGTATTTACAATTTTTCAGGCATTGTTCAGTGATATATTCTACCTGATTATCTGGTATTTCTTGCAACAGGTCTTTATATATTTTTAATATATCAGGTTTTAAGGGTTTTTCATATACCTTCATAAATACTTCCATCATTTTTTTGAAGTTCTTATCATCCATAATTATCACCTCCTAATTTACTTAATTCTTTTAAAGCCTCTTCCATTTCTATCTCTTTTGATTTTATTTTATATTTACTGGAGCGTTTTATCCAGCCAGCAATAAATTTTCGGAAGTATTTCTTTATTCTCCTTTTATCATTTTCCTGCAGGGATATAAGGTATTGTCTCATATGTTCTAATTCAGATCTTACATTACAATTAGGATTAAGTCTAGACCAATCTTCAATATCTTTTTCTGTTATATTTTCCCACTCCCTAGTTTTATAATTAAAAATTGGTGTGCTACTAGTATTTTCTTTTGTATATTTTCTTTCTTTTTCTTTTGTATGCACCATTATTGGTGACAGTTCCGTCACCATTTTTGGTGATACCCTATCACCATTTTTGGTGATATCACCATTTTTGGTGACAGTCATCTTTTTTGGTGATATTTTCCATTTTTCCCAATCCTTTTGTATTCCATATTTACAAATCCTACCATCATATTTTTTAATTATAAGATTTTTATCTAACAATTTATTTATTAATTCCCAAATTTTCCTTCTCTTAATTCCAGTAAATTGTTCAAATTGGCTATAAGATATAGCATCAAACTTCTTTTTAACCAAATTACCATTTTCATCTTTATATGGTTTACCATTCTTTAATTCGCAATATCCCCAGGTTTGTCTCATAATGACATCAAAAATTTGTCTTTCTTCTCCCGGGATTCTTATTTTTATTAAATGATCCATTATTTCATTTGCTATATCAACATGTCCGTTTTCTCTTTGAGGATTAGCCATTTTTTTGCACGCCTTCCATTATTTTAAATAGAAAAGCCAAACAAAAAACCAGTTGCAGGTAGAGGGGATATCCCCGTGGCAGGATATCTAAAAAACAACTGGTTTTTATTTGGCTTATATTATTTTTACATTTATTTTTTATTTTTATCACATTAAACCCCCTACCTTTATGTATATAGTATATTCCTAAAAAATATATTTGTCAATTTATTCAGTGATGATTTATATCAATAAATATCCTGTATTTTATACAAAATTAGTAGATATATTTACCGAACAAGTTACCAAACAAGTCATCCCCACAAGTAGTTTTTGCATCACCTTTTAATATTATATTTACCTCCATTTTTTATTCTCCATTCTCAAACTTATATTTCTTCTCTCGGATAATAACTATCCCTTTGCTCCAATTGCTTAACTTTCTTTTTTAGATTAGTTATTTCTTCTTCCATTTCCTTTAAAAGTTCATTAAGATATTTCATATAAAAACCTATATTTATGGCATCCTCTCCATCCATTCCACCACCAACATCTTCTTTATTAACAAAATCCGAGTAAATTTCTTTTAACTTTCCTATTTTTTTATTCATTTTCCTCCCCCTTTAATATTTTATTCCTATCCCCATCGGCTCATAAACGGCTCATATTCAGAGGGAAATATTTTTACTTTTTTTCCCTATATATATTTCTATACTTTATTTATTTTAGGGGGCAGAGAACAGAGCCGAAAACTGCCCCCTTCTTCTGTTTTCTACAATTCTCTATTATCTTTTCTAACTTACAATCAAAGGCATCCCCTCTTTATTTAATATTCAAAAATTAGTATAATATGAATTATTATATTTTAAAGTATACTGTTTGTATTCTGGCTTGAGTACATTTGTATTCAAAATAAATTTCAGAATATTTCCCCAATTTCTTTTCTCTATTTATTTTCTATTCTTTTATTTTTGATTGACTCCAACAGACTATTGTAAAACTTATTCATCCTCTTGTATTCTTCATCGCTTAATTTTTTATCAATATTTACTAAACTGCCAAATATTAAACTCAAAAAGAATATTATAATCCCCAATAAAATATTATTTAATAGCATATTTTCCTCCTATTTTGGAGGGCAGGGTTTTTTAGAAATCCCCCTGCCCTCATTTAAGCTATTCTTCTGGTAAGTCTTCATCTGATACAGTCATATCAGGAACATAACTTCTAAGCTTTCTTAATATAATTGTTAATTCTTTTTCGGTATATTCTTCTAACTTTTTGTTTAGGTCAAAGGCTTTGTAGAAAGCATCATCTTCATCTAAAAAATTTTCGTGCCTTAATGTATTAATTTCTTCGATAATTATATCTTTTTTACTTTTACCAGAGACCCCTTCTTGTTTAGCTTTTTCTTGTTTTTCTCTTTTATTTCTTTCACCCTCAATACCTTTTTTACTATCACCCAACCACCAATTTATAATGGTGCTTGCATCTGTTTTGGATAAGCCGTTATTAACCTTCTTTTCCAACCTTTTCTTTTCCTCATCATTCATTAAATGGCTTTCCAGTATCTGTTTTTTAATTAACCCAATCTGTTTATCTGTTGCCTTATCGGTGCTTTTAGCAGTGGTTTTAGGTGTGCTGTTATGGTTATAGTCATCATCTGCTATCCCGCCATCCTCTACATCCTGGGTAAATATCTCGCTTAAACTTGCTACTGTTAAACTTGCATCAACCTGACTTCTTTTTTTAGCCATTTTAAGGATGGTATTATCAACACTATACGGGTCTTGCTTTACATACTTTCTCTCTCTGCTGTTACAACTTCCCAATCCTTGAGTAATAACCATTCCATTTTTGGTTAAGGTACATCTGACCTGATACTGAAAAAACCCTGTTTCAAAATCTCTTGTTGAGTCCAAAATCTCATAAGTAGACTGTAACCCCATTAACATTAGTATTTTTTCAGCACCTGGCTTTAATAGTGTAGGTTTAGAGCAACCAGGGATAGTTCCAAAATCCTTGCCTTCTTTTAAATTCTTTCTCACAATACTTTGAAATTCATTAATCTTTCTTGTTGTGCTTTCTACGGACTTAATATCCATATTCTCAATAATTGTTAAGCTATTAGCTTCATTACTCATAATTCTTTACCTCTCTTATTTATATTTATTTTTTAATTCCTCTTGCAGGTGATAAACTTCTGTTAATTTCAAAAATATTTTAGTTTCATCTTCCAGGTCTATTCTTTCCTTAACTTCAAACCCTTCTGTTTCATCTCTGCCTAATCGGAGTATTATATATCGCTTAGTTTCGTATTTGTTCTCTGTTAATAATTCCCTGTATCCCCCAAGTTGATAAAAATATTCATTATAGATAGCTTTTCCTGTCTTAAAATCAAGCAAGGTCAATATTCCATCTAAGTTACAATAGCAGTCCATAGTCCCGCCATATCTGTGTTTTTCAGAAATTAAAGGCTCTTCTATTAGAATAGGTTTAATATCATGTTCATCTTCCCATTCAAGGTATTTAAGGAAACAAGTTTCAGCTAAATCAATCTGCTTTTCGGTGTAACCAGATGTGTCTAACTCCTCACCTTTTAGATGACACATAACCATCTCATGTGCTAATGTTCCTATGTCTGCCTTGTCATCTCTATACTTCTTATAATCAATCCCTTTAGTGCCTAAATCCCAAGCCCAGTGAATTAAGGCTGGCTTTGCCAGAATATTTAGTATCATTGTTACCGAAGGAACTTTTTCTCCAGAACTATCCTTATAAGCA